>Ga0256405_10012247_pt1 | contig 10683 bp, 8 predicted proteins | sample RumenRJG_02DNA_FD_189096 | JGI IMG/M metagenome (GOLD analysis project Ga0256405, IMG submission 189096) | Bovine rumen microbial communities from Lethbridge, Alberta, Canada - RJG_02 | ecosystem: Host-associated > Mammals > Digestive system > Stomach > Rumen | place: Canada: Alberta | collected... | reverse complement strand
TTCAAAACATAATTGATGTAATGTTTTGATAGTCATACATTGGTTACTTATTTTGGTAATCTCGGTTAACATAGAGATTATAGTATCTATTACTAACTAGATTGTCAATAAATATTTGAGATTAAATATTGTAGAATTTACCTAAGATAAAAGACTACTTTACGCGCATTTATCCTCGCACTAAAGTACGAGGCTTTATGCGCTCTTCTTTTTAGGGTAAAAATCAAAGATTGTCCACAGTTTTAAATCTTTCTAAATTCAATCATGTAATTTCCAAACATTATCCCATTAGCGCTAGTATGATTGGAAGTAATTTGTAGATCATTAGCTTGTTTAACTCTATAATTAATCAAAGATTGAATTTGAGGTGCACATGGATAAGTCCTTACCAATTGGCTTTTCTGATTTTGAAAGAATTATTTCAAGTAATTCATATTACGTTGATAAGACTTCTTTTATTCCTAAATACTTAGGTTCAACTATTGAGAAAGATACTGCTGTCAATCTTTTTACAAGACCAAGGCGCTTTGGTAAATCCCTATTTCTTTCCGTGTTAAAGAGTTTTCTAACACCAAATTATAAAGATTTTAATGATTTAAGCTCTCATATTGCATTATTTAAAGATCTTGATGTCTATAAAGATCAAGAATTTTGTAATCGATACATGGGAAAATTTCCTGTCGTTTCTATATCCTTTAAAGGAGCAGGAACATCAACAAGCTACGAAAACTCTCTTCGCAGAATTCTTCTTCGTTTTTCAGAGTTAGCTGATACACTTGAATTCTTAAATCAGTACGATCTAGCAGAAGAAGACTCTGATTTTTTAAAGCTTTTAAAACAAGCAAAGACTAATGCAAATATCAAACTTGATATCACTATTCTTCTAAGTACAATTTGCCAAATTATTTTTAAATACACAAAAATAAAACCAATTGTGCTTATTGATGAATATGATGTACCTCTAGCTAAAAGCTTTCAAACAGACTATTACCAAGATTTTAGACAAGATTATTCTGACTGCTTAGGAAATGCACTAAAAGACTGCGACTATGTCCATAAGGCATTCATCACTGGTTGCTTAAGAGTAACAAAAGAAAGTATCTTTACAGGTTTTAATAACTTTAAGGTAAATTCTCTAACTACCTTTACAGACGGTAGCTTGTTTGGTTTTACTCAAAAAGAAGTTGAGCAGATGCTCAAATTCTATAACCTAACAGAAAAGGCCGATATTTTCAAAACTTGGTACGATGGATACAGAATTGCAGAAGAAGAAATCTACTGTCCTTGGGATGTAATTAACTATGTTAGCGACTGTAAATCTAATGCAGACTCATATCCCCTATCATATTGGAATAACTCTGCAAGTTCAGAAATCCTCAGAAATATCTTTGAAAAATCTCCAGATCAATATGTCAAAGAATTTCCTAAGTTACTTGAATTCAAAGATATAGAAGTTAACTTGAATGAAGGACTAAGTTACCAAGAGATGGCAGTAAGTAAAAATGCAAATCAGTTTTGGTCACTACTTTTTTCAACAGGATATTTGACTTTAGCTAAGTCATACAATCCTAATACGAAGAGTAGTCTAAAAATTCCTAACCTATGTGTTAAAAAATGTTTTGAAACTCTAGCTACTTGGTGTTTTAATTCAGATAATAAAAGCTATCAATCAACTAAAAACAAGCTAATTGAAGCCTTTTTAAAAGCTGATGATTTATTAATCTCGCAGATCCTAAATAAACTTTTGTTAATTGCTATAAGTTATAGAGATTTTTCTAAAAATTTAGATAAAGAAGGTTATTATCAAGCTTTTTTGAATGGCGTTTTTTCTGAAGGTATTGAGCAAGATATTTACAGCTATGCACCTAATTATGAATTAGGATTAGGTTATGCGGATATATGTATAGTAAAACGAGAAAATGGCGACGTAACAAAAGCTGCTATTATCGAACTTAAACACAGTAAAAATATTGATACGCTAAATGAAGACAGTAAAAAAGGATTAAAACAGATTTTTGATAAGAAATACCACTTAGGACTTTTTGAGAAACATGATACATTAAAAAGCATTAGTTGTATTGGTTTAGCATTTAATGGTAAGCAATGTGCTGTTGCTTGCAAAAAAGCTAATGTTAATAATTAACAAAAAGCATAAAAAAAATAAAAAATCCTAAGCCAATTTTGACTTAGGATTTTCTTTAAATTTGCTTAATAATTACTACTTTAAATCTTCAAGTAAAGACTTATAACCATCATTTAGTAATGGGAAGATAAAGCCAGACTTAGCATTTAAGTCATTCTTCTCAATATGGAAGGTAGTAGCACCACGCTCACGTTTCCATTGATTTACTGCAAGCTTTTGGAAGTAACGCTTTACAAAGGTCAATAAATCTTCACGGCTAAACTTGGTGTACTCACCTACGATGGTATCTAAAATAGCCTTAGGTGATAAGAAATCTGCTTGATGTAATTCATGAATTCTATCAAGAATTACATATGGCATTAAATCACGCTCATCAGTTTGGCCTGGGCGTAATTCAGCAGTTGGTGCCTGTGCTGAGATATATGACATATCAGGAACATTAAGCTTTAAGCCACCTGCTTCAACTTCAATACCTTCATCTGCAATATGCTGATTGATACGTAAAATGCGGCTCTTTGAAACATCACCTATTGGAGATAATCCACCTGCGGTATCACCATCCATAGTGCAATAACCTACAGCATCTTCTGAAGCATTACATGTAGACATTAAAAGCTTGTTATAGCGGTTAGCTATCATCCAAATGCCAGGGGCACGAGAACGTGCCTGAATGTTTTGTAAAGTTAGATCATCACGATCCCAATTTAGTGGATCATTAGGTGTGGTACCGTTAATGATGGATACATAATCTTCAACTAACTTAGCAATTGACCACTCATAATGAGTTGAGCCTAGGTTTTGAGCAACCTTCATAGCTGCGGTGCGAGTAACTGAGCCAGAAACAGCTGATCCTTGATATACAGTGATAAGTAATTGAGGCATAATTTGAGTCTTAATATAAGTCTCAATGTCGCCTGTAAAATCAGGTACATTAAACTTTAAGCCCTCTAAGATTTCCTTGTACTCATCAAAGCCTAACTCATCTAAGGCAGCTAGCTGTCCATAGCACACACAAGTTGCGCAAAGACCAGAATCAGCACCACCTGACATAGATAGCGCAAAGCCATGTGATCTAGTCTTTAACATCCAATCAAACTGACCTAAAGCAACCGCACGCACAATGGTGTCATACTCTTCTAGGAAATTGTGGATACCGCAATCTTTAGTTACTAAGTCATAGCGCTTAAATGATAGGAATGAGCCTACAGCTTCTAGTTTACCGTCTTTTGCAAAGATAGATAAACCATCAAAGATATCAGAGCCTGACTCACAACCAAGTAAATTAGTTACTAAGACTTCACAGTTAAAGGTAACAGAAAGTTTTGTTGCCTTTTCTAAACGCTCATTTTCAGAGTAGAGTTCAAAACGGGTAGCCTCTGGGCAGACTAGAAGATCAGATCCTTTAACAAATTGAGAGTCACCGTCGTTAAAGAAGATACCAACTTTAGTACCATCAACATCAAAGACACTTTGAGCTTGATAGCTTTCAGAGCCTACAATAAACTCTAAATCTTCAGCATTAACAGTTGGAGTTACAAAGAAACGAATGCGGCTGTCTTTGTTGTTATAAAAAGAATGTAAAACGCTTAAGCCTAAGATTTTACCTTTCTTAACTAAAGCATAACCATCATAGACTTTACCGTTATTAGCTAAAAGTGGTAAACCAATACCAACGGTTAAATCCTCAGGCATTTCGTACTTGATTTTTAAAAGTGCACTAGATGCTGCTTTTACAAAATTTGGGTGAGAGAATAAATCACCACAATTGTAACCTGTAAGCACCAATTCTGGGAAAGCGATGAATTTAATGCCCTGACTTTGAGCTGTGCCACAGAGTTTAAGAATTTTTTGTAGATTGCCGTTAAGATCAAGTGGTGTGGTATTGATACGACCGGCTGCTGATTGAATAATATTAGCCATAAAATAATAACCTCTAAAACAATAGAGAAATAATAGCCTATTTTGATACAATACGGGCACATAGTTCCAAAAATATGCATTAACTATATCAAAACAGTGCAATTAAGGATTAGGTATGGGACAACAAAATAACTACATTGTTTCAGTAGGACATTGCAGACATCTAGGTGCCACCATAGAAAAAGATGGTGTAAACTTCGCAGTTTGGGCTCCTGATGCTGCAGAGATTGACTTACTTTTATTCAAAGATGTCAATGACGATGAACCTGCTGTAATTCACCTTTCATCAAGTGTTTTTAAATCTGTTTATTTCTGGCATGTCTTTGTACATGGCGTTAAAGCAGGTCAAATCTACGCTTATCGAGTTACAAAACCAATTATCAACGAGTTTGGACAAACCTCTGTAGAGGTGGGCAAGATCTTAATTGATCCATACGCAAAGCGTGTGCTCTTTCCTGATAACTACACTCGTTTTCAACCAAATGACGAGAAAAAAGCTTATAGATGCTGCATGAAAAGTGCGGTCATTGATGTCAATGAGTATGATTGGGGTATTGATACACTCCCTCACCACTCACTTGAAAAGACCATTATCTATGAGATGCACGTCAAAGGCTTTACAGCTGATAAATCATCAGGTATTGCCGATGACATCCGTGGTACCTATAAAGGCTTAATTGAGAAGATCCCTTATTTAGTAGAGTTAGGTATTACCGCAGTTGAGTTAATGCCTGTCTATCAGTTCGATGAGCTTGACGCACGTCCTGGCCACTCTAACTACTGGGGTTACTCACCATTAGTATTCTTTGCCCCACATGAGGGCTACTCCTCAGATAAATCTATCATGGGACCATTAGATGAGTTCCGTGACATGGTTAAAGCTCTACATAAAGTAGGTATTGAGGTTATTTTAGATGTTGTTTACAACCACACCTCTGAAGGTGATGAGAACGGTCCTACCTACTGCTTTAAAGGCTTAGATAAGAACGGCTACTACATCATTAAAGATGGCTATTATCAAAACTACTCTGGTTGCGGTAACTCACTTAACGCAAATGAGCCAGTAGTACGTAACATGATCATGGACTCACTTATCTTCTGGCATGAGAAGATGCACGTTGATGGCTTTAGATTCGACTTAGCATCTATCTTAACCCGTGATAAGTATGGTGTACCAAATAACGACAGCTCTACCCTACTTTCAATTGATGGTAACCGCCGTCTAGCTGAGGCTAAGTTAATTGCTGAGCCTTGGGATGCTGGTGGCTTGTATCAGTTAGGTGCGATCTCTGGTAGTAAGTGGCGTGAGTGGAACGGTCAATTCCGAGATGATGTGCGCTCGTTTATGCGTGGTGATGAGGGTAAGGTTAAGAAGTTTGTAATGCGTGTTCTAGGCTCACCTGATATTTACAATGAGCACAAAGTTGATCCGCAAAAATCTATTAACTTTATTACCTGCCACGACGGCTTTACCTTATACGATTTAGTTTGCTATGCCGATAAGCACAATGATGATAACGGCGAGCACAACAATGACGGTAGCAATAATAACTACTCAGCAAACTATGGCTATGAAGGTATTACCGATAACAAGCGCTTAAATGATCTCCGTTTACGCCAGGTTAAAAACTTCATGACTATTACCATGTTCTCACTAGGTACTCCTATGATTTGCATGGGTGATGAGGTTTTACGTACCCAAAAAGGTAATAACAACGCTTACTGTCAGGACAATGAGCTAAGCTACTTAAACTGGGACTTTGATGAAGATCAACGTGAAATGTTTAACTTCACTAAGACCTTAATTAACTTATCTCGTGCAGGTAAACTTACTCATTTAAATGAAAACTCTCATCATAAGTTAGATAAGACTTTATCTAATGCTAAGATCCAGTGGCATGGTACTAAACCATTCCAGCCAGATTGGTCTGATATGTCTCACTCCATTGGCTTCTTGTATTACTACAAGAAACAAGAGATGTTTGCTTACATCTTTGTTAACGCCTTCTGGGAAGATTTAAAAATTGAGATCCCATCAGTTCCAGGTCATTTGCACAAGTGCTGGTATCAGATCATTAACACTGCCCTAGGCCCTGGTAAGGATGTAACTCCATTCTATATGAGTACTCGTTACCACGCAGGTGATATCATTAAGATTAAGAGCAGATCAGTTTTAATGTTAATCTGCCCTTCAACTTAATAGATATTATTGATTAGTTGTTGATTTTACTTTGAAAAGGCTTTTCGTTTGAAAGGCCTTTTTTGATGGTATTTTTGACTTTTTTGATTGTTTTTAGATTGCATACAGGCATTTTCACTTTGCCTTATCTCTATCTAAGAATCTTTAGCACCTAAAGTTGAATTTTTTTAAATCTGTACTACAATTTAATGGCTAAATCATTAAAAGAATGGCTTTTAAATGAGGATTAGCAAATTCTTCAAAAGGAGTTTTTTTATGAAGAAGAAACAAATTAAGCAGCGCAATTTTGTGCAGCAACATGTAATGGAGTTTAACAAGGCTCAAGTTTTTGTTGACCGCAAGAAGGAGTTTAAGAAAGGTAACTCTAAATATAAGGTTAACTACCTCAAGAGCGATTGCTCTGATCGCTCTTTATTAACAGCTGCATAAATACATATCTCAATTTATACACACACCTATTCATTTCTCGCAAAATTACCAACAATAAGCAAAAACTGAGCAAAGTTTTACTTTTTTTACAAATTACCAAATTCAAATTTACCAAATCTAGATTTGATATTTTATAAAACTCAATCTATACTTAAGAAAAAGACTTTAATATAGGTACTAAGATGTTTGTAGGACGTACAAAAGAGCTCTCATTTTTAAATGATCTATACGACTCTGATAAGTTTGAATTTGCAGTGATCTATGGTCGGCGTCGTGTTGGTAAAACAACCTTAATTAAAGAGTTTGTTAAAGACAAAGAGCTTGTAATTAACTTTGCAGCCATTGAATACGACAATCAAACTAATCTTAGAAATTTGTCTTTTGAGATCTACAAGCAATTAGATGGCATTGAGAGTAAGTCTGTATTTTTAGATTTTCAAAGTGCCTTTGAGTATGTCTTTGAAAAATCCATAACTCAGAGGATCGTGCTTGTCCTTGATGAATACCCTTATATGGCACGTGAAGAGCAAAGCCTTAATTCAGTTCTTCAAAGACTGATTGACAAATACCAGGAAACCTCAAAATTAGTACTGCTAATTTCAGGCTCTTCCATGTCATTTATTGAAAAGGAAGTTTTATCCTACAAAGCTCCTTTATATGGTCGTCGCACGGGTCAAATTAAGCTCTTACCTTTTACCTTTAAAGAAGCAAGTTTGATGCTCGATGGTTACTCTTCTTTTGATAAGTTTCTTTTATATGGTGCTTTAGGTGGCACGCCTTTGTACTTATCTCTAGTTAATCAAAAGAAGACAGCCTTTGAGAATATTGTAAGACTGTTTTTTAATGACAACTCAATTATCTTTGAAGAACCTATGAATATCCTAAGGCAAGAGCTTAAAGAGCCATCTACTTACAACAAGATCATAACAGCTATTGCTAATGGTGCTTCAAGGCAAGTTGAAATTGCAACTAAGGCAGGATTATCAAGTGGTGCCTGCGCTGTCTACTTAAAGAACCTAATCGAACTTGGCTTTGTCTTTAAAGAAAATCCTTATCTTGATGAAAGCACTAAGAAGTCTTTGTATGCCTTGAAAGATAATATGTTCAAGTTCTACTATCGCTTTGTGCCTCAATACTTAAACATCATGAGAGTAAGTAGCTTTGAGAGTATTCCCCCTTTTATGGCAAATTCTATATCTGAATATTTAGGCAAAGCTTTTGAAGGTTTGTGTAAAGAGTACTTATGGCAAGAATTTTACTTAGGGAACTCTCCTCTTATATTCAAGTCATTAGGCAGATGGTGGGGTAATGATCCAAGAAGCAAATCTCAAAGTGAAATTGATATTGTTGGAGAGGCAGATAAAGACAATTGCCTATTTGCTGAATGTAAATGGACAAATGAAACTGTCGATGAAAAAGTGCTTGATACCTTAGTTCACAGAAGTGAGCTTTTCAATTATCAAAACAAGTACTACTACCTATTTTCAAAAAGTGGATTTAGTAGTGGGTGCATGGAAAAAGCAAAAGAAATTGGGAATGTAAGACTAGTTGATTTTGAGGAGATGATGCTAATTTTAGCTGAACATAACTGAACGCAGTAAGTAGAAAAGCTCTAATTGAAATTGATTAAATTTGAGAATTACATGATTGATTTAAACAATAGAAACTTGGACGTACTTTGATGACTTATTCTTCTGCAGAACAACTTTTCTTAAAAGACAAATCAACGATTTTTAATGAGGTTAGCTCTAAGTTTCTACCTCAGTTGTTGCAAGCTTCTTATCAAGAAAACAAAACTATAGTAGATACTTTTGAAAAACTCTTTTCTGAAGGTAAGGCGTATTTAAAGGCTTTAGGTCTAAATGTCTTTTGGGATGAAGAGCAAACTTATCCTGTTATTAGACAAGATTTTTCAAAGATTAGCTGTTCTAATTTAAACGAGATTAGACAAGATCTTTTAAATCTTATCAAAGCTGAATTTACAAGGTTAGGCTTTGACGTTGGCGGTATTAGTTCTAGCTCTCCTACAGACTTTTTTAGTGCTGTCATGGTTGGTGTTAAAACTAAAGTCGTGTTTATTTTTGAAAATTACGACTTTATGTTTATTAAAGCAAAAGAAGCAAGTGATGATCTTCAACGAGAGATTAATGTCTTTTACCAAACATTATCAAGTGTTGTAAAAGCAAACGCTGAGCAATACGGTAGATTTACCTTACTTACAGTTTCTGGGACACTTAAAAACTATGGAGCAATTTTAGGTCCAATGTATGCTAGAGATATTACAAGTGGGTTTATAAGTAATACAGAACCAGAGTCACAAGATTACTAAAAAAACAAAAGCTCAAGATCATCAAACCTTGAGCTTCTTTTAAATTGCAAACCTTAGCTTAGTCTTGATTTGCTCCTAAGATCTTACAAGCAATTTGAATTTGCTCTTTTGAAGGCATTGGTGTTTCTTTAAGCTTATACTCAATACCTAATTCTTCATACTTGTGCATACCTAAATTGTGGTAAGGAAGAACCTCAACTTTTTGTACATTAGATAAGCTATCAATAATGGCTCTAACACCATTAAGCTCAGTTTCACTATCAGTGATACCAGGAACTAATACATGGCGTACCCACATTGAGATCTTCTTTTCATCAAGATAATGAGCACACTTAATAACATTTTCATTACCTATGCCGGTTAACTTCTTGTGCTCTGCGCTATCACAATGTTTTATATCTAAAAGTACTAAATCAGTGTACTTTAATAGCTCATCAAATTTAGCTAAATACTCAGGAGTATCTTTAAAGGTACCAGCAGAGGTGTCTAAGCAAGTATTCACACCATTTTGCTTAAACTTTTTAAACATCTCAATTAAGAAATCAATTTGATATAAAGCTTCACCACCTGATGCTGTTACACCACCAGTTGTTCCCCAATATGGCTTGTAACGAAGTGCCTTTTTAACGATGGTATCAACGTCATACTGCTCACCTACATTTAACTTCCAAGTGTCTGGATTGTGGCAGTATAAGCAGCGCATTGGGCAACCTTGAAAAAAGATCACATATCTAACGCCAGGACCGTCTACTGAGCCAAAGGATTCAAAAGAATGGATGTAACCTTGTGTCATAAAAACTCCATGTGTTCTTAATGATTTTGTTGCGCATATTGTATCAACAAAGTAAGTTTTTAGTTGCGACAAATGCTCAAGTGCAAAGGTTAATCATTAGAAACTCTACAAACACTTCATGCAGTTGAGTAGTAACTCGTAACTATTACGTACACCCATTTATATCGGATTTGTGTATTATTTTGGTATCCGAAATAATATGGAGATCTGAACAATGTGTGCGTTATATAAGAAACGCGAAGATGTACCTTCAAACATCGCTCATCAGCTAACAGAAGCTTTAATCCAAGGTACAGATTCAATTCTTAGAAGTTACGCATCACTGAATATTTTAAGTTTTAATACTTGATAAACAAGCCAAAGTGATTCAAAAGATGAGACTAAATCAGAAAAAAGTTAAATCGTTCGATATTTTGACTTAAATTGAGTAAAAAACATCGACAGATAAAGTCTATAACCGGTATTATACAGAATTCGGTATAACACTGGCTACAATAGAGCAGCCAGCATATTAGCTAAGCACGGCTATAAGATTAAACTAGCCCGTTGCTTCTGCCATGCCCGTAGACCATTACATAAGTTCTTACGTGATGCAGGCTTATTAAAGATTTATGAGCAGTACTTAGTACCATTAGGCTCTAAGTTTAAAGACTTTAAAGCAAACTTAGATAAGTACAACAAAGACTGCGAGACTAAAGACTCAAAGCTACTAAAGCTAAGTCCTTTACATCAAGATTTATTAGTTATTTACCACCTAATTAACACTCTATTTGTGCTTGAATCATCTGTGGTTAGAAAGAATCAATTTAACTACACCTCAGCTGATTTTACTGAGGACTTAATCAAAGTGCGTAAAGAACAATCAGCTA
>Ga0256405_10012246_pt1 | contig 10684 bp, 10 predicted proteins | sample RumenRJG_02DNA_FD_189096 | JGI IMG/M metagenome (GOLD analysis project Ga0256405, IMG submission 189096) | Bovine rumen microbial communities from Lethbridge, Alberta, Canada - RJG_02 | ecosystem: Host-associated > Mammals > Digestive system > Stomach > Rumen | place: Canada: Alberta... | reverse complement strand
CCTGTCGTGCCTGAACCACAGTTAGCACAAACACAAAATCTGCAGATGAATACCCTCAAAAGTCTTGACAGAGCAATTTATGCCAAAGACCTGATGGGAGTGCCAAAAAATATCAATGAATTTATATATATGATGCAGAGAGGATTAAATACAGGGCAGTTTAACGCTATGTTCTCATCACAACTGATGGCGCAGAGAAATTCGATTTCTCAACTTCAGGCACAAATTCTTGCCCAATTACAGGGACTTGATTTCAGTAATATGTCTGAAATTGTTAATAAGCAGATGAGTACGCAACTTCAGGCTTCACTAAAAAATCTTGAGATTTTGTCTAACGGAATGATAAATTTAAGTCAAATTGCGCAGATGATTCAAAATAACGGAAAAGAAGCGCTGACAAAACTCATTATGACTATGACTCAGGCTTCAAAAATGGGGATAAACGACCTGTCACAGTTAAAAGAAATGGCAAAGCTTATCAACGCAAGCATTTCGGTTGCATCTGAAAATAATCCGACAAAAACAATGAAACTGCTTTTGATGTTGTATCTTCCATGGCTTCCGCTTAAAGAAGGTGTAGATTTTGACCTTGAGGTTACCCAAAAAGAAGAATCAAGCGAAAGCGACAGTATTTTGACAGTTACAATAACTACAATTAACTTTGGCACCGTTATTGCAACACTATATCTTGAGACCTCAAATTCCGTTCAGGTCGCAATACAATGCTCGGAAAACTTCCCCAAAGAAGAACTTGATAACAGGCTAGATAAGGATAAAAAACATTATAGCGTTGATACTCTGACATCTTACGAAGTTAAAAAAGAATTTAAACCGTCGGGAGATAAAGCAACTGCAAGTGTCAATATGGGGCAAACAACGGAGATTAATCCCTATTTGCTATTGATGGCACATTCAATAATCAAACATGTAATTGACATTGATAACAATGCCTCTATCGGTATCACAAGTCATGTAGATTAGGGGTAAATATAAAAGCAATCCGGTAATATCATGTCATTGCGAGCCCGTTAGGGCGTGGCAATCCAGCCGTTTTATTTATTAATATAAAAAAACGGGGCTTTGTAAAAGTCCCGTTTTTTGTAAATTATATCCCTTGCCTTTGATTTTCCTGACTTGATTAACCCTGTCCGCCGGTGTAGTTTGGAGTAAGCATCTTGACATCTGCCTGTTCCATCTTCTGACATGCTTCGTAATCTGCTTTTGCAACCTGAATTTGTGATTCCAAAGTGTCTTTTTCGAGTTGCAACGAATCTTCTTCGTCTTTGAGAGGTTCAAGCATTGTATCTCTATATATTTCATATTTTTGCTCGATTTGTGACTTCATATAAGCCATCTGCTGATCAATTGATGAAGTTGCAGTAGTCAACTGCTGGTTCATACTATTCATCGCATTAGACATAACTTGTGATGCAGCAGAAATTTGTTCGTTCGTAATATCTGATTTACCGCCATTTTGAATATCCTGTTGATATTTGGCAATTGTTTGCTGAGCAGAAGTATATTCTGCAGATGAGCCAATGGCATTATACATTGATTGTTGATAAAGCCCTTTTGTAGCAGTAGCATTATTAGTAAGTTGTTGCAACTCAGCCTTCATGTTGCGATCCAACATCTTTTCCATGTTCGCAACATCACGGGTTGCGCGTCTGATTTTAGATTGGATGCGCATCATACGAGCTTGTAAGGATCTGTATCTAGATCCCGCAGCCAGTTTACCGTATGCTCCTAATAAGAAACCCATTGCTTTATCCTTGTGTTAGTGTCCTCGTATTTATATAAAAAATTTTTGTTTTCAATAATTGCCTTTTTATTCGTTTATTGTTAAGAAATGTAACAAAAGGGTGATATATCGTGTTATATAAACAAGGCGGAGAAGGCTGAATTTTAAAGTTTTAAGGCTATAGGGCAATAAAACCGTTTCAGTTTATTAATTATTTCAAGTACTATTAATACTGACAATTAATAACTTGAAATGAACTTCTTGCCTTATTTACTTATTGCCATATCGCCTTTTAAAAATATTAACTTTCTTTACTTAATTTACAAAATCAGAGTAATAATATAATATATAAATACTATGGAAAATAAAGATTTAAATGAGAAGATTAGCGCATTGACGCTGAAAATGGCGCAAGAGCCAAACAATATTGAAAACTACCACGAACTTGCGGAACTTTATTTGGGGTTGCGCAATTATGACAAGGTCATGTCTGTATTAGACAGTCTGCTTGCGATTAAGCCAGATGATGTTCAGGGTTTGGTCGGTATGGGTACAATGTGGTTTTATGAGAGAGATTTCAGAAAATCTTTGCAATACTATAATAAAGCGTTGGAAGTTAACCCGAAAAACTACCTTATTTATTATAATATCGGTAATGTTTTTGCGGAATGGAAAAACTTTGACAAAGCCCTGTTCTACTATAACAGAGCAATTGACCTGAATTCGACGAATGCGGAAATTTATAACGCTATTGCGCTTTTGTATCAAGATAACGAAGAATATGTTGAAGCAAAAGCGTATTATGAAAAGGCTTTGTCCTTAGAACCGGATAATGCTAATGCGCTTATTGATTTGGGTAATGTTTGTTTCAAATTATTTGAATACGAAACTGCACTTAAATTATTCAAAAAAGTTTTTGTACTTGCTCCGGATAATGAACTTGTTGCTGTTTGTATAGCAAATGCTCTGACGTTGACAAAAGATCGTGAACAGGCTTATAAATACTATGAAAAAGCCCTGACAATGACTGATGACAAGTATAGAATTTATATATGCTATGCTATCTCATTATCAGAATTTAAAGAATTTGATATAGCAGAAGGTATGTATCGTAAAGCAATAGAGTGCAGACCTAAAGAATCACCTGCTTATGTACTTTTGGCAAACTTATATTCTAATCAGGACAGAATTAAAGAGGCTATTGCAACATATAAACAAGCACTGCAGGTTGATCCGAATAATGCGGAAATATTCGAACTTTTGGGTAATGCACATTATCTTGACGGTGATGTTGATAAGGCAATTCAGTCATATCGTGCGGGAATAGCCATTGCACCGACAAACGATGAGTACCGTCTGATTTATTCACAGGTTATGGAAGATTATATCAAATCTTCACGCGAAGGTTAGCTTATGAGATATGCAGGCGAAAATGTCGGAATATGGAGCCGTTTAGGCTCTGCTGTGTCATATTTGACAGCAGGCTGGGGCGGGATTATTGCTTTGGTCATTTTGTATTTTACAAAGAAAACTCCGTCAGTATATTTCAGATTTAATGTATATCAGTCAATAATAATAGCGTTTACAATATTTGTAATCGGTATGGGCTGGGCTATTTTGTTTAATATATTGTCCCAAATTCCGCTTATTCAAATACTTGTATCATGGATCGATTTAATCTTTAACCGTCCGATACTAATTTCACGTTCATTCACAGAATTGTTCGTTTTCGGCCTGATGATTTACTGTGTTAGTTTTTCACTGATGGGGAGATACCCGATTATTTACAAGGTATCAGGGTTAATAAAACGTTAAAAAGTTATTGACAAGTGACTTTGCTTGATGTTTGATATAATTACACTAACCGACTTTGCGTGCTGAAATTAGAGCGGTTAGCACAAAATTTTTTAGATTCTGAAACAAGTTCAGAATGACAAAAATTTTAATAAAGTAGCCGAAAGCGTGACGCCCAAGCGTGTTTCAATAAAGGCAGAGTATGGGCAAATTGGTAAAAAGGAGAAATTATGCCAACCATTAACCAGTTAGTACGTCAGGAAAGAAAAGTACTAAAATCAAAAACAAAATCTCCTGCTTTGATGAATTGTCCTCAAAGACGCGGAGTATGCACAAGGGTTTACACTACAACCCCTAAAAAACCGAACTCAGCGCTTAGAAAAGTAGCCAGAGTAAGACTTACAAACGGATTTGAAGTTACTTCATACATTCCGGGTATCGGTCATAACTTGCAGGAACACTCTGTTGTTATGATTAGAGGCGGTCGTGTTAAGGACCTTCCTGGTGTTCGTTATCACATCATCCGTGGTACATTAGATACCGCAGGTGTTGCTAATAGAGCAAAATCAAGATCCAAATACGGCGCTAAAAGAGATAAAAAAGGAGGTAAATAGTAATGTCAAGACGTTCTAAACCTGCAAAAAGAATACCTTTAGCAGATCCGGTATATAACAGTGTAGATGTTTCAAAATTCATTAACAGAATTATGAGACGCGGTAAAAAATCATTAGCAGAAAGAATTTTCTACGCTACATTAGATTCTATTAAAGCAAGAACTAACGAAGACCCGATAGAAATTTTCCAGAAGGCTATGACAAACGCTACTCCGTTATTAGAAGTAAAAGCACGCCGTATCGGCGGTTCAACCTATCAGGTTCCTATTGAAGTTAAAGCAGACAGAGGTTTTGCTCTTTCTTCATCTTGGATTATTGAATCCGCTAAAAAAAGAGGCGGAAAATCATTTATTGATAAGTTAACAAACGAAATCATTGATGCTTCTAACGGAACGGGTGCAGCATGCAAAAAGCGTGAAGATACCCACAAAATGGCTGAGGCTAACAAGGCATTCGCTCATTACAGATATTAATATTGAGTATGCAGTCAGATATAAAAAACACCTTTCAATTCGTTGAAGGGTGTTTTTGTATATAGATTATATTATAAGTAGTTCATTTCTTTTCTTTTGTTTGCGAGGCAAAAGAAAAGAAATGAACCAAAGAAAAGAAAACTTCGCAGATTACAATACCGCCTTCGGCAGCATAAGACCGCTTGCGCGGTAATATGTGTTTTTGCCTGTCGGCAAAAATCTCTTACGCGCCTAAAACTACGGCGCGCGCTTGATAAACGACCTTTACGCAGAGAGCAATAAATGTTATGCGAGAGAGTATCATAGGCGGATTTGTTTGAGCGTTAGCGAGTTATCCGCCTTATACTCGAGCATAAGCCCGAACTTATAACCTCTTAACCTTCACCATCGGGGAGAAATGTGAGGGCATACAATTTATTAGCGAACGGAGTGCAGGTCGCGGGTTTCTTTCTGACCTCTTTCTTTGCCCGAACAAAGAAAGAGGTCATGACAATCTAACAATAAAAGTAAACAATGTAACGATAATATAATTTATGGGAACAAATTACATTTTGTTTCTTATTTGTTTCAAGTCATTTAACGGATTAGATGAAACATTTATTCCGTAAAAAGTTTTAAAAGTTTCAAAAACCGACGGATTAATAACCAGAGGAGAGCATGATGCGATATAGATATTATTTACTCCTGCATTTTTTAGGTTTATAACCCCTGAAATCGAAGTTACATCGCAAGTCGGGAATATAAAATACATTTTATCAAGATATTTTCTGCAGGAAAGTAATTTGCTTAGAATATAAGTTGCAAGAGGTACATAGTTCCCGATGTTTATTGTAACAACATTATTTTTATTTGCTTCATAATAAAAACTCAGGGCATATTCATCAGGTCGCAAATTGAGAAAAAACAAGTCAAAATAGTCTTTTTGGACATCAGAAAACGAATTCATCCCGACAATAAAAAGCCTTCGTAATTTTCCCGTTTCAAGTCGGTCTGAAAGTTTTTTAAGCAGTTCATCAACATCTTGTTCGTTAAACCCCAATTTTGTATCAGGTTTTTGACGTCCTTTTTTAAACCCGACAGAGGAATTTGCAGAGTCAATTACAGGCTGATAGTTGTTATTTTCAACAGGAATGACACCATGCGGCGTTATATAATCATTTGAAAAGATTTTCCCCCTGTACAAATATTCGGTATTATTTTTTGAATTTTTAGTCAAAAGAATTGCACCGGGGAAAGTACCGTAATCTACGATACAATTTTCGCTACTCCTGCCGTAATGACCTTTAAGATGAGGATATTTTCTGAATTTTTCAAGGCAATGACTTATTAAAAGGTTTGAATGAGTATAAACATCTATATTTCTGCCTTTCGTCATTTCAAGAACACTTATCAAATCATTAAAATTATTGCCTGATACAAGAATACATTTTCCCTTCCTTGTCGAATGAGAAACAATGACTTCCGATATTTTCCCGTAATGCACAAATAAGGTTTTCGCAATATTATACCTTAATTTTGCATCAAGAACGGATAATGAATTTATAAAATCGGACAAAATATCTTTATCATTTGAGTAATTATCAATTCTGCTCAAAAGTTTCATAATATCTTTTATTGCAAATTCATCACGTACTCCGAAATCAAAGAGTTTTGAAATGTTTTGACAGGTACTTTTTAAAACAGCAAAAAGAATTTGTGCTAAATTGCGATTTTCAGAAGAAATATTGTTATAAGTAAATTTTATGAGAATATCCCCTGATGTAATTGCTTTTGATAGAGTATAATCATTTTTAAAATGTATAATTTCATCCAAAAATTCAGGTACAAGACTTTTTTCACTACATTCATGAAGATATCTATCTTTAGAGTTAGAAAAAATATAAAAGCATCGCATGGAAAGTTCGAACATCTGCTTTTCGCCGTACTCATTAATATAGATAAGCGAAGCAATATCGTTTATAATCTCATCCTCAATCTTAGGATTAAAAAGACTAAAATCACCTAATTTGACAATATAAAACGAAGCAAGTTTGATAAAATACATCACAAGTTCCTGCAAAGACGCAATTCCGGGGGAAAGCGCGCAGGTACCTCTTGACGTGCAGTCTTCGCTGTCAAAATTTAAAAAATTATATTCATTGTTGTTCATTAAAAATTATCCCTGAAGATTTTTGATGTATTCGATTATATCATCTGACTCATACATCAAAACATCATTATCCGTATCATTAAGAAACGGTACCTGATCTTTACCGCCGAGAGAAACAAGTTTGTCAAAATTTTCTTCACTGCTGACATCCATAATATTAAAGTCGATATTATTTTCATTTAAAAAATTCATAACTTTTTTACAATAAGGACAGTATTGTGAAACGTACAAATTTAACATGATTATCCCTCCTTGCGGTGAATATATTAAACAACAGTTCTATAATATAAAAATTACCCGAAAATCGCAACCTTAATGATGATTATTAAAATTGAAAAAGTTGAATTTTTATTATAAACTCAAAATATGAATAAGAAAAACATACTTTTTGTATTCGGCACAAGACCGGAAGTCATAAAACTTGCACCTGTGATATTAGAGTTGAAAAAATATCCTGACAGGTACAATGTCATTATCTGCAATACCGAACAGCAAAAAGAACTTTCTAATCAAACTTTGAGTTATTTTAACCTGAAAGCCGATATAAATCTTGACTGTATGAGAGAAAATCAGCAACTTGCAGATGTTCAGTCAAGAATTTTAACCTCATTAGAGCATGATGTGTTTTCAAAAAACAATATTGATGCAACGATTGTTCAGGGCGATACAATGACAGTGCTTTGCGGAGCATTGACAAGTTATTACCGTAAAATACCCGTTTTTCATGTTGAAGCAGGTTTGAGGTCATACGATATTTTTGAGCCGTTTCCGGAAGAAATTATGCGTCAGATGGCATCAAGAGTAACCGCATTGAATTTTGCTCCGACTCAAAAAAATAAACAGGCATTGCTTGATGAAGGAATAAAAGAAAATACAATTTTTGTAACAGGAAATACAGTAATTGATGCTTTGTACTGTTTGAGTGACGAAACAATGCAGAAAGCAAAAGAGTTTTATTCGGACAAAAATATAAATATTGACAATAAACTTGTTTTGATAACAGTTCATCGCAGAGAAAACCACGGAGAAAGAATTGACAGAATACTTGATGCAATAGAACACCTTGTACAAAAATATTCTGACCACACATTTATCCTGCCTGTTCACCCGAACCCGAACGTAAAAAATAAAATATATAATAAATTGCAAAAGTATGAGAATGTATATCTGCTTGAACCTTTGGATTACCCGAATTTGGTTTATTTAATGAGAAACGCAAAACTGATTTTGACGGATTCCGGAGGAATACAGGAGGAAGCACCGTCATTTGGCTGTCCGACATTTGTAATGCGTTATGAAACCGAAAGACAGGAAGGAATTGATGCAGGCGTTTCTGTACTTGTCGGCGCAGATTACGATAAAATTGTCAGCCTGAGCGAAGAAATTTTAAATCAGGACAAAACAGATACACGCTTAAAAGCGCAAAACCCTTACGGAACAGGAAACTCTGCAAGGCTCATAGAAAAAACTATAAATAATTATTTTGAATAATAAAAAAGCAAGTCGTGAAACTTGCCTGATAAATAAATGTTTTAGGGATATATTAAAATATTTGAGATAAATTTATTTTATTGACATTGATAATCTCTCATCAATTTTTCGGTCAATTTTTTTGAGAATATTTTGCATTTTTGCATCTTTCACAGGTAAACTGACTCCTTCATCAATACTGCGTCTGTACTGCCTGTAAAGTGCAATTTCCCGATCCTTGATGTCACGTTTAATAGCAAGACTCTCATCTTCATTTGCACGTCTTATTGAACGTTTTATCACAACACCCAAAACAACAAGAACAAAAACTGTCCAAACGGCTTTATCAGCAGGGAAAGATTCTCCTACGAGAGTTTCCGTACCGTTTACGGGTTGCATAATGACCGAAGATGTTTTTATATTTTGTGCCGATACATAAATTTTTAATTTATTAAGTCCGGCATGTTCAATTACAAGATTATCTATTGAATCGGTTCCTTTATAAAGGGCATTTACGGTATCGGATGATGTTATACCCGAAAGTTCAAGCACAATTTCATTATCGGAAAGAACTTTCTTGGAAACCTTTGAAATACTGTCAGTATCAAGAATTATGTTATAATTTCCGCCGTTTTTCTCTAATGTAATCGTGTGCAGTTGATTTGTTTTTGCACTTACATTTAATCCCGCTATTAAAAATGCTGTTAAGAATCCGAGTATCAGAAATGTTTTTTTCATTTTCTCTCCTCCCTAATCTCCACATTTATACTAAAACTTTTGAATTTAAAGTACATCAATCCATGGGTTTAAATTTAATATTACGAATTGTAACAAAACCACACCATGCTGAAATACAAGATTTTTTTCAACCTTTATATATATGTAAGAACACGAGAGATTTGGAGATTAAAATGATTTTATTGTTTGGCGAAAAGGCTCATAAATCAAATAAAAATTCAAATATCAAAAACCATCCCGTTGAAAATTCAGGGATTCTTGCAAAAAGCACACAACCAAAAAGCCTTTTGGCAGCAAACGAATACGATATGTATATGTTTTCTGTTCAGGCTGAAATAGATTATTCACAATATGCAGGTGAAGGCTATGTTCTTGCAGATGCAGGTTATGTAAGCGAATATTCGCAGGCATTAACAGGCATGAGCGAAATCGGTTCATACACCGAATCATTTGGCGGTGATTTCGGCGGAAGTTTCAGCAGTTTCAGTTGTGGTGACTGCGGAAGTTTCTCATCGGTAGGCTAATTTAATTTTCACAATACAATATAAAAAAGAAGACTTAAAAAAGTCTTCTTTTTTTGTGAGAAAAAGTGTAAAAACATCTATGTTTGTATTATTATTTTATTAGTTAGTTAAGGATATTAAGCAGTTATAAATAAGGAGGTTATAATATTATGGCTAAAACTATCACGGTTGATGGTAACTACGCTGCAGCGCATGTTGCGTATGCATTAAGCGAAGTATCAGCAATTTACCCTATTACACCTTCATCTACAATGGGTGAATGGATTGATGAATGGGCATCACAACACAAGAAAAACATTTGGGGCAAAGAAGTAAAAGTTGCCGAAATGCAATCAGAAGCAGGCGCAGCAGGCGCAGTTCACGGTTCATTGGCAGCAGGGGCTTTAACTTCAACATATACCGCTTCACAAGGTTTATTGTTAATGATTCCTGTTATGCACAAAGTTGCAGGTGAAATGCTTCCGCACGTTATCCACGTCGCAGCAAGAGCATTGGCTGCTCAGTCATTGGCAATTTTTGGCGACCACACAGATGTTATGGCTTGCAGAAACACAGGTTATGCAATGTTGAGCGCAAACTCCGTTCAGGAAGAAATGGATTTGGCTTTGGTTGCTCACTTGGCAACATACAAAGCAAAAGTTCCGTTCTTACAGTTCTTTGACGGATTCAGAACTTCTCACGAAGTACACAAAATTGAAGAAATTTCTTATGAAGATATCGCTTCATTAGTTGAACCGAAATACATTGAAGAATTCAGACAGAGAGCATTAAGACCTGAAGCTCCTGTATCTAAAGTCGGGGCTCAAAACGGCGACGTATACTTCCAAGGTCGTGAAACTTCTAACAAATACTATGAAGCAACTCCTGATATCGTTCAGGAATATATGGACAAAGTTGCAAAAGTAACAGGTCGTCAGTATCATCCGTTTGATTACGTCGGCGCACCTGATGCAACTGATGTCATCGTTGCTATGGGTTCGGGTTGTGAAACTATCGAAGAAACAATCGAATACCTTAACTCTACAAGAGGCACAAAATACGGTTTGGTTAAAGTCAGATTATACAGACCGTTTGACGTTAAGAGATTTAATGAAGCACTTCCTTCAACTGTTAAGAGAATTGTTGCTATGGACAGAACAAAAGAACCGGGTTCTATCGGTGAACCGTTGTTCTTAGACGTT
>Ga0256405_10012245_pt1 | contig 10685 bp, 5 predicted proteins | sample RumenRJG_02DNA_FD_189096 | JGI IMG/M metagenome (GOLD analysis project Ga0256405, IMG submission 189096) | Bovine rumen microbial communities from Lethbridge, Alberta, Canada - RJG_02 | ecosystem: Host-associated > Mammals > Digestive system > Stomach > Rumen | place: Canada: Alberta | collected... | reverse complement strand
TCTGTTGGAGCAATGAAGAAGAATGAACAAAGTGGCCACAATTCCTTAACAAAGCTAACACGATCCTTCATCATGTGAACAACCTGACGAACCTGATCCATTGTAGCCTCAACACCATTGTTAGCAACAATAGGTGCAAAGAGCTGTGCTATTTCCTCATCGCTCTTGCGAAGGATATATTCGTGGTTGAACCACACACCCTTCTGGAAGTCGAACTTAGCACCAGCCTTTGAACATCTTGAAATATCGAAAGCCTCAACAAGCTCGTCAAGAGAGAACATCTCCTGCTCTGTACCAGGATTCCAGCCAAGAAGAGCCAAGAAGTTGACAACAGCCTCTGGGAAATAACCACTCTCACGATAACCTGAGCTAACCTCGCCAGTCTTTGGGTCGTGCCACTCAAGTGGGAACACAGGGAATCCAAGACGATCGCCATCACGCTTTGAAAGCTTACCCTTGCCTTCTGGTTTAAGAAGCAATGGCAAATGTGCGAAACGAGGCATGGTGTCTTCCCATCCAAAAGCCTTGTAGAGAAGAACATGCAGAGGTGCACTTGGCAACCACTCCTCACCACGGATAACGTGAGTGATTTCCATAAGGTGGTCGTCAACAATATTTGCCAAATGATATGTTGGCAACTCATCAGCACTCTTGTAGAGCACCTTGTCGTCGAGGATATCGCTCTTGATGCGAACCTCGCCACGAATCATATCATTAACAAGAATTTCCTCGCCTGGTTCAATCTTGAAACGAACAGTATATTGCTTACCCTCGTCAATAAGCTGCTTAACTTCCTCAGCTGATAGAGTGAGAGAGTTACGCATCTGCATACGAGTGTGGGCATCATACTGGAAATTCTTTATTTCAGCACGCTTAGCCTCAAGTTCCTCAGGAGTGTCGAAAGCATAATAAGCCTTACCTGCATCAAGAAGTTGCTGAACATACTTCTTGTAGATGTCACGACGTTCACTCTGACGGTAAGGACCATGCTCACCACCAAAACTAACGCCCTCATCAAACTTGATGCCGAGCCACTTGAAAGATTCGAGAATATACTCTTCTGCTCCTGGAACGAAACGATGCGAATCGGTATCTTCTATTCTGAAAACAAGCTCACCACCATGCTGACGAGCAAACAAATAGTTATAAAGGGCGGTACGTACACCGCCAATGTGCAAAGCGCCCGTTGGGCTTGGTGCGAAACGCACTCTTACTTTTCTTTCTGCCATTCTATTTAAATAGAGATAAGATAATATTTTTTGCAAAAGTACTATATTTTTTTGAGTTTTGCGAGTTTTTTTAGTATTTTCGCAGAGTAAAGACCATAATATAATGTGTAATGAACAATTATAAAGCAAGAAAACGAATTCATTGGCGCAACATAACCACACGTATAGTGCTGATTATCATAACTGTTTTGTTGATTGTATGGTTTATGCCACGAAACGAAAGACAGCGATTTCATTATGACATTGGAAAGCCATGGATGTATGGTTCGTTCATTGCAAAATTCGACTTCCCAATATACAAATCCGACGAGGCACTGAAAAAGGAACGCGACTCTATAATGAAAGCGTTCCAGTCGTATTATGACTACGACGAAAACGTTGAAAAGATACAGATTTCAAAACTGCGAAAGGATTTTGCTAACGGACTTCCAGGACTACCTGCCGAATATTATGGCATATTAGCTAAACGACTGCACAAGCTTTATCAGGCTGGTATCATGAACACACCTGAATACAACATTATTGCACGCGACACCACAAACATGGTGAGGGTTATCAGCGGCAAAGATGTGAAAAGCACAAAGATGAACAGTCTATATTCTACCATGACTGCTTACGAACAGATTTTCCAAGATCCACAACTCAATGAACAGCGACAAATTCTGCAAAAATGCAATCTCAATGATTATATTGTTCCAAACCTCACCTACGACAAAGAGCGAAGCGAGACGGAGAAAACCGATCTATTAGGCAGTATTCCTATTGCCAGCGGTATGGTCATCAGCGGTCAGAAGATTATCGACCGAGGAGAGATTGTTGATGAATACGCATATCGTGTGCTAAGCTCGTTTGACAAAGAGATGGACCGACGTGATGCTTCGTCTAACGAGATTACAAACGCTCTATTGGGACAACTACTCTTTGTGGCTATACTAATGAGTCTGTTTACCATATATCTGGCTCTGTTCCGCAAAGACTATTTCGACAAACCACGAAGCATTATGATGCTTTATACGATGATAACACTGTTCCCTATCTTTACATCACTTTTGATGTCGCACAACTTGTTCAGTGTATATATCATCCCGTTTGCGATGGCACCTATATTCATACGTGTGTTTATGGACTCACGCACAGCCTTCATTGCCCACGTGACAATGATTCTTATCTGTGCAGCAGCCGTGAGATACCAGTATGAATTCATAATCATACAATTAGTAGCTGGTCTCATCGCAATATACTCTCTGCGCGAACTATCAAAACGCTCACAGGTATTCAAAACTGCCCTATTGGTAACAATGGGAAGCGCATTCGTGTATATGACCTTGCAACTTATGCAGAACAACGAGATGGCTAAGATGGATCACGACATGTATTACCACTTCGTAGTAAATGGTATATTCCTCTTATTGTCGTATCCAACTATGTATCTCATCGAGAATACCTTCGGCTTTATTTCAAACGTAACTCTCTTCGAATTGTCAAACACCAACAAAGGTGCACTTAGAGATCTTAGCGAGATTGCTCCTGGAACATTCCAACATTCCATTACCGTTGGAAACCTCGCCTCAGAGATTGCCAACAAGATTTCAGCCAACTCACTACTGGTTCGTACAGGAGCCTTATATCACGACATCGGAAAAATGACCAATCCTGTTTTCTACACCGAAAACCAAGCTGGCGTTAATCCACACGAGAACATGCCTTACACCAAGAGTGCAAGCATAATAATAAGTCATGTCACAGAGGGTATGAAAATGGCAGAAAAATACGACCTACCAAAAGTGATTAAAGACTTTATATGCACTCACCACGGACGAGGCATAGCAAAATACTTCTACGTGAAATATAAAAACGAACATCCAGACGAAGAAGTTGATATCCGCCTTTTCCAATACCCAGGTCCCAACCCATTCACTCGTGAGCAGGCTATTCTTATGATGGCAGACACTGTGGAAGCAGCATCAAGATCGCTCACTGAATACACAGAGCAAAGCATATCTGAACTCGTTAATCGATTGATTGACGAGCAGGTAGCTAACGGATTCTACACACAGAGCCCTATCACTTTCCGCGACATCACAGAGGCTAAAGATGTGCTGATAGAAAGACTTAAATCTATCTATCACACACGTATTCAATATCCTGAGTTGAAATAAAAGACAATCTTTTCGCTATTTTGACCAAATTTTCTGCACATTTTTAGTTTTTTGTGCAGAAATATAGACTTATTTTGTTAACGAACTTTAAATACCCACCATAAAATGCACACTTAGGAACTATATGTGTAATTTTGCCGCCGATTTTTAACAAAATTTATTTTAGGATGAATCATTTAAGAAAAATCTGCGTAGCCATCATCCTGGCGGCAGTTACCCCAGTTTTTGCTGGTGGTATCCTCACCAACACTAATCAGAATTTAGCGTTTAACCGTATGATGAGCCGCGAAGGTTCAATCGGAATCGATGGTGTTTATTACAATCCAGCGGGTGTAGCTTTCCTAAAACCAGGAAACTATCTTTCATTAGGTTGGCAAATGGCTTCTCAGAGCCGTACTATTGAGAACGACTATCATTTCTTCACTAACAACACTCAGAACCCAACTACTCCACGTAAGTTCAGAGGTACAGCCTTTGCTCCTGTTCTTCCTTCTATTCAGTATGCTCACAACTGGGAACGTTTCTCTGTACAGGCAAACTTCGGTGTTATCGGAGGTGGTGGTAAGTGCACTTTCAACAATGGTCTTGGTTCTTTCGAGAAAATTGTTGCCGAAACAGCTCTTGGTGCTGTTGGATTGGCTGATGTTTTAGATAAAGCTTTCGGTCAGGAAATGTTCACATCACCACAGATGTTTGGCAAAAAGGGTGAATATAGTTATGATGCCTATATGCGTGGGCGTTCATACTACTATGGTCTTTCTGTAGCAGGTGCATATAAGCTCACTGACAACCTTGCTGTTTCGGCAGGTGTTCGTGGTGTATATGTGTTGACTAACTACTTTGGTTATGTTCGTGACATTAAGGTTGGCAATATGCCTCTCTATATGGTACTCGACCCATCAAAGACAAATGCAGCAAACATTGAGTTGAACTGCGACCAGAGCGGAACAGGTTTTACTCCAATTCTTGGTGTTGACTTTAAACTCAAGCATTGGAACTTCTCTGCTAAGTATGAGTTCAAGACACGTATCCGCTTGAAGAACGAGTCAGTAAACCAGGCACCTTCTATAGGTAACTTATCTGAGAATCTTGGAAAATCAATCGCTAAAGTTGTAGAAACTAAGGCAAAGGAACAAGGAATGCCCGAAGAACAAGCTGCTATTAGAGGCGTAACATATGCAAAACAAATCCTAACCAACCCTGGCGTTGTAGCAACAATGACTGGTTTAAAGGAACAGTTTGACACCAAGCTTGCTGAGGCAACAGGCGAATTTGCTGACGGTGCAAAGATTGCTGGTGATATTCCTGCTTTGCTCACATTAGGCGTTGGTTACACTCCTGTTGACGCATTGCGCATCAATGCTGGTTTCCACTACTTCTACGATCGTCAGGCTACAGCATACAAACATCGTGAAGACAAGCTCAAACGCGGTACTATTGAGTGGAATGCAGGTGTTGAATACGATGCAAGCAAGCTCATCACTGTAAGTGCTGGTTGGCAGAACACCAACTACGGTCTAACCGACGAGTATATGGACGACAAGTCATTCGTTGTAAGTTCTAACTCTGTAGGTGCTGGTGCTGTTATGCATCTCACAAAGAAGATGGATCTTAACGTAGCTTATTTCCACACATTCTATGGTCATAAGAAAACAACTGAGACAGTTACTCTTTCTGAGACAGTAAAGGCAAACTACTCAGCCGACTACACCCGTAACAACAATGTATGGGCAGTAGGTATTGATATCAAGTTCTAAAGAAAACTGTTTGAATAAAAATGATGTTGACCTAAAGCGGGTCAACATCATAGAATATTTGAAGAGTGGCATAGCGCTTATCCTGGAGCAATTGACTCTGGACATATCGCAATGTCGCTCTTATTTGTTTACCAGAAAGACCATTTTCAAGCTTAAGAACTATCTTACGAATATTCAACGACATTACTCGGGCTACAGATGGTTTATCAGGTCCTAACACACGTGTACCGAAATACTGTCTCAATCGGGCTCCAAGTTCAAGAGCTGCCGACTCTACCACTTCTTCACGACGATGTTTCAGATTCACATAAATAAGATGATAGAAAGGAGGATAATGAAAGAACGAACGTTCTTCGAGCAGTCCCTTGTAGAAACTTCTAAAATCGTGACGCACCACTTGTTGTATTACAGGTAGGTCTGGCGATTTTGTTTGCAATATCACCTTTCCTTGTTTCCCTTTTCGTCCTGCACGTCCACTCACCTGACTCATCATCATGAAGGCATGTTCAAAAGACCTAAAATCAGGATAGTTAAGCATTGTATCAGCATCAAGAATGCCCACTACAGAAACTTTATCAAAATCAAGTCCCTTGCTTATCATCTGTGTACCGATAAGAACATTTGTTCGTCCTGTCGCAAAGTCGTCGATGATACGTTCATAGGCATTACGACTACGAGTAGTATCAAGATCCATACGTGCCACATGAGCCTCAGGGAAAATATCACGTAGCAGATCCTCAATCTTCTCTGTTCCATATCCTTTGCCGCGAATCTCGTTACTGCCACAGTTAGGACACACATCAGGAACAGGATAGGTGTATCCACAATAATGACACGACATCTGATTAAGGTTCTTATGATAAGTGAGCGACACATCGCAATTCTTGCATTTAGGAACCCAACCACACACAGGACACTCTATCATAGGAGCAAAGCCACGACGGTTTTGGAAGAGTATCACCTGTTCGCCATTAGCAAGTGCTGTTCTTACAGCAGCAAGAAGATCTGGCGAAAAAGGTCCATTCATCATCTTCCTACGACGAAGATCCTTGATGTCAACAACCTCAATAGCTGGCAGTTTAATACCTTTATAACGTGTGGTTAGCGACACAATTCCATATTTTCCCTGCTGCGCATTATAGGCACTCTCCATTGAAGGCGTTGCTGTGCCCAACAAGGTTTTTGCGCCATACATCTGTGCCAATACTATAGCTGCACTTCGTGCATGGTAGCGTGGTGCAGGATCCTGTTGCTTAAAAGATGTTTCATGTTCCTCGTCGATGATTACAAGTCCAAGGTTCTGAAAAGGCAGGAAACAAGCACTACGAGCACCCAATATAACATCATAAGGATTATCCGAAAGTTGCTTCTGCCATATCTCTACTCGCTCAGCATCACTATATTTACTGTGATAAATTCCCAAACGATTGCCAAACACACCTCGCAAACGTTCCAGAATTTGAACAGTAAGGGCTATCTCTGGCAATAGGTAGAGTACTTGTTTGTGCTCGCTAATTGCTTTCTGTATAAGATGAATGTATATCTCTGTCTTTCCACTTGAAGTAACGCCATGCAGAAGAACCACATTTTTATGCTTCATCTGCATCAGAATCTGATTATATGCCTCGTTCTGTGCTTCACTAAGCGACTTTGAATGTGCCTGCATTGTTGCCAAATCAGGAAGCATTGACACATCAACAGAATTAATACGGCTCACTTCTTTCTCATAAGTGAAAAGCATTTTTTTACTTATCAACTGCTTAATGACAGGCATCGTGGTGTGACTGGTATTAAGCAGCTCATCACGCGTAATCTCAACAATATCCTCAGTAGCATTATCACCTACAAGAGAATCCCAATGAGACAGAGCCAGAAAATCAATAAATGCCTTTTGTTGCTTGGTAGCTCTTTTCAACACATCAAGAGCAATGTTCAACGACTGCTCATGCTGAAACTGTGGCGTGAGACCAATATACAACTCTGTCTTTGGGCGATAGCCATCCTCGGCTTTCATCCCTGCAGGAAGAGCAGCCTTTAAGATATCTCCTATAGGACACAGATAATAGTCGGCTATCCATTGCCATAGTTTCATCTGTTGTGGAAGAAGCACAGGCTTGCTATCCATAACAGATAAAATCTTTTTGAATTCAATAGTCTTTCCCTTGGCATCAACCATCTGATCAGGAGTGAGGTCATGGGGAGTACATGTAGCAACACCAATATAGGTCTTAGTTTTACCCAATGGCACAGATACACGCACACCAATATCCACCTTATCAATAAGAGCATCCTCCACTGCATAGGTGAACAAGCCGTCGAGCGGCAACGGTAATATGACCTCGATATATTTCATAGTAGGCAAAGATAAACAAAAAAAAGCAGATAACGCCATAACGCTATCTGCTTTTTATATCACAAGAGCACACTTAGAAATAATATGTAAGTGCTACTTGGAATGACTTGGCATTGCAATTCTTCTTTGAACCCTTGAACGCTGCATCAATAGAATTGCTGAAGGTTGCCTCACCAGCCTTACCAAGACCAACATTATAGTTTGCTGATACCTGAATAGAACCAAGGAGAACGCCAGCACCAACATTCACACTATAGTTGGCATCACGAAGACGCCATTGTGAAATTGTTCCCTGAGTCTCGTCATAATTGGTATTCTTGCTTCCTAAGTTAAATCCAAACTGTGGACCAGCAAACACAAAGATGCTGGCAAGTGAGCCCAATCCAAAGCCGTAGCGCACATTAACAGGAACAATAAACTGATTCTGTTTAAGAGTTGTTCCTTCATGACCATCAACGCCATCAACCTTAAAGGAACGATGGTTATAAAGTCCAGAAATATCAAATCCCAAACCTGTACCTGTGCTCAACTTAACTGTTGGACCAATAAAGAAACCTGTACGATTACTTGAGCTGAAGTCATCCTTACTGAGAGTCATGTCTGTAAGATCCAGACCTCCCTTAATACCTAATTTAATGCTCTGTGCATTCACAGAGAGGGCAGTCATCAAAACTACCAATAATAAAAGTTTTCTCACTATAATAATTGTTTTAATTAATGTCTTTCTCTACGTACTGTCACACGGGCTGCTGCTGATGATGAAGATGAACCTAAAGAACTCTTATGTGCCTTCTTTACCTTTGCTGTTGACTTTTCAACTGTTGCCCCTGCTCTGCGATTTCTCTTTCGCAAACTTCGCTTCAATTCCTTCTTATCAAGTTTAGCTATGCTATCAAGAGAATCTTTTCTCGACTTATCTCCCCACATATTCTCTTCAAAGTCTGCAATCTCTTTCTCTATGCGTTTCTGTTCAGCAGTAAGAGCATTAGCACCTTTCTCGGCATTATCCAACGCATCAACATTGCAGTACTGAGCAAGAGTTTGCCCGAGCATATTGTTTGTCTTGTATATTTCACCACGATATTGGTTCTTAGTGAAATAATCATCAACGCTCATCACAGCAGCATTATTGATACTGCTTGTCATGATAGTCTGCTTGGTGAGGAAAGGAGCAAGGTCAGAATACTTTATCCAGAACAAGGGATAAGTTGTTGCACCATCACCAAAATCATCGGCACGTTCCATAATAGGACATAGTGCTAACACCTGAGTATGGAAAGTGGCTGATACCTGATCAAAATAAGAACACTCCTTGATATAATAAGCTTTCACCTCACGACTTGGGATATCGCTTTCATCTATATGAATTCCCTTGTCAGTCTTTTCGTAATAGATATGATAGTTATCTATAATTGACTTTGGAGTAACCCGTGACTTTTCGTTGAAGCTCTCATTACCATCCAGTCGATATTCATATGCAGGAATAGCTCCTCTCAAAAAGAGTTTGAAGATATAGGTAAACAAGTTCATCTTACCATCTACAGGCTCCACAGGATAATAGAGTCCGGCATTGGCTTCTTTTGTTAAATCGAGTTTGCGATAAACATCACGTCGCCACACCACATCTTCATTCATCTTCATCTCAACAGGAAAAGAAATCTGTGAACGGAGAGTTACATTTTCTGCATTCGATTTCTTCTGTGCCTTTTTAGCCTCGGCACGACGCAGCTTTGGCTGAGCACTTATTCCTTGTGCCAAAAAGGCTATAATCAGTAAAAGAAAAAACTTCTTCATGATTGTATTATTATTGAATTGTCATTATTATCTTACTATCACCTCCATAGCTCCTGGCAGAGTGCGCAGAATACCATCAGGACCAACAGCACGTACACGGCTGATATAGAAACGGCGGTTTCGTGACAGTTTGCGGAATTGTTCACGTTGTGCTTCTGAGAACGATGCTCCATTAGATGCCAAAGGAACAGCATTTCCCATATTATCAAAGAACACGGTCTCAAAGCCTTGCACATGGAAAGGAATATCCAAAAGGCCATCGTCAATAGCTGCATGAATACCTGTAGCTCCCATCAAAGAGGCTTTTGCCAATGCACCACTCTTGAAGCGATTAGTACCAAGGGCAATATAAGCCGTTGGATCAGGCAGTTTACGCACATGGAACACAAATGGTCCAGCACTACGAGTGTTCTTGCCATCACGTCCCGTCACTCTTATTGCTACATCCGTGCCTACAGACGAAGGTATAATAGTGTAGTGACCATTCCCCTTGGCATGCACCGTTGCTCCTGTAGCTGTGAGTGAAACTGCATTTTGAGGAATGCCAGGCATACTCACACTAACTGGATTTTGAAAACCAGCGTAAAGCACGTTCATCAGGTCGGCAGCCACTGTAGCGGTATTTGGTGCTGGAATAACATTGTATTTCTGAATGAAATTGCGACGAAGGAACTCACCAGCAGCATTCTGCATCATGATATATCCACTAAAGCTATGCTCTCCCACTCCACCAGCAGTAAACGAATAGCTTCCCTGTGTATTTATTCGTGAGCCATTAACATAGATTGTAGGATGCTGAGTAGTATCCACAGCTGCCATCACTATCTGCGCATTAAATCGTTCACCAGGATAAAGAACTGTCTTTTCTGGAATAACAAATGCATCGAGTTTGTTCACACGGATGTCTTTCACATCAACCTGCGATACAAGAGTATGCAGCACCTCTCCCTCAGCGTAACGCACATCATTCTGCAATTTCGACAATAAGGTAACGGCAGCAGCTACAGGCATATTATCAAACATATACTCCTGCCAGTTCTTACCAAGAGCATTATGCTTACCAGGCACCTTGGTAGATAGATTATTCTCTATTATTTTTTTCTGATGAGGATCGGTAACATATTTCAAGATACGCTCACGATAAGCGTTTATAGCATCATACAGTTTCTTTCCCTTACCGGTTATTGGTGCAAGCATCACACTTCCTGATGCGTCAAGGTTATCAACATGTTCTATGTCATTCACATTCCCGTCAGCACCATCAGCCTCCTTCACAATAGCTTCTTTTAGTTGCTGTGCAAAGTTGTAAAGCGAGTCGCTCATGTTCTTCACCTCGGTAGCCTTTTCAAACCACTCACGCACCTTTGCAGGATTTTTCTTCAACTGTTCAGAG
>Ga0256405_10012244_pt1 | contig 10687 bp, 12 predicted proteins | sample RumenRJG_02DNA_FD_189096 | JGI IMG/M metagenome (GOLD analysis project Ga0256405, IMG submission 189096) | Bovine rumen microbial communities from Lethbridge, Alberta, Canada - RJG_02 | ecosystem: Host-associated > Mammals > Digestive system > Stomach > Rumen | place: Canada: Alberta... | reverse complement strand
GGACAAGATTCTTGGAGTCAGAACGGAAGGTCTTAGAGGAATTGTTGGAGGAGAAACGACCAACAGAAAGATATGGGTTGACAGTTATCAGGTAGATGGAGAATATGTGGTTCCGGATAAAGTGACTGTGGATTATAATTATGCAAATGTATTAAAGGATGGATTAAAACAGAATGGAGAGAACAAGAGCATTATCTATACAGGTAATGAATCAACAAACCATTTTGAACTTGTAGAAGACACAGAAATCGGTGGAAGATTTGCACTGAAACTGAAATATACAGGAGAACCATATGCACAGGCAGATCTTACTGTAAATTATTATAACCAGTCAGGGGATCTTATAAAATCATCAAGAAGATATGACCAGTTTTTCCAGAAGGATGAAACGGAAAGCATAATATTTGAGCTGCCTAAGAATTCCTCCGGAGAAGTGGTGCCGTATAGTGCATACACAATTAGCATAGAAGCATGGGAAACAAGCAGTTTTCAGTCGGTAAAGGATAAACTGATTATAGGAATACCATCAGAGATTATCGCTGATGAATATGAATATGGTTATTTTACTCTTCCTATTGAGAATAAAGGAACTGCGGAAATATATAATGGGGAACTGGTGCTTTATTTTTGGAAAGGGGACAAGATTCTTGGAGTCAGGACGGAAGGTCTTAGAGGAATTGTTGGAGGAGAAACGACCAACAGAAAGATATGGGTTGACAGTTATAAGGTAGATGGAGAATATGTGGTTCCGGATGGAATCACAGTAGATTATAATTATGCAAATATATTGACAGATCACTAATAATGTAATGTGAGTGATAAAGAACTATGAAGAAAACCCCGGTGAGAGAAACACCGGGGTTTCTTCATCAATTCCAATACTGTAAATCAGTCGTAAAATCCTTTCCCATTTCCCCGTTAAGGAACAGGAGGATTTTCCTCACTATGTTCTCAGGAGGGGGATTTTATGACACTGGAAGAGATGAGAGATGTGGATGTCCGGACAATCCAGAGGAAGGAGCTAGTGGACATCCGGGATGTGGAGATTGATCCGGAACTGCCCCGGGAGGAACGGATCAGAAGTTTTGTCAGGCAGATCGGGAACCCGTACTGTTTTAAGGTGGGGAACGTGGTCGTGAAGACATCTTTTGAAGTAATGCAAGGGTCAGACCCGTGCGCCCAGCTAAGGGCGCTTCACCGAGCAGGCGGAAATCCTGCACGAAAAGAGAATAACCACCTCATTCGTTAGCGAGTCTTGCGTGGTGTCGGGCAATCGGCTCCACGAAGCATAGACAGCGAGGTAGCAGGGTAAGTATTGAGCACCGAAATCCCTTCAGTCTAGGAAGCCGACCTTGTGGGTCTTAGGGAAGGCAACATGTGGGTTTATCGTTATGGTGAGATTTCACACATTCCTACGGTGTCAGAGACCTTATCATGTTATACAATGGTGAAGTGTCAACTGGGGAGAACCTATTGTCTCCTGCGTTAGTGTAAACGTAGGTATGCCAAGCAACCGAAGAGGGAGAAAAGAAAAAGGGTGATAGGTAGTCGGATGCCGTATCTAGGGCAGACCAGCCGCACACACCTCGGAATTAGTCATTGATTTTATGAAACGAAAGTAGATAGAAATGGAAATACAAAAATGGAGAATAGATGCAACCAGGATATAAAACGAAAAAAGGGAAGACATCCCAAGAAAAATTATGATTCTGGTATTCTTACAAAAGAGCTAATTGATATTACGGTAGAGGTATACAATCATGTACATGAAATAAAAGCCACTGCAAATGAACTTTCTCTGCCTCCGAATAAAGTAAAAAAGCTATTGATAACGGGTAAAGCAATCAGTTATTCGGAGACAGAACAGATCCAGTCTCTTCAGAAGCAGGGAAAAACAATGGCAGAGATTCAGAATATTATGCAGTTAAGCTATTCTGCGATACAGACATATTTGCCGTATACCAAGGTGATTTACAAGCTTTCGGAGATCAGCCAGAATGCAGAGCGGATTCATAAATACAGAAGTCGTAAGGCTGCCGTGGGTCTTTTGAAGGAAGAATGCACAGAAGAAAATCTGTGGAAATGTATTGTTCAGTTCCAGGAATATCTTTTTTTTACCAGTTCGGGTCTTCCTTTTCAATATACATTAAGAATTGGGAGAAACGGAGATTTTACGAAAGAGCTTTTTATCAATCGCAGGGAGAACAGTAAATCACTTTCCTGGGGGTCGGTAAGGATTGCATTTGAGAAGGCAATGGAGAAAACAGATCATTTTTTCTTGCGACCGAAGGACATTGCGGATGTCCGTGGAATCAGTTATGTCTATAGTCTGTTGTGGAGGTTCGGTATCATTATGGTTCCGGAAAATATTGAGCAGAAGCTGAAGGGAATAAAAGGGTAGTGGATATAAGCAAGAACTTGTGGTACGATATGTAAAGTGATAATAGTTGTTCTGAATAAGTACAATATACGAAACGGATGTTACAATAGAGTAGGAGTAAGGAAGCAAATCATTGGTATTTTGGCGGCGGAATTAATGAAATGGAAGAGGAATAGAAACGGAGAATAAAATGATCCACAGAGAAGACATGCTGGAACTTACCAGAAGAATGACACCCGCCCGGTCCTCCATATCCAGGATTGCCGGGGCATACTATGATGAAGAAGGATATATTGACGGAACTTTCAATACGCATTTTCTGAAATTATCCGAGACGGAGAGAAAGAAAAATCTGGAGCTGGCAAAAACGGTATTGCTTTCCGAAACGAATGCGCAGTTGAAGGATTATAAGATTTCGGAAACAGTCAGAAAACCGGGAAGTATCTGGCAGCTCTTAGATGGCATCCTGCAATCAGAGCTGAAAAATGATGCACTTTTGGACACGTTTTACGATCTGGTTGGAGAACAACTTAAACCATCAAAGTCTCTGGCCTGCTATTTGTATTTTGGACAGTATGATATTCCTGTCAAGGGGAGTGACAGGGAATGGATGGAGGGATCCGAGGAAGTATATACATATCTTTTGTGTACCATCAGTCCCTTAAAGGGGGAATATGAGCCGGGAAAACCGGAGTTCGGATTCTTGTATCCGGCCTTTCGTCAGAGAACGGAGGATAACGGATACATCAATATTTTTGAAGAAAATGCAGAAAAATACAAAACTCTGAAGAAGGTCTTTTCATGACAAAGGAAGAATGGTATAAACAGCTTTTTGAACGTCTGGAAGCATCAAAGTTCAGAAGCAATTTTCATTTGAAACAAAAAGACAAGGATTACATCCGGGAAAAGGGAATGGATGTGATCAGAGAGCACGCAAAGGATTTCATTGCGAAGCGCGAGGCACCGGCGGTGATTCCCAATGACGGAAAGCAGACCCCGATGCGGGGACACCCGGTATTTATTGCGCAGCACGCGACTGCAACCTGCTGTAGAGAGTGCATCCGAAAATGGCATAAGATACAGCCGGGAAAAGAATTAAGCCAGGTACAGCAGGATTATCTGGTGGATGTGATCATGACGTGGATTAACAAGGAGATGGAAAATGGTACTATTAAAGACAATTAGGGGAGACATTACAAAAATTGAGAATGTGCAGGCAATCGTAAATGCAGCGAATTGTTCCCTGCTGGGTGGTGGAGGTGTGGACGGCGCCATTCACTGGGCCGCCGGACCGAAACTGCTGGATGAATGCCGCACACTGCATGGATGTGAGACGGGACATGCCAAGATCACGAAAGCCTATGACCTGCCTTGCGATTATGTGATCCATACGGTGGGTCCAATCTGGGAAGGCGGAAACGCCTGTGAGGAGGAGCTGCTTGCGTCCTGTTACTACAATTCCCTGCGACTGGCCGAAGAACAGGGAATCCGAACAATCGCTTTTCCGTCTATTTCGACAGGGGTGTATTGTTTTCCGGTAGAACTGGCGGCGAGAACAGCGGTAAGCACGGTGGTCAGGTACCTGCGAGAAAACAGCCAGGCATTTGATCTGATCGAATGGGTATTGTTTGACGAACACACTGAGAAGATATATGAAAAGGAAGTTGACCGTCTATACGACGGGGCAGATCAAGAAGGGAAGAGTATTTAAGAAAGAAAACGGGCATCACATAAATAATTGTCATTGTTGAAGCTTTTTTAGGTGTAAGTTTGATGAGTGCTTTTTTAGCTGGATTAAATACAATTAATTACAATCAAATCGGGAATACTTGATTTGGCTGATTGCAAATGTTACAATAGCATCAGCTAAGAAAAGATAGCAGTATCCAAGTGATACACAAAACGAAGCCCCGGTAGCAGCCACTACTGGGGCTTCTTCTCTTTTTACGGTGGAGCATCCGTCAGGCTAGTTGATTGCTGCCTTGCCGGTTCTTCTGCTCGCACTTCAGGAAGGCCGTCTGGTAATTATTGATGAACTGGATGTGAAACTCCATCCGAAGCTGCTTCGTTATGTGATTTCCATGTTCAAGAATCCAAAACTGAATCGTCAGGGGGCGCAGCTGTTGTTTACATCTCACGATATGACTACAATGAAAAATACCCTACCTTTTCGTGCATTTTATCAAGTTGGAACTCTCCATACGCATGTTCTGAAATAATCAAAATTCATGGCCGGCTATCTGTATTTGGGACAGTATGACATTCCGGTAAGGGGCGACAGGGAATTGATTTTGTCTTTGATTAGGCGTAAAATGAAAAAAGATTTTTAGTTATAGATATTAGATATTGAGGAGGATGAAGATGGAGATTTGGTATTATGAAGTAGTCAGCATAGATGGAGATTATGCTAACCTGAAAAGAACAGATATTGAAACCGACGATCTTAAGCTTGTTGCGAGGGCACTGCTTCCTGCTGAAATCTATGAGGGATGCAGACTTAAGTATGAAATGATGCAGTATGGGATGATTTAAAACTATATTTGACATATTGGGATTGAATTTCGAAAAAATACTAGGAGAAAAAGTGATATGAAAAAACAGAAGAAAATCGTTAAAACAGTTCTTGTCGCAGTTACAATTTTAGGAGTTCTGTTCCTTGGAGGCTGCGGAATCCAGGGACTCATAAGCAAAATATCAGAACTCAAGGGATCTCTTATTGGAAATAACTATGAGATTGCACTCTATGACAACTACGGTGCCAGATTTTTGACGGTGAACGGAGATAAGATTGATATCGAGGGAAATACAACTATAGATGGGAATGGAGAGGAACAATTAAGTTCTGTGATCACCATTACTGTGGATGGGAAAGAAATCGAGTCCTGTGGTGACACCGTTGTTTTCGAGGGAAAGGGGTTAAAGCCCGTTGTTGATTTTTCCCTCAATGAGACAATTGATTCGAAAGGGGATGGGCTCACCAGCCTCACATCCGTTGGCCGCACATTAAACAAGTATAAGAATTACTTTGGTAAAAGCCGCGTCGTGTTGATACAGAGTCAGCTTGGAGTTCCGGTATGTGCCTACGAGGGAGATGATGTATACTGGGAAATTCCGGATGACCTTCCGAAAATGACCAAGCTAATGATTGATGGAAAACCGCTGTACATTCATCGGGCAAATTTCCAGATTATTGATACGGAACTGTTAGAGGAGAAATAAAAAATGCTGCTTTTTTCAACAATTTTGGATATCAATCCAACCCTGACAAGGGACGCGTTTATCAAGCTGGTGATCCGCTGGAACCAGGAAAGCACCTATGAAAACAACATCATACCGGACCTGGAATGGCACGGGGAGATGAATATCCGCTATGGGACAGACCGCCTGTGGCTGGACATCGAGGAGTACCGGAATAAAAACATCGTTGCAGTGCGCTTTGAGAAAACAGATGAAAAAGGTGCCGTGTGGGATACGGACTACGTGATGAATTTCAAAGAGAGGAAGATGGCAATCCGTTTAGAGCGCAGTTTTCTTGAGGATGCCATAGCCATTGATCCACAGTTTTCCACACCGCATTTTATCACACTTTTGATTGAGAACGGATATGTGAAAGCTGACAGAGACCTGCCGGTTTTAAGGACGCCCATCATGGTGGGGGAGGACAAGCTGCCCCTTCTCTCTGACATTATGAACGAAAACACGCACTACCGGCTGCCGGTTGTCTACGTTTCCAAAACGATGGAAAACGAGAATCCGGTCGATGCAGGCATTCTCGCCGGACGGCTGAAGGGCGTGGCCCATGTGCTGGTGCAGGAGGACATGGAAACCAACGCTGCCCTGCGGGAAATGTGCGTTTCCAATAATGACTATCTGGGAGCCATCGGTATCTATTTTCCGGGCACTGCCGTCGGCTACCGGCGTTATCCCTACCGGGGCGTTAAGGGGATTGATCGTTTTATTATGGAAAAGGTCATCCGGGCCGTCATCCAGTACAGTAATTCCCAGCTTCTGGACACTTTGTATACCTGGCAGGGTGTCAACAATGCGCTTTTGCGGGACAGCCTCGCCAGCCAACTGGAAGAAAGAAAAAAGGCAGAGCAGGCGAAAAAGGCTGCGGAAGTGGAGACCGCTAAGCTTAAGGATTCTCTGAATGAGGAGGAAAAGCGCATCAAGGAGCAGGCCCTCGAGGATGCGAAAGCCGAGGCAGACAAAATTCTGGAGGGATTTGATGATGATCTGGAGCGGCTGCAGAAGCAGGTGGAAGAGCTGACCCGCGCCAACGAAATCCTGCAGTACGAGAACCAGGGCCTGAAGGCGAAACTGAACGCCAGTGACGCCCAGCCGGTACTTTTCATGGGGGATGAAGTGGATTTCTACCAGGGCGAAATCAAGGATCTGCTCTTGTCTTCACTGACGGATGCCCTTTCCAATATGCCGGAAAAATCACGCCGGGCGGATGTCATCCGCGACATTATCGAAAACAATGATTACCAGAAGAAGAGCGAAAAACGCGAGAGCGAAGTCAAGCGCCTGCTTAGGGATTACTCCGGAATCACAGGGAAGCTGCGGCAGGAGCTGGAGGAATTGGGCTTCGTGATCATGGAGGATGGCAAGCATTATAAGATTACCTATTATGGGGACGAGCGGTACCAGGCGGTGTTTGGGAAGACACCGAGTGATGTGCGGTCCGGGAAGAATAATGCGGCTACGGTGGCGAAGATGTTTTATTGATGAGGGAAAAGGGAATGCCTGAGGGCATTCCTTTTTTGGTGACAAAAATGAAATATAGGGAAACAGAACTGAAACTATCTCTCCGAAAGCAGGGGAAAACAATGACAGAGATACACAGGTATAAAAATTCAAAATATCAAAAGTGAAAAAATCACTTAAAATGGAATATAATAGAATATAATGGGCGATAATGTATTGACTAAAGTGAAAAAAACACTTAAAATAAAGCGAAAGAGCGGAGGTGCTGAGATGTTAATCAGATTTAATGTAAAAAATTTCCTGTCATTTTCTGAAAGGGAAGATGGTAAATCGGAAGAGTTTTCTATGATTGCAGGAAAAGTAAGAAATAAGAAAGCACATGTGTATGATAATGAAAAGATAAAATTGTTAAAATTTGCAGCAGTTTATGGTGCAAATGCAGCGGGAAAATCAAATTTGGTAAAAGCATTGGATTATATGAGACGTATCGTTTTATATGGGTTGCCCAAAGGACACACAGATATGTATTGTAAAATAGATGATGCTAATAAAGAAAAAGAAAGTTATTTTGAATTGGAAATCATGTTGGGTGAGAAATATTATGCGTATGGGTTTGAGGTGATTTTAAATCAAAGCAAGTTTGTTTCAGAATGGCTGATAGAACTTACCAGTGATAACAGGGAAAAGTTGATTTTTAGTAGGGACATTAATAAAGGAATTTTTGAATTCGGCGACACATTACAGGAAAAAGGTCTAATTGATAAATTAAAAGTATATGCAGAAGATATTCAAGAAGATGATAGTATATTATTACTTTCAACAATGAACAAAAATAAAAGGAATCTGTATCAACAATATACTAGCGTTGCAATATTTCAAGATATATATATGTGGATAAACAAAAATTTAGATATTAATTATCCCAATCGCCCTATTTCGGATTATTCGTACATGGCTAAAACTGAAAATGTGGAAGAAGTTTGTAGAATTATTTCTGCGTTTGGAACAGGTATTACAGGATTTAAGATGGTGGATGTTTCACCGGAGAAAGTATTGGGAAATATTCCGAAACAAATTCGTGATGATCTGATTTCTGATATTGAAACAAAAACTGCCGAGATGAAAAATGAAAAAAAATTAGAGGAATTTGGAATTGTAATGCGATCTGCACGAGATTTCTTTATCTTGAGTGTTGATCAAGATGAAAATGTTAAGTGCAAGACGATTAAATTTTCACATGGAAAAGAAAATGTTTTATTTAATATATCCGAAGAGTCAGACGGTACAATAAGAATATTGGATTTATTAGAAGTCTTACTTTCCGGTGAGGGGAAAACTTATGTCATAGATGAATTAGACAGATGTCTGCATCCAAGTTTGACTTATAAATTTGTTGATACATTTTTGCAGTTAGCAGCAAAGAAAAATCTTCAATTAATAGTAACTACTCATGAATCACGATTGTTGGATTTTGATTTGTTACGTCGGGATGAGATTTGGTTTGTTAATAAAAGAAAATCAGGGGAAAGTGATATTTACTCTTTAGAAGAGTACAATGCACGTTTTGATCAAAAAATAGACAAGGCATATTTGGAGGGAAGATATGGAGGTGTTCCGGTGTTCAGCACGGTATTTCCTATTGAGGAAGAGGTGTAATGAATGAGAGAAAGTAGAACATTTGCTGAACGTACCAAAGTGTTAAAATCTGATGAAGCAACTAAAAAATATTTTCTTGTATTTGAAGGTTCAGATACCGAAGTTATCTATTTTGACGCAATTCGCTCTTTGAGTGAAGAGATCGGAATAAATCCGTTGATTGAATTAATTCCTATCATCCGAAGCTTTAGCGAAGAAGGGTGGAGCAACCCAAAGAAAATATTGGATAGAGTAATTGAGAATTTGCGAGAAAGTAAAGAACAAGCAATATCTTATGAATCTTTATTGAATCGGATTATGGATCACCTTTATGAAACAAAAGTTATTAAAACGAGCAAAGTTTTAGCACGCAATATATGGAAAACAATGCAACAGACTTGTGACGAACAATTGAAGAAATCGTTGGATGATGTGGTTGAAGATATTGAAAGTACCTGCAATACACTTATTGGAGTATTGAAGGAAGAATACGAAGTAGTGAACATAGTTGAAGACATCTCTGGAATCATTAAAGATGGTGGAATAACGTATGAGGAAGGTTTCGACCAAATATGTTTAATTGTGGATAGAGATAAAGACAGCTTTGTATCAACACCTGAAAATAACCAATATAAATATGTATTGGATAAATGCAGGGAAATGGGATTTCAACTTTGCGTTACAAATCCATGCTTTGAGTTTTGGCTGTTACTGCATTTTGATGAAGTGTTCACTTTAGATAAAGAGAAATTGTTGGATAATCCTAAGATTACCGTAAAAAGACGATATGCTGAGGATGAATTGCGTAAAATTTTTCCGGGATACAACAAAAGTTCTTATCATGCGGAAGTACTTGTCAAGAAAATTGATAAAGCTATTGAGAATGAGAAAAAATTTTGTGAGGATATAAAGGAATTGGAACATTCAGTAGGAAGTAACATTGGACACCTGATTAATAAAATGAGACGGGATTATTAGAAAAAGGTTTAACTGTGAATCAGAAGAAAGTGTATGATGCTTTAGCTGATGATGGTAGTTTATCTCTTCAGGCAGTTGCAGATCATACAGGATTGAGTATTGGTGGCGTAAAAAAGATTTGCTCAAAGCTTCAGGACTATGGCATTCTTGAGAGAAGTGGATCCAAGCGTGATGGTATATGGATTACGAAGTAGACTTTGAAAAGGTACTTAAAGTAGACTTTGGTAATTAACTCCTGAATCCGTGCCATAGCGCGGGGGTACGAGGTGCCTGACACCATTAGATAGACAAGCCTGACATCCGTTGGACGCACAATAAACAAGTATAAGAATTACTTTAGTAAAAGCCGCGTCGTGCTGATACAGAGTCAGCTTGGAGTTCCGGTATGTGCCTACGAGGGAGATGATGTATACTGGGAAATTCCGGATGACCTGCCGAAAATGACTAAGCTTATGATTGATGGAAAACCGCTGTACATTCATCGGGCAAATTTCCAGATTATTGATACGGAACTGTTAGAGGAGACCTGCCGGTCTTAAGGACACCCATCGTGGTGGGGGAGGACAAGCTGCCCCTTCTCTTTGATATCATGAACGAAAACACACACTACCGGCTACCGGCGTTATCCCTACCGGGGCGTCAAGGGGATTGACCGTTTTATCATGGAAAAGGTAATCCGGGCCGTCATCCAGTACAGTAATTCCCAGCTTCTGGAAACCTTGTATACCTGGCAGGGCGTCAACAATGCACTTTTGTGGGACAGCCTCGCCAGCCAGCGGGAAGAAAGAAAAAAGGCAGAGCAGGCGAAAAAGGCTGCGGAAGTGGAGACCGCCAAGCTTAAGGATTCCCTGAATGAGGAGGAAAAGCGGATCAAGGAGCAGGCCATCGAGGATGCGAAAGCCGAGGCAGACAAAATTCTGGAGGGATTTGATGATGATCTGGAGCGGCTGCAGAAGCAGGTGGAAGAGCTGACCCGCGCCAACG
>Ga0256405_10012241_pt1 | contig 10687 bp, 12 predicted proteins | sample RumenRJG_02DNA_FD_189096 | JGI IMG/M metagenome (GOLD analysis project Ga0256405, IMG submission 189096) | Bovine rumen microbial communities from Lethbridge, Alberta, Canada - RJG_02 | ecosystem: Host-associated > Mammals > Digestive system > Stomach > Rumen | place: Canada: Alberta... | reverse complement strand
AATCGGTTTGGATTCTCCTCGTTCGAGAAACCTCCCGGCAATCTGCTTGAAAATCACCTGGTATTCAAGAGGAATGGCAAAGCCGTAATTGAAGAGCGACCAGTCGACCTCTTTTTTATAGACATAGCTCTCAGACATACTGTTCAATACTCCCACACCTCATAGCCCTGCCTTCTGGCTGAGTCATATACCGGCTGCATGTTCTTCTGCAGGATAGAGAAAAACGTCTCTCTGGAATTGCCTTTCCGGTACAGCTCCTGTCCTGCCCAGATAGAGTGCAGGTTATCCCGATAACAAGCTTCAAAGCGCTTATGAATCTCCGGCTTTTCATGGATGTAACCGTAAAGGATATACTGGTTCGATGCAAATCGCTCGAAGAAGGGATTCCAGCGGGGAAGCCGGTTGCTCTTGGAGGAATTAAGAGAAGAATCCATGGGCATAAGGTTCCAGAGCTCATCATTCATTACGAAGGACCAGGGGACAAAATGATCCACGTCATATTTTCCCTGCTGAATTTTTTCGTCCGTAAAGACATCCCGGATCTCCGTCAGATCCAGGATTCCTTTCCAGAGATTTCTGACCTTTCCAAGCTTGCGCATCTTTTCGTCCATGGGTGCCAGCTTATAGACCAGTCCGGGGACCTCGGGATTGTTGTTCTGCAGCCATTTAACCTTTTCGTACTGTATCCATCCCAGGATCGATACTGTGTTGTCTTTGATCATATCAATCCAGTCCGGATGAAAAATCACCTGCTTCTTCAGCTTGCTGCTGTCTCCCAGAATGTAGGGCAAAGGCATGATCTGCTCGTTGATTCTCCTGATATAAGCGGTCATTCGGACGATACTGCCCCAGTCTGTTGTCTCCCCGGTTTTCAGGAAAAATCCGGCCAGTGCGCGGTAAGGAACCATGTTGGTGAGCTGTTCCTTGTATTTCTTCAGTTCCGGATTGTATTTGGCAATCTCGTTTTTGATTTCCACACGGGAAGCGTTTGCAGGGAGACTGCTTAGCTCGCTCAGAAGGAGAATTGCCCTTTCCAAACCGTCTCCGACACTTCCGTCGCTCTTCAGACCGCTCAGATGAACATGAAATTCGCGCACAGAGTACCAGGCATTGGCGATCATCTCGTCAATGATGGCATCAAAGGTTGTTTCTGTGATATTTTCAGAGATCAGCCGCACGATGGCTTCCAGCCAATAGAACTTATAACAATACGAAGGCTCCTTCATCATCTGAGAGAAAGCCTCGATGTCGAGGGTATTGTAATAGCGACTGTCGATTTGAAGCGGATAGGAAGTGGTATCTTTCATAGTGCGCCGTTCCTGTTATATGCCTTTTTCATGTTCTTCTAAAGACGAAGATTCTCCCAGATAGCTCCGCAGGGAATCCAGCCTGCTCAAAGTATCCTTGTAGCCAAGCCAATACAGGTCACCGAGTTTATTCATATCGCCTTCCAGACGGCCGACGGTTACTTTCTGGGAAGGGGCGATCACAAAGATCCTTCCCTGCTCTTCCAGCTTCTGGATCTCCTCGCATTGGTGATTATAGGCGCGGTTGCTCCTGGCAAGGCTGCGGGTAAACTCAGGATACCTGCCATATCCCTGAAGCCTGTGTCTTTTCCTGGAAACCTTTTTTCGGTACTCCGGCTCTCTCGTACGGACCACCACGATTTTTTCATAGCCTTGGTGGAGTGCCCAGCGATAGGGGATCTTGCAGCTGCAGCCGCCGTCCAGGCAGGGCCTTCCGTCCACGTCGACCATAGGGGAGATGTAGGGCATGGATGCCGAGGCCTTGATGGCGCTGAAGATATCTCTGCATTTTCCCTTCTCGAAATAAGCCGTTTTTCCTGTCGTGCAGTCCGTGGCTACCGCCACAAACCGTCTTTCGGGAGAAAAGAAGGTTTTTTCATCGAAGGGCTCTATTGCGTTATAGTCGTTGAACAGAAAGTCCAGACGGATGGGACTGTGCGCATGGGTAAGTGCACCGCGTCCCACATAATCCGTGTAATGTCTGTAGGTGAGATTGGCCCTCGCCGACCTTCCGATCTGTCCTGCTGCATAGTTGAAGCCTGCAAGAGCTCCGGCACTGGTGCCGATCGTGCAGGCAAAGTTGAGATTGTTTTCCATCAGAGCATCCAGGACGCCCTGGTTGTACAGGCCCCGGAAGGCACCGCCCTCCACAACTATGCAACCGGGTGTGATCGATTTATCTGCATGTCCGTAAGGAATTTTGCTGAGTTCTCTGTAAGTCTTGATTGTATGTTCTTTACTCACTTATCGTATTTCCCGTTCTTCATCTATGATTTCCGCATCCGTGTTCTCCTCCACAAAGAGGGAAATATCTTCCATCAGGCTGTCCGCCATAGCATTATGCGGAACAATGGCCGCAAGGCCGATCACAATCATATGATGTGTGTCCTGCTCATCAATCTCCGCCGCCGATACATGATATCGGTTCTGGAGTTTTGCGATAAGGCTCTTTACTATACTTCGTTTTTCTTTGAGGCTGTGGACCCAGGGGGCATGAAGCCTGAAAGTCATGGCTGCTATTCTCATTTTTCACCAATATCAAATACAAAGACTTCATGGATTTCTTCGTTATAACCGTCATAAAATCCTTTTGGCATGCCGAGCACAATGCGGGCGCCGCGGTTATAGAGGAGCAGAAAGCGATTGTTGTCCCCGTCAAAACTTAGTCCCTCGATCTCTCCCTGCTTGGTCACCTCGTCAAATGTTTTTTCGAGAATCACCTTACCGGTCAATTTATCTTCGCTGATTTCGATCCGATACATGTGGTCCGGCTCATCCGCATCTGCGTCACCATCGTCACAAGTCACATAAAGGTTTCCGCCATAATAAGCAACACCCTGGATCCACCCGGGCGTGGGATCCATGCGCAGCCTGCCTTTGTAATCGCCGTTTTTCAAATTATACATGTAGAGATACTCGCTGGATTCATCATCGATCCATGAGCACATATAAACGGTTTCGGAATCAGGATCAACAGCGATCCCGGAGCATTCACCCTGTCCTGTGTCCGCCCGAAAGGGGAATACCCTCTTGAGCTCCAGCGTATCCCCGTCATAGACAGCAACCTGTATGTTCTTCCCTTCTCCATCCATAAAATACTCGACGCCCAGGTACAGTTCATTTTGCCAGACGTCAATGTCACCGATGTGATTGACCTCAAGATCAAAGCTGTCAAACGGGGCAGTGTTTTCCGCCACCACATTCCAATCCCGGTCGTATTTCGTCAGGGTGGTCGAGCCGCTGACCCAAAAATAATCATCCTCTACACAGATTCCCTGCCGCCCGTTCACCTGATAAATATCTTTTAGAGTATAGGCATGGCCGGGAACCCCCGTTTCCTCTGAACCTTGTTTTTTCCCGCATCCGCACACACTGACAGCTGCCGAAAGGATGAGAAGAAAAACAAGTACTTTTGACTTCACAGTATGGACCATATTCCGGACTCCTTGTCACATTGTTTCGAGGACAGACACAAAAGGACCGTCCCCATGGCCGAACCATGCCTGTCATAAGCTCAAGTTCTGCCATATCTCCTTAGTATCCTCTCCACCGAAGAAAGATAAGAAACTCCGAACAGATTCAAATGGTTCAGCAGGTGATAGAGGTTGTATATATCCTTTCTGTCCTGGTATCCGGCTTCCATCTTTGCGCATGCAAAGTAGCTGTCATAAAAGTCCGGTGAAAAGCCTCCGAAGAGCTCTGTCATGGCAAGATCAGCTTCGGGATGGCCATAGTAGGCTGCCGGATCAATGATCCATGCCCTGCCGTCACTCCCGGTCATGACATTTCCTGCCCAGAGATCTCCGTGAATCAGAGATGGTGCCTCCGGTTCAATCAGATACTGGTCCAGATGCTCCAGCAGGGAATCTGCCAGTTTCCTGTCCCTTTGGTCCAGCCATCTCTCTGCCGCTTTGAGCTGGGGACGCAGCCTGCAGTCCCGGAAGAAGGGAATCCATTCATCTGTCCAGGTATTTTTCTGTCTCCGGGAACCAATGAAATTGTCAGCCCCAAAGCCGAATTCATCTCCTCCTTTTCCGGCAGGCATTGGCGCGTTGTGCATGGCATAGAGTTCGGCGCCCAGCCGCTCCCAGTAGTCGCGGTTCTTTTTACCCGGAGTGACAAATTCCAGCAGAAGGAAGGAAAACCCGCCCGGATCTGTGCCTATGCCCAGGACACGGACAGTGCCTATGGCACCGGTTCCGGCAATTGCCTGCAGACCTGCCTCTTCCGCTTCAAAGGCGGGCAGGAGGTTTGGCGCGTTGGCTTTCATAAACAGGCTTGTGCCGTCGTCCAGGGTGAGGCGGAATGCCTCGTTGATATCGCCGCCAAACACCGGGCTTTTGTCTGTAATTGTTCTCTGCTGGCCGCAGATCGACCGGATGGCCTCTGCGAGGGATGTGTATTTCATAAAATAGCAGCCTTTACCTTTAAATGACCTTTCCTATTGTAAAGAAATCAAGTAATCGCCTACTGTCTTTTTAGTCCATCCCCATGGGCGTCCCGACTTCGATCAGGTTGCCGTCGGGATCATAAAAACGGACCACTTTCTGTCCCCAGCTGTGTGTCATCAGCCGGTTCACATACTGGACTTCCGGGTACAGCTTCTCCAGGCGCTCCACAAAGCCCTCGAGATCAAGCTCCTCAAAATACAGCTCACAGGAATTGCTGCGGGGGATGATGTCTCTGCCCAGGAAATCTTTCCAGATCTTCTGGTCCTGCAGGACCAGTCCTTCCGACAGGATCATATTTCCATCGTTGTCCAGGATCATTTCGAGTCCGAACAGATCATGGTAAAACTGTCTGGCACGCTCAATATCTTTCACCACGATCAGGATATTTTTCAATTTCATCTGCGGCACCTCCTGCCATCTGCGCATCGTGAATCAACGAGAAGTTATGCCGTATTCTTTTTACAGGGTTTCCAGGATCCGGCTGATCCGGTCATGAAAGACCAGGTCGGCCTTGCCCTCCATTCTGGTCTTGCCCTTATTGATGATAATGAGGTATTGCCCGTGGTACATATGGGCAAGCTGGGCTGCGGAGCCCACCTCCAGGGAGGTTCCTCCGATGATCAGACAGTCGGCGCGGCTGATCAGATCAATGGCGCCCTGGTAGGCTTTTTCCGGGAGGAATTCTCCATACAAGGTGACATCGGGACGGACCAATTTCCCGCAGGCGGGACAGGTCGGGATCTTTTCGGTGCTCTCGAAAATGAAATTTTCCCCGTACTCCCTGCCGCAGGAGACGCAGTGGTTGGTGCGGATGGTCCCGTGGATCTCATAGACATTTTTGCTGCCGGCCTTCTGGTGAAGGCCGTCGATGTTCTGGGTGATCACGCCCTCCAGCATGCCAGCGCGCTCCAGTTCCGCCAGTTTATAATGGGCGGCATTGGGTTCTGCCCTGCGGGCATCCAGGTTTTTTCGATAGTAGGAAAAGAAGACTTCCGGCTTTTTGTGAAGGCAGTCATAGCTCAGCAGATACTCCGGTTTGTATTTGGCGAAGCTCTTCTCTCTCTTTCGGTAGAGGCCGTTTTTGCTGCGGAAATCCGGTATGCCGCTCTCCGTCGATACCCCGGCGCCGCCCAGAAAAGCCACATGGCGGCAACAAGCCAGAATCTCCCCCATGGCATCGAGTTTCTGCTCCTGCGTCATGCGGTTGAAGTAATTGTGCTTTTCCTTTTCCGAGCTGAATTCGGTTCTCATTTCATCCTCTGCTTAAATTCAGTTCTCACTTCATCCTACGGTTTCGTGAAGGGGCGGCAGCGGATACATCAGCGCAATATTGATGATATGCGCGATGTTCTGCTCTCCGGCAAAGCGTTCTCTGTCAGTGAAATCCTCCTCGAGTGACAGCCAGAGGAGAGGATTGGTCTCCTCTTTGAGAGCGACATCTCCGTCCAGCCTGCCGACATAGATTTCAAGAATGAAATCCTGGTAGTAATAGGTCAGATCCATCAGCCGATACAGGCAGATGTGCTGACGGCTGATGCCGGTTTCCTCCTGCAGCTCACGATAGGCAGCATCTTCGGAAGTCTCCCCGGGCTCCACCTTGCCGCCCACAAAGTTAAGGCGGTCCTTGAAGGGTTCCTTTTTTCGTTTGCAGAAGAGGACCTTGTCCTTATCTTTATTGAAGACCACGATGCAGTTCATGACTTTATCCGGTTTTTTCATACATACTTCCTCTGATACTGCAGCTGTCCCGGGCATCCTCAAGGCAATTCGGCGGCTATTCCGGAGGGTTCTTAAGGCAATCCGGCGGCTATTCCGGAGGGGCCTTTAGGCAATTCGACGGCTATTCCGGAGAGTCCTTAAGGCAATTCGGCGGCGATCTCAGAGATTGCGACCAGTGCCGCCTCTCCGCTGATAGAGATTCTGCCGTTTCCGCGCATCTCGCAGTGCAGATAGCCGCCTCGTTTTGAGGCCTGATAGGCAATGATCTGCTTTTTCCCGAGTTCTTTTGACCAGTAATCCGCAATCTGGCAATGGGCGGAGCCACATACCGGATCCTCCGCAATGGCAAGCTTGGGACAGAAACTCCTTGAAACACAGTCGGTTTCTTTTCCTGCCGCCGTCGCATTCTGAATGCGGCCTTCGATTTCCATAAGGAGTGTCTGATCCGGCTGCATGGACCGAACCTGATCTTCTGACTCAAATACGCAGACCAGATCCAGTCCCAGCACGGCTTTTGCCGGCCGGACGCCAAAGGCCTGCTCCATCTTGTCCGTGACAGGAATCTCCTTTAATTCATAAGTCGGGAAGTCCATCTCGTAGAGGCTTCCTTTTTTTCGAACCGTCAGGACTCCGGAGAGGGTGTTGAACTGCACCGTATCGCTGTCCGGTTGGTAGTAATTCAGGATTACGAAGGACGAAGCCAGTGTCGCGTGTCCGCACAGTTCCACCTCAGTTCCGGGCGTGAACCAGCGCAGGTGATAGCCTGCCTCTTCTTTGACGATAAAAGCTGTCTCGGAAAGATTGTTTTCCATAGCCAGCTTCATCATGGATTCCTCCGACGGCCAGCTTTCCATCACGCACACAGCAGCCGGATTTCCGGAAAAGGGCTTGTCTGTAAACGCATCGACAATATACTGCTTCATGTCCTCTCCCCTCTTGTCAAAAACTCTCATTAATCGCAGTGCACACATACAATGAGCACAGCGTCCGGTCCTGCTCTTTTCTCACCATACCTGCTTTGCTTCTACATGGAGCCTGTCCAGGCATTCCGGTGTCAGGTTGACCCAGCTGAGGCAGTGATCCAGGATGATGGAATCCGAGGTGATCACATGCTCTTTTTCGTACAGTTCCCGGTCGACCTCCCTGAGGATCCGGATGTCCAGGGCAAAGAGATACTGATACTTCTCTGCGATGTCAGCCATGCAGGACTTGAGGCGTCCGGAGTTGGATACGGGCTGGTCGAGCAGGATATTGACCTTGCTGACTTCCGCCTCCTGCAAGACATCAAAAAGCATGCGGATGGCTTTCTCAGTCTCAGGGATCAGCCGGTAAGTGCCGCGTAGTGCCGCCAGATCCCGGATGGTCCCGTCCATACAGGAAAAGAGGATGGAATTGCTCAGCAGGACTTCCAAGGTGATGATCGTGTTGAAACCGTCTATCCAGACTTCTGTGCCGGACAGGGCTTGTGCTGTCATTGGAACCTGCTTCTCTTGTCTGTTCTCGATCTGTGCCTTCGTAGCAACGCTGCGCATGATGGCAAGGCGCTGGCGCTCCGAGAGCAGGTAATGATTGCCCACAAAGGTGGCAGCCTGTTTCAGGTCATATCCTTCGTTGATCAGGTAGCAGACGTGGCGGGAGGCAGTCCGCATGATTACCAGTGCCTGCGGGGAGAAGTTTTTTATATCTTCCGGCACAAAACCGCGCTTTGCATCCATAGTTCTATCTCCCGGAGAGGGACTGTACCAAATGGAAAGCCCCTGCCAATCCGCATTTTTTGAACGGAAAATCTACTGAAAAGGGACGGGAAGACAGAGGACTCTCTCTGTCTGTTCCGTCCCCTTTTGGTCCGTCAATCTTTTGGTGCACAAACAAGTCTTATTCTGATATTATGCCACATTTGACGATAAAAATACATAGCAAGAATGTATTTAGTCGCTTGCTCTCAGCAAAACATTCAGCCATTTCTCGTCTTCTCTTCCGGGCCTTGCATCTCCGGTGATTCCTGTGCGGATGATCTCCAATCCGCCGACTTTATCCAGGATGACCTGCAGGCTCTCCTCGGTCTGGTCTGTGAAATATCTTCCATTGCGGATTCCTTCAAAGGTTCCGTATTTGAAGGAGACATAGAGAATACCGCCTGGTTTCACAGCCCTTTTCATACGTGTGAGAATATCAGGAAGTTCTTTGGAAGGCACATGCAGGATCGATGCACAGGCAAAGATGCCGTCGTAGCGATTCTCTTCGTTCAGCTCAGAGAACAGCATCTTTTTGACAGGGATTCCTGCATTGCGCGTGGCCGCCTTCACCATCTCCTCTGACCCGTCGCAGGCCTCCACCCGGTATCCCTTCTGAAGGAAGTACCGGCTGTCACGGCCAGAGCCGCAGCCGAAGTCCAGGATCAGGGCGCCGGCGGGAAGCTGGGCAAGGAAGCTGTCCTGGATATTTGAAAACTCCACGTTCAGGGTGTCTGAGGTGAAGCGGTGGGCGTTAGTGTTGTAGTATGAAAGTGTTTTACTCATATCCATTTTCCATAATTAACGCATATTATTCAAATGGGAACTTCTCAATCCTTATTAGTGATAATGCGTTTCATAGCCACTTTTGTATAATTTCCTATTTTGTAGTGACTAATAAATTCACGATCTTCCTTCCATTTTTCGATGGCGGCACCATATCGAAGACTTCCGTCTTGATTCCTTTGATTTTTTCGGTATCTAATAAAATAATCAAGATAACTGATGACTTCATTTTTTGTAAGCACTTGATAATCCACTACCGCTGCAAGAATAGCTCTTCGCTGAATCATGGGCAAATCTTCAGTCTGGCTTACAGTGTATCCAAATTGCATTAATACCGATTCCTGAGCAAGTGTAATATCCATAGAACTTCCATTATAGTTATTACAAACGTAGGTCTTTTCGTCCATAGTTCGGCAAATTGGTACACCACTTCGTTTAATTCTTTCGAAAGTGCTTTCAAGGATGAAGTAAATGTTACATTGCGGGCAATAACCTGCCGGGATTTCTAATTCTCTAACAGTACCCATTCTGCTAATTGATCTAAAAACTGCTCGAACGTCCTGTAATTGATGAAGTTTATTGCGACATTTAAACACAGATGATGATGAACGAACAACAAAGTCATGCGCAGTAATCTCATGATTGATACTATAAGTTTGCTTTTTAATAGTTCTATAGTTGTGTGCTATCGTCTTGTTTAATCCAGCCTGTTGCTCGCGTAATGCATAATCACATCCAACAGATTGCTCTGTTGTTAAAGGCTTTGATACTTTCTTTTCTTCATATTTCGATATCGTATGAGTCAGATCTGTTTTTCCTATGCTCTGACTTTCTCTTTTCTTCTCCAAAGACCGACGTCTTGATTCAGCCAATCTACGGTTAAACTCATTTTCGCGTTTTTTTTCAAACTCCTTTAGCTGTTGAATTCTATTCTGTTCCTTTGACTCAAGTTTTTTCTTGATTAAAGCGACCTTCTGCTCCTCTATTGCCGCTCTTTCTTTACTCTTTCTGGCTTTTTTATTTCTGTTTAGTCTTTCGTACTCAAGTATTTTCCCCTGGTTAGGTATTTCATAGTATTTTTGATACTTTTCAACATTTTTTTGTTTTCCTTTTTTTGATTTTGCCATGACTTGACGTTGACAAATCTTATGATATTCAGCGCTTAACTGTTTTATCTCATCCCTGCTATTCAAAACTTCCCAGTATTTAGGTCTTACAATATAATTCCCATAATAAATAAAAAACGCTCTACAAATGGGACAATAGTTCGCAAATCCTTTTACCATCTTCTTTTTATGCCTATATTCGTATATCTTAGAAGATGTCTTACTCCCACAGACACTGCACTTTAAAGAATAACTATTTTGCACAAACAAATAGCACCTGTTTTTTTGCTCCTGCTCATTTAAATCAGCCATAGGTATTATTCCTTACAGTTTAATAAGTTTGGTTTCAATGTTATACAAGTTACCGCGTTCTATTGAAGATTTCTTCACTTGTTGGATTACAACTGCATGATCCTATGCTGTCGTCTTTTCACAGTCCCAATTTCGTCATAATCTCATCCGGTGTGACCTTCTGGTGTGTCAGATACATTCTCACGATCTGCTCCGCCAGCTCCGGATCGATTCTTCGCCTTGCGGCAATCTCCTCCACGGTTCTCTCGCGGTCCACATCCTCGCAGACCCTGCAGATGATGTCCGTAGTAACCGCTCTTTTCGCGGCGTGACTGCTCCGCGCAGGTCCGGAGTTGACGCCCAAAGTCGTCCGCAGAACATTTCTCATATCCTGCCCGCCCCTTGCACCGCCCTTTCCGGCGGTAGTTTCGTGGGGAATATCGATCCTCTCGACAAAAATTCCCTCTGCCATCTCCGGGGCCAGGATGTCCTCTTTGGCCTTTTCATCGCCCCGGTCTTCCTCATCTGTCAGAGTAAGGATGGCCATGGTGATCTCCTGGTTGAATCTGCGGTGG
>Ga0256405_10012240_pt1 | contig 10689 bp, 14 predicted proteins | sample RumenRJG_02DNA_FD_189096 | JGI IMG/M metagenome (GOLD analysis project Ga0256405, IMG submission 189096) | Bovine rumen microbial communities from Lethbridge, Alberta, Canada - RJG_02 | ecosystem: Host-associated > Mammals > Digestive system > Stomach > Rumen | place: Canada: Alberta... | reverse complement strand
ATTGTTATTATAGTATATCATAGTACTATAGTTATTGTTATTGTAACTAGTTAGTATATTATAGTTATTGCTATATTATATATCTATAGTTAGTATATTATATCATAGTGTAATATTATGATAGTATAGTATAGTATTACTATCAGATATATTATATATATCATCATAATATAGTTATCATATTATAGTGTATTATAGTGTATATTAGATTATCTATATATAGTATAGATATATTATGCAATTAGTTCATTTTTTTTTGTTAAGGCGTTTTTTTTCTTTCTGTGTAATATCATGATAGTGCACTATTGTACCATCATCACATTATGATGTAGATTTTTTTTCTCTTTTCTCTTTTTTTGCCCTGAAAATCGTCGAAAAGCCCCGAAAAGCGCTTAAAACGGGGGTGTATCATTTTTTAAACGAACATTTGAGAAATGATACAGGGGTGGAGGGTAATTCGGTAACTCGTTTCGTTTGGTATCTACAATGGTCAAAATCGAAAATGAAAAATCGAAAACGAAAAATTTTTTAAGAAATAAGATTTGCACCAAAATGTTTGGTCGTTTCAAATTTATTGTTTACCTTTGCAGTGTCAAACATTTAAATTTAAAGATTATGAAGTTTAGTGAAGTAAAAGGCAGTTTTGCTTGTATCTACAGGATTAAGTTTCCTGATGGTAAGTGTTATGTTGGTCAGACGTTGAATTTTTATGACCGCTTTAAGTTGTATGAGCGTATTTATCTTGGTAAGATGGGTGGAGATTCCTCTAAGCGTGGTCGTGTTATGGATGCGATTGCAAAGTTTGGTCTTGATTCATTGGAGATAGATGTGCTTCAACAAATCTCCGTTGGAGATAGGGAAGATTTGTCTTTGTGTTTATCTATTTTGGAGATTAAGTACATTCGTGAGTGCGATTGTATATACCCCAAAGGATATAATACAAGCATTGGTGGTGAGTTGTTGGGTATTCCTGCCGATGTCATTGAGACCAGTTTTGGTGTTACGTCATCGAATTTCGGGTGTAAGCCTATTCTTGTGTATGGTATTGACGGAAAATTCGTAAAGGAATATCCGTCCATCGCTCGTTGCGCTTACGGTCTCGGTGTCGAGGAAAAGGACGTGAAGACAGTGTTGGACAAGCAGAGGCTTGTAAAGAACACTTACATGCTCAAGGAGAAGAGATATGGTGAAGTGCCTAAGAAGATTCTTCCGTTCGAACCAGAGGTTGTCGTTCAGCGAAAGACGAAGACGGAGTATGATGTAGTTAAAGAGAAAGTCTACAAGAAAGTCGAGCTTGAGAGCGCAGCCATTATGTACGACAAGCAAGGTAACTACGTTGCGCTATTTGACAACAAGAGTCATTCGAGGAAGTATCTGGATATTGGATTCCGTGTGGCGTTTGGTCGCGAGTTTCGCGGTTACTATCTATTCCACTACAACGGAGGTGAGATTAAGAAAAACATCGGCGAGATTAAGTCCAAGGTTGTAAAAACCATTTTATACGACGACATTCTTGCTTATGGAGATGCTAAGAATATAGGGGAGCTAATTTCTTTTGCAGAAAGCGAAGAACCTGTAGAGGAAAAGTCAAGGCGCGAAAAGAAGTCTAAAAAGGTTGTGGAGAAGAAAATAAAGCCAAGAATCGTCAAATACACCCTTGACGGAAATTATGTTGCAACATACAACAATACCACCGAAGCAGCCGCAGTCGAGAACGTTCAGCCGTCTGGAATACTTGCTTGCGCAAAGAAGAAAGTCCGCAGATGTGGCAACTACATATACCGTTTTGAGGGGGATGAGCTGGATTTGCCTACGTTTAGCGACATTACGTTAAGACAAAGGATGCCGTCTCAGAAGGATTTGTTTGAGTAAATTTTGTCGGTGTGGAGAAAAATCGCTATCTTTGCACCGACTTCATAAAAATAACTTTAAATTAAACGTAAATGATTCTGCCGCTGTCGTCGTGAGATGCTGGCGGTTTTTTTTGTTATACGTGTGCGTGTGTGCGCGTGAGAAAACGAAAAAACGTGTGAAGAAGATGATTTCGTGTAGATATTATGGTGTAGAATATCGGAAAAATCGATTTGAGGGCATTTTTAGCCCCGTAGGGCGCACGAAAATCAAAAATGGTATAGTTATAAGGTATTGGTAAAATAAATGCGTTGTAGGGCTTTAAAATGGCTTTTATTGTTTTTAACCTAAAAATGGTTAATGTTTTATTGTGTATATTGCTATTGTGTGTATCTTTGCACCGTTAAACTTTAATATTATATATTTATGGATAGAAAAGTATTTGAAAAGGTTATTAGTCTTAATTCCAAGAAGAAGTGCATTGAGGAACTGCTTGGTAGTTTTGAAAGCCAAGACCGTACTGGTTGCGAGGTTACCATTGTGTTTACTAACGACCGTTGCATGAAACCTATCGCTGATGAGTTTCGTGAGGGTTTGAAGCGTCTTCTTGCGGACTATGAGCGTGAGATAGAGGAACTATAGATGTATCTTTGCGGAAAGTTTCACTTAAACGACAGAATTATGAACAGAGAACATGAATTTAGAGGTTTTGATGGTACAAAATGGTACTACGGGGACTTGGAGTACAACAGAAAGACTGGTATTGCAAGGATTCACACATACAAAGAAGATGGCTCGTATGATAAGCAATACGCAGTTGACCCAGACACAGTTGGCGAGTTTACTGGCATGAGGGATAGGCACGGAAACAAAGTGTTTGAAGGTGATGTTGTGGATGTGTATGATTTCACGTCCGCTTACGCAAGCAAATATCGTGGTGTCGTAAAGATGTATCGTGGTTCTTGGTGTGTTGAATACGAGGATTCAATATTTGACACAGTATTCCATCCGATGCTATTCTTTGATGATTTTGCTGATAGAAAGACGGAAGTGGTCGGCAACATACACAACAATCCAGAGCTATTATCTACCAAATAAGCATGATTAAACCGTCTTATTTTGCCGAATTTCTCGCGCGTGCGTATATGTGTGTATGTGTATATATTTCACTACTTAATAGAGTAGTTACATTGTTTAGTTGTTAACTATATATGTGTATTTGTTAAATAATAGCATATAAACGTTAAATTTTGGTTTGATATTTTGTGTTAATGAAAAAAAATATTATATTTGCAACATGATTATTATTTAAAGATTCTAATTGTTAATTTGAATCCATAGCGATGAATTTAAACTATTTAACATTCACTGAGGTTCGTGAGAATATCAGTGTTTTTAGGAAAAGTTCTTTGGCATGATTATATAAGTGGTTGATGATTTGTTCATGTATGTAAGCTAACGGTTCAAAGCATTTTCATTAATGATGCTTATGGTGAAATCGGTTAGAATCCGTTTGTTCCGTTCATATAGTGTTATGGCATACATGATAACCATATTATCGTCAATCGTCATCAGAGTATAGTGAAAAGGTACATCACGGGGAATATTGAGCTTGCGGGTTATATAGTGAATTAAAAAAATAAAAATTTAAAATAAGATGAAATGTTGTTTGGATAGTTTTGTCATTAGCTCAATTTCTCAATTTGGGGTTCGATTCCTCATACTCTGTCTATTGAGCCGTTCTGTATTGTTGAAAGACACCATACTTGATAGGCTTTTTAGATGTATTCTTTTAAATTAAATATAAGACGACTACAAATCTCTGTCATGTTTGTCTGTGAAGATAGACTTGATTTTAGGGTGAGGCAGCAGTTTTTTTCTTAGTTTTTTCATGGTGGTTATTATATAATAAGACAATTCTTTTCTCAGGGTTTTACAAATTACTTTATATTGCTGTCCTCACCCTTTTTAATAAGACGTTGTAGCGATTGGTATCGTGGTGGTATTATACCATCGAGCTATAAGCTTTAGGGGTTCGATTCCTCTTTTCGTCACTATTTTCCGTTTTTTTGGTGTGGTGTGTCTTGCGTTGTCTTGGCGCACCTTTTTTAGAAAGGGAGTTTGTGTAAAGGTAGCACGTGAAATTTTGGCTTTCAAAGCGGAGGTTCGATTCCTCTACCCCCTACGATGAATTTAAAATATTATTTTTATTATGCAATTTGAGTTAACTGGGAAAATAAAATCAATCTTGCCTACGCAGAGCGGTCAGGGTAAGAATGGAGAGTGGGTCAAGAATAGTTTTGTCATCGAGTATTCCGACAATGGATATGTTCAACAGCTCTGTCTTGACGTAATCGGTGCTGACAAATGGGATAAGATGAAGTCTTCCATAGTTGTAGGCAACGATGTTTCATGTAAGTTCAGTGTCTCTAGCCGAGAATGGAACAACAAATACTTCACTTCTTGTAATTGTTGGTATTGTTCGTCTCTTGGCAACTTAAAGAGTTCCCTTGATAGCAGCAATTCTTCGTCTACGGTCAATCAGTCTTCTGTCGATGATTCGAATGACAATCTTCCGTTTTGAGTGAAGAAACTAATAGATACGTTACATCTTGTTCGTGTATGAATCTATGAGCGAAGAACGAGATAACATATTGCAGTCTATTTTCCGTTGTTATTTATTAAAGTTACATGGAAAGGCTGACAAGTATGGTCTTGGCTGTTGGTTTGATAAGACATTGGAAAGGAATTTGAACGGTGAATGTTCTCCTACTGAGGAAGAATGTGATATGTTGGCCAGACTTTGCGACGATGACCGTATAACTCGTGATGAGATACCTAATGTAATTGGTAAATCCTATAGGAAATGCTGTTCTGATGGAGACTTTAACAAGGTTCGTAAGCTCAAGAGGAATGGCGAATACTCTAAGATTAGTGCGCTTTTGCTCAAGAATGACACCAAAAAAGGTTAACGGATGTTAAGCATTTGCGTATTTTAAGAATTGTGTGTATATTTGCATGCAGAAAGTAAATATTCTATGCGTTGACAGCGACAATAGACGCAAATGATTAAAGATAATGTTATAACAACTTTGCCAAAAACAGACGGTAAGAAATCAGAGTCGCTGCTGAAAGTATTACCGTCTGTTGGCTTTTAAACAGCGACATATATGGAACATCATTTTAACATTTACGTTGCAAAAGATTATGGAATAGAAGAAGCCATACTATTGCACAACTTTTACTTTTGGCTATCTAAGAACGCTGCAAACGAAAAGCATTTCCATGATGGTTTGTATTGGTTCTACAACAGCAAAAAAGCTTTTGTAGATTTGTTTCCTTATATGAATGAAACCAAAATATTTCGTTCAATTAAGAAGCTCGAAGGAAAAGGTATTGTTGTAAAAGGCAATTTCAATGAGGACAAATGGGTTAGAACAAATTGGTATGCTATAACCCAAAAAGGGTTGTTGTACCTACATTCAAAGGGGTATTCTATATCGGATTTTTCTGCATCATTGCAAAATGACACATTCGATAGTGGCAAAATGAACGATGGAGCATTGCAAAACGAACAATCTATATTAATTAATAATAATACAGATACTAACACAAATAATATACAAGAAAAAGAAGATATTATCATATCTTCTAAAAAGAAAGCCAAAAAAGGAATCGACATATCAATCGTTTCACCCGAAATGCGAGAGCCAGTAGAAACATGGCTTGCTTACAAGAAAGAGAAATGCCAATCGTACAAACCTACAGGGTTCAAGACATTCTACAAGAAACTTTGCGAACTTAGCGGTAACAATCCACAAGTTGCTATGGCAATCATTGAACAGTCTATGTCAAATAACTATGCAGGGATATTCCCACTTAAAAACAATAACTATAACTATGGAAGAGAAACAGTCACCGACAGAATTAAGCGAACTCTTGCGAACGCAGAGGAGTTCAAGAAACGCATCGACGCCAGTATTGGCAAACAAGCCGAAATGGATTTCGGAGATGAAAAAGATGTATGGTAATTTTCCTCAACTTAGCAACAAGTTCTCATATCTGAACAAGAACAGGTTTGTTTCAAATGAATTGGATTGTTTTAGGAGATACAGTCCTTCTCTTGCTCGGATTGATATTGCTTACGGAAAAGGCTCTGCTGCGTCTTGGCTGTTTAGTATCTTGCAAGGGATGTTTGTTTTCTTAGGAGTTACAGAAGAGAAATTCGGGAAAGAGCAGATATATAACCTTGCTTGTAACATATCAAACCAATATAAGACATTGAAGGTCGTTGAGATACTTCTCTTTGTATCAAGATTTGAATCTGGTAAGTACGGTAGATTCTACGGAGGAGATTCTTATGCGCTCGTAGTAACGGAAGCTATCAATCAATTCATGGAAGAGAGATACCGTTATTACGAAGAGATTGAGAAGGAGAAAGAAAGAAAGACTATTGAAAGTTGGAAAAAGAACGCTATGACTTTTGAGGAATACAAAAAAATGAAAGAAAGTCGTGGTGAGAAAATATCAAAGGAGCTTGAAAGCTTTTTGGGTAATGATTGAAATATTAACTTTTAAATAAATAAAAAAATGGAAATTATAGAAGCATTGAGAATTATCGCCGAAAAAATTGGCAAGGATGAAAAGTCATCTATTTTTATAAGCTACACAAACGAAGATGGCGTATTGACTTCTTTTGTTGGTAAATCAAGTGACATTCAGAAAGGAATTGCGCGCGGGATTCATGATATGATGCGCAAGTCGTTGGGGTTGAGTATGGAAGAGTTGAAAGAATCCGACGATTTCGCAGGTGTATATGCTATCATTAATGGTTGTATAGAAGGAATCTCAGAATGTAAGAAAGAAATTGATGAAGATGATGTTGAAGATGAAGAGAAGTCACTTATTGACTTTTTGAAGTTTTGCGAGAACGAGGTGAATAAAGAGAAGCCAAATAAAAAGCGCCATAAGAATAAAAAACATAATATTTAAGTTTAAATTGTCAGCCCACGGGTTTAAACACCTGTGGACTGAGTTAATGAAATGGATATAATATCAACACAAGTAGGAGGGACACATTACGAGGATATGAAGATACCTCCTGTAGAGTATATAAGAGCCAACAATCTTGACTTCTTCGATGGTAATGTAATAAAGTACGTAAGCCGCCACAGACGCAAGAATGGAGCTGAAGATATATTAAAGGCTATGGACTATTTGAGAATGATTCTTAAATACGAATATGGCAAAAACGTTTCAATTTGCGCACAAGGCTTTGAAAATGTTTCGGATAAGGAAATTATCGACCGTGGTGTTTAAAGGTCTTAGAACGAAAGAAAATGGCTTTAAAATTTATTTTAGCGTTATAATAACAGAAGTAATATGTTAGAAATATCAAATGTAATTGTAAGCGACCTCAAGGAAAGTGTAATCGCGTGTCGTAACGCTATGCGTCTTACTCCTCCTGAATATACAGAAGAAGAGTTCAAGCAGTCTCTTCCCAGAGCTATTAATCTGGCTAAGCAAGGAGGTGGCTCAGGTCATACTACTTTTAGATGTGGAATTAGAGTATCTTTTGATTTGAAGTACCCTAACTATATCTCTCCTGAGTTACAGAGGTATCATTTCCTTGATATTGTAACCTCTAGTAGCAAAATGCATAAGCTTGTGAAAATGGATATGGATGCTTGCTTTAACAAGTACGTTACACCTAAGAGTAAGGCTCAGATGAAAGAACTCATCAAGGAATACAATGAAGCAAAGGATAGTAAAGCGAGCAAGGAGGTTGTGTATAGAGCCTTTATGCGAGTAATCTCAAATTGTCCGCAAGGTATAGAGCTGTTTATGCGTTGTTCCACTAATTATGAGCAGCTTGCAACTATCTATCGCCAAAGAAAGAACCACGTTTTACGTGAAGATTGGCAAAGCTTTTGCGCTTTTATAGAGAGTTTGCCGTATTCTAAAGAACTAATAATTTGTAAATAATGGATATAAATTTTTTAGGTCATATCGAAGGCATCAGATATACAGACAATGCGGTCATAGTTACTGCAAGTGAAAAGAGGCAAGGCTATAAGAAGAAGGACGGAACTGTAGTTGATGACGATTTGCTTACATTTTCGTTCATTTTCAAGCCTTACTTCAAAAAGTATATCGCTGAACATTTTGGTACGAATATGCTCGTGAAGATAAAGGGATTCATGCTTCCTTATTCTAAGGACCATCAAGGAAATATTATTGAAGGGTTCACGATATTTGGTCAAACGATAGACCGAGCTGCATATCAGACCACAAAGATACGTGCTGAAAAACGTATGATAAAGGAATCTATGGGTTCAAGTATGGAAAAACCTAACTTGGATGAATTTATCAAGCCAGATTTTTAGAGTGTTTTAATATAAATGTTTAATTAAAAATTTAACAGAATGGCAACAAAGAAAAATGTGCAGCCAAAAGAGGTTGCAGAAAAGAAGGTTAAGAAGGTAGTAAAGACAGCTCGCAAGGCTTCGAATGTAGCAGCTACTACAAAGGTAGATGAACACACTTCCGAGTTAAAGACAAATTACGCTGCATTGAGCGAGAAATACAATGAATTGTATAAGAAGTATGAGGCTGCTTTAAAGAGAGCGAAAGCTGCCGAAACTATCCTTAAGGCTAAGGATGATTATCTAAATGTTGTGAAAGTTGAATTATCAGCAGCGAAAAAAGAATTAAAAGCAGCTCGCAAGCCTTGGTATAAGAAACTATTTTAATTAAGAAGAAAAAGCCCCTACCCTTTTTGGATAGAGGCTTTTTTCACGAAGCATACGAAGGCTCCTCAAGGCTATGTAGAGGTATTTCTCCTATGATGTACGAATTGTTGCCCCTATTAAGTTTTATATTCTTTTCTTCTGTCTTCTCAGTAGCGACGCAATGAACTTGTCTCTTTGCGTATTTGCTCTTTATCCAAATATCTTTATTTGTCATATAGTCCAAGAACGAGTTATAGACAGAGCTTTCGTCTATATTATGATTCGTAGCGTATCGTTTACTTACGATGAACGTTACTTTTATATCAACATCTTCCCTTACGATGATTCCGTCATCTGATGTAATCATAAAGTCTGTACCTCCAGTAAGCCATTTCTCCGTGTATACATTTATTGCTTTACCCTTAGAAAAAAGGCCGCTTATACTTAGGATTCTTACTCCATCAAACAATGTGGATATTTCATTCCACGCTCCATTCTCTGTATTCTTTACGTAGTATATATCTTTGCCTTCTGTGTTCATAGTCGCAATTCCTTTCTAAATTCTTTTATTTCTGAAAAGTTGAATTTCCCTTCTTTCACTTCGCAATCGTCACTATACTTATATATAATGATTTTTGAGTCTTCTGGAGCGTCTTCTATCGTCACTTTTGATTCGTCAAATAACTTTATATTTACATAATTGCATCCGTCGCATACTAAGTGAACATCACTCTTGTTACTGATGTAAATGGTAGGACATTTTGAAGCATTTACAACTATTTGAGGACTATTGCACCACATTATATTCGTAATGTCGGCTGTTATATCAAAATCTCTGCTGTAACCAACATACATCTGATATGTATAACCGCCAACACCTTCAACATCGTTAAAAGTGCGCTTGCCGTTGACGAACTCTCCGAAATTGGAAAGTATATAACCTTTGCTTAATCCCATGTGCTCATAGCATGCATGGGACAGGTATGGTAAGCTTTGTTGAGATAGCGCTAATTTCATAAGCATTTCTTTGTCATTACCGCACTTCCTCCATGCTGTGTTATATTCACAGCATAGAGGTTGTCCGTTTATCTTTCCTAACAAAGAGTTCTTTCTGAATTTTAACATTTCATTTTCCATGTCGTAAAGATATATAATTTTTCTAAAAGTCTGAAATAATTAAGACAATAATTCAACATTAAACGCTCTTCCGCTCGGGTTCAGCACACCTTCCAGTATATGTTGTATCGCTTGTTGTGTCTGATAACTGCTTTGAAGTTGCAAGAGCATTTGTGATTGAACTCCCAAACTGACATCCAAGTCAAGTCCGACCACAGAATCTCTAATTTGCTCTAAAAGCGAACTATGGTAATAAACCTGCTGGCTTACCCCGTTCATATAGGCTTCCAAAGCCCCTGCTGTATCTTCTGTGACACCTTGTATTCCTTGCTGTAAAGCTGATAGATTTTGATTCTTATCTTGACCAAATGAGTACCAATTTGTAAGAGAATTTTCGAGTTGCTTAGCAGAATCATACATTATATCATGGCCTGTCGTGTTCATGTAGTTAAGAGACCATTCGTTGTATGCTTTTTCTGCAACTTCAAGTTCTTTCATTTTTTTATTTGCATCATCCTCTGCGTCCTTTCTGTATTGGGCGATTCTTTGCTTAGATATCTGAACGCTATCGTCAAGCTTATTTTTCTCTCTAATCTCAGCAGCGACTTCTGCGTCAGACAATTTCTTTAACTTCTCGTTGTAAGAATAAGCCTCTGATGCACTTTTGCTTTGTTTGCCAGTCATTTCGTCTTCCTTCTTTTTAAGCGTGTCCATGACACCATCCCAAGCTCTGCTCATATATTGAGTGACGATAAGCTTTAGAATCATATTGTCAATCATTTCATCCCACTTCTTACCGAAAGCATCCATGGCATCTTCTCCGTTCTTGAATGCTTCTACCATGGTCTGTACTAATGACGTGATACCATCTCCAGCACTAGATATGCCGAGCAAATCGTTTATTATATCTTGTGATGATTTACTTACTTCGTTCTTTAAATCGTCTATCTGTCCTTCAAGAGAAATAATCTTTTGTTCGTCTCTGTTCTTT
>Ga0256405_10012239_pt1 | contig 10690 bp, 10 predicted proteins | sample RumenRJG_02DNA_FD_189096 | JGI IMG/M metagenome (GOLD analysis project Ga0256405, IMG submission 189096) | Bovine rumen microbial communities from Lethbridge, Alberta, Canada - RJG_02 | ecosystem: Host-associated > Mammals > Digestive system > Stomach > Rumen | place: Canada: Alberta... | reverse complement strand
GCTCATTGATAACGCGCAGGCCATTGTCCAATCAAGATTTGAGAAAAATTCAGTCCATAGAACTCGACCAAATGTCACTGCATCTGCTCCGCCTAATAATTCGGGGATGACAAACTCACCAATTGAAGCCGAAAACACGAGGATGGATCCAGTCACAATTCCTGAACTTGACAGAGGTATTGTTATTTTCCAAAAGGTTTTGGTTGGGCAACATCCGAGATCATATGCCGCTTCTATATAAGATTTATCTACCTTTTCCAGCACGGCATAGACTGGAAATATCATAAAAGGTAGATAGCAAAAAACCATACCTAGGCAAACAGCATAGTATGTCCCTATGAATTGTATAGGGGTAGATATCAATCCAAATTTCAAAAGAACCGAATTTATAACGCCATGTACGCTTAAAAGACTCATCCAGGAATATATTCTGATTAAGAAGGATGACCAAAATGAAAGTGAAACAAGGAGTAACAGTACTGTTTTGACTCTATTATTTAAACTATGAATTCCATACGCCATCGGAAATCCAATAAAAAAACATAAAATTGTCGCAATCGTTGAAAGATAGAGTGAATTTTTGAATGCACTCAGGTAGTACGAATCCCGAAAGATTGAGATATAATTTCTGAAATTCAGTTTTATTTCAAGTATATACTCTTTAGTCAAATTCAAAATTTCTGTAAATGGAGGTGTGCTAAAAATAGATTCTGAAAAACTTATTTTAAAAACAATAAATAACGGGAATATAAAGAAAATAACTATCCATAAAATAGGAATTATTCCCATCCAAAATTTTGAATTACTCGGTTTCGTTATTTCAATAAATTTCTTTTTTCCGCCGGTAATAATAAATGCAAGTGACTTCAATTTCACGACATTAACACCGAACTATTTTCAGAACGCCAGAAAAGGTACACCGTATCTTCCCACTGAAAGTTTCTCTCTGCCAATCTTAACAAATTGGGCAAAGTTGCCATAACCATTTTGCCAGACTTTAATTTTATATAGTAAATTGAAACATCTCCTAAGTAGGCTATTTCTTGAATAACCCCATTAGCCCAATTGTACTGGTATTCCGGTTTTGTCGTAGAAATCATAATTTTTTCTGGCCTGATTGCAAGAGTTACATTTGAGCCCAATGGCAATGCGCCAGCATGCGCAGCTTGACAACGGCATTCCATTTCGTGCGTTTCTATCAAAACGTGCTCTGTCTCTTGTTCAATAATTATCCCATCAAAAAGATTAATACTTCCGATAAACTTGGCAACATATCGTGAGTTGGGAAATTCATACACATCGTGAGGTACACCGACTTGTCGAATTTTCCCTTCCTCCATAATTGCCATCCGGGTAGACATAGTCATTGCTTCTTCTTGATCATGTGTAACCAAAATAAATGTTATTCCAACTTTTTCTTGAATATTAACTAATTCAAATTGGGTTTCTTCTCTCAGTCGCTTATCCAAAGCTGTCAAAGGTTCATCTAAAAGTATCAATTTTGGTCTTTTTGCCAGAGTTCTTGCCAAAGCAACTCTCTGTTTTTGTCCGCCAGAAAGCTGATCCGGTTTGCGATCTTCATAGCCATTTAGCTGAACCAAGTTCAGCATCTCCTTAACTCTTTCATCTATAACACTTTTGCTTAGCCTATCTTGCTTCAAGCCAAATGCGATATTTTGGTATACAGTCATATGCGGAAAAAGAGCGTATGATTGAAACATCATATTCACAGGTCGCTTATAAGCAGGTAAATTTGTTATATCAACACCATCGATCAAAATTTTTCCAGAAGTTGGCTTTTCAAACCCAGCGAGTATTCGCAAAAGCGTTGTTTTGCCACAGCCAGAACTTCCTAAGAGTGAAAAAAATTCTCCTTTATAAACAGAAAAAGATATATCTTTAACAGGGGTAACGTCATCATATGATTTTGTAATTCCTTCAATTTGAATATAAGGTTCGGCATTGATGTCTTGCCAAACCTCCATATTCCTCTTTGTGATTTGATTAGCTAGCGCCATTATTTATTCAACTTAACTTCCACTCACAAAATATATCGTACATCAATCTTTTGGTCAATTATGTCTTAACCAAGCACTATGTCTTCTTCCAATTCAAGTCCAAAGTTGGACGGGTAAGTGGGGTTGTCGTTGAGATTGTCGTAAAAATTAACATCCAATCCTTCAAGTAGGTGTGGATCAAACTTTTTTATTGTTTCTAGAATATTATCCTTCTCACAGAGCTTGAATTCATTATACTTTACGTAAGAGCCGGATGAGTTCCCCATGATTGTATCTCCCAAAATACAAGAAATGCGAAATTCATTGTCCCAAAAATCAAAAAGTGGTGCAAATCTATAGCATAATTTCTTTTGAGAATCGTACTTCCTAACTGTGGGTGGTACATTATTCAATTCCTTATTCAAAACGTTGAATAGTGCCTTCTTGTTATCTTCCGATTGATGTTTATTATATTTATCATAGAGGTCTTTTATCTGATTTATAAAAATATCATCGGTTCCAGGTAGTTTGCTTTCCTTGCTTAGTCTTAATACATTTAAATACTGCTGTATATTGTACAGGCCTTTCCTCAGCCCAGAGAATACGGCTGAAATATCCTTGATCTTTAGCTGTTTCTGGTTGGTTCTGTAATACTGAAACAGCGCCTCCACGCAATCTGCTAATACTTTTTGCGTTGTTGTATTCTTTTCTCCTTTTATCGCAACATTGACATAGTTGTAAAGCATGACTGCATTCCAGTTCTCAAGCTTATAATCATCAATAGTTGAGCCTTCAAATGTTATGAGTTCTTGTGCACCTTTGTTCTTGAACTCATTCCTGTTAGTAACGCAATCCGCTAAGGCTTTCCCAATGACTTTCTTTATGGATTTATCATAATACCCATCTATAAACCAAGGCTTGTCTTTTATCTTCTCTGTTTCAAATTTAAATTTTGCCTCCTCTATTATGTTACAAGCCTCAAACCTCCACAATATCTACCCCAGAGTATTTAGAGCATCATCTATACCTTTCGCAACCGCCACATTCGAAGCAGAAATAGCTATAACTGCATTACTAACTAAACATAGTCTCCCGAATAAACATTTTCTGTTTAACATTTTTTATATCTCCTTTCCAAAAAAACATACGAGCACAAATGCCATCCTATGAATATTTTAACATATTTTTTATGGCTAAGCAAATTATTTGCGGTTAAGTATAGTTCAGAAGACTCTTGCGCTATGATGCAAAATAAGAGAAACTACTAGAGTAGGGAATTTTGATATAAAGAATTGTTGAAGATGATAGAGTTTAACAAGAAATTTAGCATCGCCTTGGTGACTATGTGTTCGCCAATTCAGTGTTTTTCTCAGAATATCAATGATGATTTAGATTTTAGGGGGTTAACGCATGAAATCGGATGGCGAGCTTGGGCAAGTTGCTATAGAAATGCTCAAAATAACAAACTGCGTTCTGAACTTAATAGTTCTGGGTTTGAAAATTCTATATTTAACATCATAGCCAAAGGGATAAGTGATTGTGCGAATAAGAAAGGCGTTTTCTCTGATGAAAATCGAAAAGTGTTTTTGGAAAAAGGGGAAAAATGGCAGTTTGTTGACTGCAATGCCGATTGCAAGTCATTTAGACAAGGAGAATGGAATGTGATATTACTATTCAATTATCTCTGGAACGCAATGCATACAAATGCCAAGAACTTTAATATATACAACGCAAAAGATGAGAACGATAGTAAACGAATGTTGGTGGATGCACAAGAGCGGTTAAGAAACCTAACAGGTAATCTTAAGATAATTTATGAATCCACGGGGATTAATAAGGGGCAGCTACATAAATACCTAGATAAGGCATGTCAGGAAATAGATATTTATGCAACGGAATTGGGATTGTATTTTTATCTGCACGAATATCAACGGACAAAGAGGACGCAAAATCAACTACACAATATTGCTCCAAACGTAATAGATTGGGTGGCTTGGAATCCGAGTAACAAAAGTGGTCAGTTCAGACTAGCCAATTCCTGGATTGAGTTGGAAGGTAAAAAAACTCAAGCTGTTTTGGATGTTATTGTCGAAGATGGCAAAATTGCACAATACAAAATGTGGGATCAGTCAAATAAGTTTGATAAGGATGAAAATCTGATTGGGAAGTTTAAAACCTTTAAGGAGAATTTTAAATTAGATAAAGACTTCATTGAAAAACAATTCAAAGACAAGCTGCTAAAAATAGATCAGATACATAACTTATGTAATTATTATGATAAGAGAACGACTACTAGACCAATAGTGCAAGATAAGTGTTATTTAAACTCTGTTTTACAAGCACTGCATGCGTCAGCAACAGTAAGAGAAAATGTAGGAAGGCTCACCAAAAAGAAAAATGTGTCACGGTTTCCGAACTTTGGAGCGAACAATAGCCTTAATATGAGAGACATAAGTCCTGTGCTAAGTGAGATATTCTCTGCAATAGAAAATGGAGGAATGGTGAAATACATAATGGGGGAAAGCACGTATGTTAATATGGATAACTATAGCAAGGCACTTACAAACTTAGCGGAATGTTTAGAAAAGAGTGAGGCTTTGAAGCAAGCTAAAATTTCTACGCAGGGTCAGGGAATGGGCTTAGATCAAATACCAAACATGTATCAAAGTTTCTATAGTCTTCCTAATTTTACATCAGCCTCAGCAAATAATAAGGATTATAAAAAAGGTCAACATCAAATACGTCAAGCTGGTAGGGGGGGAGGCTGCTGTGATGGTGGGCGAGATAGCAACTGCGTTAGCAACAGAAGCAGTTGACAAAAACGAAGAGCCTATATTACAAATAAACAAAAGGGTAATGTTGAATAACAACAAAGTAATCGATTTTGATACATGTTTCTTTGACTTAGGCTATTTGGCTGAAACACAGATAAATTTGGACGGACAAGAAATACTGGACAGGAAACAAATTAAATCTCTTAAAGAAGTGAAGAATAATAACGGTATATCGGGAATGGCTCTTCCATATGTAGAACCGGTTATAATAAGGCCAATCGTATATTCATATAAAAACGGCGAACCACAAATTCTAGGGCAAAAGGTCTATAAAGAAATAACTCAGATTGTGAACAACAAAGAACACAAATACAGATTAATAGCTACCGTTCAGTTCCCAGGCTATGGAGGACATTTCAGAACAACTATTTTAACAAAAGACGGTTGGGTATATATAGATGATGCAAACAAAAAAGAAATTGCAGTACGAATACCTGATTACGATGAGAATGCTTTACAAGCATGGAGAGATAACCGAAGCGTAGTAATCTATGAGCCATTATATTAAAATAATGATTTAACAGAATGGATACTTAGCTTATGATTTCGATCTATAAGTGAAGTATCTATTCTATTCACCCAATAGGCAATTGAGGCATAAGATCTTTCGATGCGATTAGCGATAAACGTAATGACCTCGTCTGATGCGATTAGGCCACGCTGGAATAACATTTTGGAGATAATGAGAGACATTGCAGTATCGTTGGGCTTATGGATCTGGACAACATCTACCGTTGACAGTCGTGAGCGTATATCTTCGAGCCCGAGATTCCAGGTGTTTGGATAATTTTTGGCAGTAAGCAGCAAATAAGAATTAGACGATTTTATAGTGTTAAACAAATAAAACAAAAGTAATTCATCTTTAACTTCATCGGCATCATCGAGCACAAAAAATTTATTCGATATTTGTTCAAATTCATTACTAATGGTATCGTAGCATATATCAACATTTCCAAACCAAGTTGCCTCCATTTTTTCTGCCCAGATATGTGCCAGATGTGTCTTTCCGGCTCCTGCTTCCCCGACCAAGCAAACGATTTGAGAATGTATCCGCAACGGCCATTTTTCAAGCCAGCCAAACGCATATCTATTGCAATCGCTCACTATAAAATCTTTGACATCCTTAGAAAACGACCACGAGAGCGGTAATGGCAATTGTCTCATAGATTATGGAATCTCTACCACCATACCATCGCATTCATCAGAAATTACGACTTGACAAGCCAGCCTTGAATTGACCTTTCCATTTGGTAAGGCCTCCAGTAAATCTTGCTCTTCGAAGGTTGCATCATTTAATTTAGGCAAGTGCTCAGATGAGATATAAACATGGCATGAACCACACACACCTGCGCCTCCGCATCCTCCAAAAATTTCAACGCCAGCTCTCGAGGCAACTTCCAAAAGCGTTTCCCCATTTTGGGCAACGACGACTGTGTCGTTCCCATTTGTTCTAAAAGTTATTTTTGCCATTTTCTCTCCTTAATCTCTTGATAATTTCGCTATAACAAAATCAAGCTCACCACTACTACAAAGGCCCAACGTTACCGGGCTACGTGGTTTTATGTCCGCATAATTCTTGTGCGTTTTATTCTTAATAGTTTTTATGACACTTTTTGTCGTCCCAATCAAATTGCATATATCCTGTTCTGGAATATCAGGATAATATTTTAAAAGCCACGCGATGGCATCCGGACGATCATGCCTTTTTGCCTTAGGCGTATATTTTTTCGATGGTTCGTCAGCGAAATACTCAGATACCTTTATTTGCAATTTAGCTCCAGGATCTGCTTCACAACGCTTTATCTCCTCTAGAGTTAATTGTGATGATGTAATTGGATCAAAACCAGACATTTGTGCATCCATATCTCCATCAGCTAGTGATTGAATTTCGAGTATATGTAATCCGCAAAATTCTGCTATCTGAGAGAATGTTAGCGCAGTATTTTCTAAAAGCCAAATAGCAGTAGCCTTTGGCATCAATGGTAAACTCATCAATTCTCTCCTTTTTTCAAAAACTTTACGACCCGAGTTTACAATAACATTCGCATTTATGCAACTTGCCAAGTTGATATCGGGCCTATCTATTGAATATTTCATTCATAATCCCTGCCATTTTTTTAATCCATATCCTGCCAGATGTGCTATATGAAGCATACTCCTGCTTTTTACATCAATGCTTTGGTTTTTCTATCACAATTCTTGTTTCCAATAATCCTTCAAACTCACAAAATTTACAGTCCTCAATGATTTTTCGTTTTATTCCTCTCAATAGCATCCGTCTTGGTTAATTTATATTCCAGTTCTCGTTATTCCAATTGATGTAAGGCAAAAAACTAACCTTTAGGGATATACCTATAAATGCAGGCCAAGTGGAATATTTTCCGCGATGTATCATTTCATAAATTAAGAACCAACAATTTAATTCAAGAAACTTTACTTTCCGTTTGTTCAACTTAAGACACTTCAGCTATTCTAGAGCCATCTTGGGGCGCATTCATTATGCGGAGATGCAATTTTAACTTATTGTTTCTAACGAGTTATGCTATCATGAAATCGCAATTTGTATTTGATGGAATGTACCATTCGTCTTGTTGTCTCGGTGGTGCCGAGAGATTGCGTCGGCGCGAGATTTTTAACCGAAGGCGGATTACTCTGAAGCGTCTTGAGCATCAAGGAAAGCTTTGTGGTAAGTGTACCGATTACATCATGGTCGTTTTGAGGGCAAAATGAACATAATTGAGCAAGTCGAAAAAGAACAGATAAATAAACTAACAGAGAATAAAACGATTCCAGCGTTTCGCTCGGGAGATACCGTCAGGGTGCTCGTCAAAGTTGTCGAGGGAAGCAGAGAAAGAACGCAAACCTATGAAGGGGTCGTAATTGCCAAGAAAAATCGTGGAATCAATTCATCATTTAAGGTTCGTAAGATTTCCAATGGCGAAGGAGTTGAAAGATTATTCCATCTTTATTCTCCTAACATTCAAATCGAAGTTGTAAAACACGGTAAAGTTAGAAGGGCTAAACTATACTATTTGCGCGAAAGAACTGGGAAAAGTGCTCGTATTGCAGAGAAAAAACGCATTGAAGACACGGAAAACAGCGGAGCATAGAATAAAGTCTCCAAAGTTTTGGAGACTTTTCCTATTTCAAAACTAATTTTATGTTGTTCGGAATATCAATTGATGAGGTGTTTTTGAGAGGATTTCCATGCAACATCAGTACCATTTCTTTATTGTTTTTTATCTCGCCCCAGCATTTTAAGAGTGTATCTAGACATTCATCACTTATGTTGTTATGAGACAAATCTATGAGCTGAATGCTTGTGCCATCATCACTCTTTTTCGACATTTCACTTATCGTTGACAGTATGGCTACTGCTCCATCGCCTGTTATCCCCATATCTGAAAAGAAGAGATACTTTGCCATCGGGAACTTGTCAAGATTGGAAGCAACCGATACAGCTCCGTTATCACCTAAAGCATTACCTGAAAATGTTAAGCCACTGATAAATTGCGGATGGGATTTTAATCCTTCTAGAATTTGCATAGCAGCAGTCAAGCTAAGTGAACTTTTGCTGAATGATAGTAAAACTTTTTTAATTCCCTCAGTCGCAAATTTCTTAAGTCTCTCAAGAAGATAAGGAACATCGTCATCTGCAATTGTTTGTCCAGCAAAACTAATGCATTTTAACATTTCTATCACATTTTTTGCAGGAAGCAGTTTATCAATCTTGGCTATAACTTCTTCAGAGTAGGCTAATTCATCAGGATCCGGAGCAACTGTTTCTTCCGCTTCATTCTCTTCAGAATTTTCTGAGCTAACTAGATTTTTCCCTTCTGTTCGCTGTTGCGATGTTGTTGCAATCTTCTTTTGTTCTTCTTGCTCATTTTGTTCATTCTTGATTGATTTAACGTCCGAAGTCTTACCCCCTTTTTTATCTCCAAATATACTCTGTTTAGCCATTTCGGAAACTTCGTCCTTAATTTTTCGTGTTGTTCCTGCGATTTCTTTTGCTTTAGATATAGCTTCTCTTGCATTAGCGGATAATCCTGAAAGATTATTTTTTATCTCATGCGCAAAAGCATCCTTTGCGGACATAACGTCTTTTTTCATAGCCATGATCGTATCCTTTGCCAACAATGCTCTGTTTCGAACCGCTGTAGCTGTATCCTTGGCTTTTTCAACCTTTTGCATTATTTTGTCAAAAATGCTCGCATTGACGATGTTTAATTCGCAAAAACTTACACTGACTAGCAATATTGCCAAAATTTTTGTTTTGCTATTCATCTTCCTAATGCCTTTATATTGCAAATTTCCATGTATATGTTACATCGTAATAGTAAAATTTTTGTTAACTAACACTCAGATTATTTTTGTTCAAAATTGTTTTGAAGTGATTCTGGCGTCAAAGAATCACCATTCGTAGATTCAATTTGCAAAAATTCTTTTTTAAATTCATCAAAAGTTTCTTCTAAAAGTAAACGTTTCTTCATATCTGTAATAAATTTACCAAATACTTCATTTTCAGTTTTAATTGAATCAAGCATCTTGACAGAATCAGCATACTTTCCATCCGACAAAAATTGTCCGGCTTTCTCAAATTTTGATCGTTCGCTATCCGAAGTGGCGTCATCTTTTGGAGTTGAATCCTTATCAAATCTTCTAATTTTGATTGCTTCAGAGATTTTTTCTTTGATTAACCTTTTTTGACGTTCCCAAAACGATTCCTCGAAATTTGATTTAAACAATTCATTTCCAACTGCAGAATAGTCTTTCTTTAGGTCTGTAAGAGATTTTATATTCTGTTTTGATAGTTTAAGAAGATTTTTCGATGTGTGGTATTTAGTCATATCAATTTTAACTGAATTTGACTCAAGAAAACTTTCGAACGGTGCCCCATCTTTAATTAAAGTTTCGAACGCTTCAAGAAACGCCCTCTTCTCAGGTGGCAGTTTTTCCGTTTGTTCATCAACTTTTTCTGTTTCAATATTAAGTTTTTCTTTTATTGTGTTTATGTCTTTCTGCAATGAAGAAATTGTCGTATATAAATACGAGGAATTTTCTTTCGTTGATTTCCATTCCGAACTGATGGCGCCTATTGTTGTTTCAATTTTCGCGATATTATCTGTAATTGTCATTATTTTATTTTCAAATGATTTACAATTATCCTCTAGCTCTTGAAATTTCTCACTCTGGTAAGTTGTTCCAGATTTCACAAAAATGAACACACTAACAATTGAAATCGCAGAACTGACCAAGCAGGCTATGACCAACCGCTTCCCCCAAAAAATCCGTTCTAACTCAACATTACTGTGCTCGCTACTCATCACTAGTCCTTCCTCCCAACCTTCATACTCAGTATAACATACGAAACACCTGATTGCAAATCTGTATGGAAAGTTTACCTCGATAAACAGGAAAGCAAGAAGTATATTGCCTTTTGGATAAATGATGATTGAATGAGTAAAAAGCGTAGAAAACTGCAAAGGCTTTATTAATGAACGGTGTTGTAACGATATAAATGCAAGAACCGGAACAAATGTCGGAGCAAAATCTGCGAAAGAATAGCGGAATTATGCTTTAGATATTGTGTCCAACGTGATGCAAATTTCGAAGAATTGCGAGAATTATGAGTAAAATTTATAGTAAACCGGATAAAGAAAGCTGGTCTTAAGGTTCTAAAAAAGTCAAAAGTAAAGATTGATGAATTGCATGTGTATATTAAAAGGAGTGAAGAACACGAGTTTGGACTGCTGTCGATAGGAAAAAGATTTGAAGTATCCCCCGGAAAAGCTTCAGTTTTAAGGAAAATAATCGATAAAATAATCTAAAAATTGCCTGTACCGATAAAAAATTTTC
>Ga0256405_10012238_pt1 | contig 10691 bp, 17 predicted proteins | sample RumenRJG_02DNA_FD_189096 | JGI IMG/M metagenome (GOLD analysis project Ga0256405, IMG submission 189096) | Bovine rumen microbial communities from Lethbridge, Alberta, Canada - RJG_02 | ecosystem: Host-associated > Mammals > Digestive system > Stomach > Rumen | place: Canada: Alberta... | reverse complement strand
CCTGATACCTAACGCGCACGCGCTCCCTGGATACCTTGTCCAAGAATAACGCCTCCCGCGCGTCGCGTTTTGAGTTATCCGTTCCCCGCACAAACACAAGCTTTGTGAGACCAAGTTCCTGGGCCTTGTCGAATTCCTGCTCCGTCGGCGACACCTCGCCATCCTTGCAGTAGCCGTACTTGTTGCCGACAAGCAAAAGGTAGATGTCACTCTTCTCGATCTCATTGAGATACACCTGCTGCGTGGACTTGTCCGATGCCGGCGCGTCAATCTCGAAAACGAACGCCTTGAAATTCGGCTTGAGAATCGGATCAGACTCGATCATCTTTTTGATCGCCGCCCTCTCGCGCTCGAATTCCTTCTGTACGCTGCTAATGAATATCCGCTTCATGCCGTTAGCAAACTTTCTTCACCATTCTACACGCTCTACATGTCCTACACGGCTATCATCTTCTCTTTTCGTGTATTTAGTGTATTTCGTGGTTCAAATCTTTGCGTCCTTTGCTCCTCTGCGTTAAATACAATTGCGAATACTATCGGATCAGATCTCGTGGTAAAGGTAACTTTGTCAGTCTTTCTTGCACACGCCTGGTAGCATGGCTGTTTCATCGCTGGCGATTCGCTTATCCTGACTTTTCACATGCCTCTCCAGCTTTCTGATGTCGGCGGCAGGGGGGAGATTCTCCGGAACGATGCCACGCGAACCAAGCATGTCTCGAACGGTTTTGTTGTTGGTAACATGCTCGCTCGTTATCGGTTCCTCGCCCTGAAGATCTCTTTGCTCGACATTGTAGTTCGTCATCTCGGTGGCAAGGTTCTTCGCCGCAATTGTCAGGGTCGGAAGGAAGTCGGCAAGCGGGCGGTATTCTTTGACTCCAAGCTTTCGCTTCATATCAAGCGTGCGGAGCCCGCCGAACAACGCCTGGTCCCCTTTCGACCGAATGCGTGCGAAACCCTCGTCATCGACCCCGCGCTCGTAGATGTTTTTTGATAGCTGAGTTTCGGACGCTGCACGCTTTTCGCGAGCAATCATCCGCTCAATGTACTGAACCCGCTCTTCTATCAGCTCCTGCCTACGTGTCTGAACGGCAAAGTATCCCTGCGCAAAGGCTATTTCCTCCTTCCGCGGATCGCCGTTCATAGCGATTAGGTAGCAGGCATAGCGAGAAAGCATTATATCCTCTATAGGGCGCTTTTTCCCCATGCCGATGTCTACCATTTTCGTGACGCCACGAAAATGGAAGGACTTGTCGATTTTCTGCGATAAACATGCACTTTCCGCGCGTCTTATCGCTTCGACAAAGTTTTCCCAGCGCGAATAGCCTAGAAGCCCCATCAAATCTCTGGCCAGCCAATATTCGACATTTTCGTCAGGAACCTGATGGACGATTCCGTCAAATGTGGACTTAAGCGCAACTACTCTTGCAGTATCCATTTTCCCCTCTCCAACTTACAACTCAAAACTTCCAACTTACAACTCACAACTTACAACTTCTCCCTCACAACTCCCCAGAGTCTTCATGTAAAGCGCCTTGTTGACCTGCGGCGGCTCTTTGGGGGTAACAGGGTCAGACTTGATTGCCACAGTAAATTGCCACAGTAGTTTTCTCCTCCCATGCTGCCCGCCCCCATGGACGAACATCCCTCCGCGGCAAATCCGTCGCGAACTATCCAACCACCTATCTTCTTCCCATTCACAATTAAAACCTTCTATCGTTCAAACTTTCTCTTCACCATCATCCCTCAACCAATTATCCCCGCCCACACTTCTCACATCTCGCCGCACCGGCCTTACTCCAGCTCTCTCCCAGCCTAATGTCCAATTATATCTAAAACTTCTACACGCTCTACACGTTCTACACGGCTATTCATACACACCTACATGTTCTACACGCTAAAACCTTTTCGTGTATTTAGTGTATTTCGTGGTTCAAATCTCTGCGTCCTTTGCGTTCTTTGCGGCTAACCATTCACAAAAGGGTCGGAGCTTATTGATATACTTCCCTTTCTACTTTCGGGCGATGATCAATATTTCCTTCCCTGTTTCTTCCGTGCAATCGGCGGCAAAGCCTGCTCGCACGAAACGTCGCAGCACGACTTTTAGCCCCGCGTCTTCAACCCACTTCTCAATCTCGCTCGCCGTGAACCTTCGATCTACAACAAGATATTCCGCTGGCAATGCCGCAATCGGATCGCGGAATTGCTCCTTGTGGTAAAAGAGGCCAGTCTTCTTGTCCCAGAGGCTTTCGTGGCAAAAGAACTCACCGTCAGTCGACATGGCGTTCGCGGGCTGGAGCCGGAATACGGACTTCACAAACTCACGCCTGTCCTCTGCATCAACAGCCGACACACCCTTCTTGCCCCCAAAGTCGCTGTTGGCCACTGATATCACGGCATACCCGCCGACGACAAGATTTCGAGAAATGTTCCGAAGAATCCGTTTGTTGTCCTCGTCCTTCGGGAAGGATCCTATTACATCAAAAAGGCATGTTATCAACCGGAACTTGACGTCAGACACCCAATCACGACAATCCCCGTGGGCAACCCCAAAAGCACGCGCCTCATCCGTCAAGGCCAAGTCAACGCCCTTGACATTATGGAAGCCGAGCCCAAGAAGCGCCTTGACATGCCTGGCGCTACCGGAGCCAAAGTCACAGACATGGTCGTTGCGATCAATGTCTGGAAGCCATTTCAATATCTGCTCAACTTCTGTGGCGGCATATTGCGCCCAATTCTGCTTCGCCTGCGGCATTCTTGCATATGCCTCGAACACGAACCTGCCAGAGCATTCAATCAGGGTTGAATACGAATTGAAATCGTCCAGTTCCTGGTCTCGGAAAACGATGGCGAGCCATTCATGCCCCTCGGGAAGGGTGCCGATGCGACCTTTCACGTCTGTCCGACCCTCCTGAATGTTGGATCTGCTCGTCCAGAACATGGTATTCACAATGCTTTTCGTGCCATCTGCAATCCACTCTGCCGTAGACAGGAACGGGACCTCCGGCAATATCTCGCTTTTGAAAAGCTCCGTGTCCTGCATGATGCGCGAAGGTTTAACGCGCCTAAATGTAGCGCTCTCAATCGCCTCAACGGTACAAGGGCTGGACGTAACTACCGCCCACGCGTAGTAATCGCTGAAGCCCCATATGCAATGCATCATTGCCTTGGCTATGCCACGGTGTCGGTGCTCTTCAGAAACGACAAGCTGGACGACCAAGGCGACACGCCCCTTCGTCGTCTGCTTTTCCATGAATACAGCATGTCCGACAGTACTCTGTCCGTTGCGGCAGACAATGATTTTGTAATTGGAATTTGCATAATCCGCCATATACTTGGCGACGGACATCCGTATTCGCGCTCCAGGCCGAAGGGGCGCCGGGGCTGAATCGCTCCAGACGCCATAGGAAGAGGAAAACACCTCCGAAAGCTCTTTGGCCAAATCGGCAGTAAGCCTATCGCCCGTCATTGCCTCAAATGAATAGTTCCAAGTACTAGTCATATGTTCTTATTTCAAAGGGTATTTTTAGGGTCAGACCCCTCTGACACAGTAAGAGTGACACAGTAGTTCCCCCGCCGCAGCCCACGCTCCGCGCGTGTGGGGTATGCAGCCGAATACCTCGCTTGCGGCTCTTTCGCCGCGATTCCCATGGGCTTTCCATTGCTCATGTCTATTTGCTGCATATTATACTACTTTCCCTTATACCAGTTCTACACGTTCTACATGTTCTACACGGCCATCATCTTCTCTTTTCGGGGCAACAGGGTCAGACTTGATTGCCACAGTAAATTGCCACAGTAGTTTTCGTATCCCGCCGCAACATACGCTCTCGCCCCGTGGGGTATGCAGCCGAATACCTCACCCGCGGCGCATTTCCCGCGATTCCCATGGGCAGATTTCCACTCATGTTTATATACTGCATATTATACCATTTCTGGGATGTCCGCCGCATTCTCCTCCCACCCCTGCCGAACCAATCCCCACCGCGGCAAATCCGTCGCGCGACAGCCAACCAACTATCTTCTTTCCTCTCACAATTCTACACGCTATACACAGCTAATTGAGCACCAATTGTGAACATGACAGAAGTTTCAAAATAAGCGGATGGTATATCGCCGTTTCAGACACTTCTTCGATAGTCATCGCCCTGTTCGGTAAACGCATGGGGGAGATATCTCGACCCACCCCAACTTGAGGTGGAATTTTTGCACCTCAAGTCTGCCCATTCCTCGCGAGTGAGCTCGAACATGAAATCGGCGTCAAACTTGTCAATGTTGTTCTTGACCTGCCTGTTGAAATCCTTAGTGGCATACCCGTATATGGCAGCCAATTCAAAGTCCAGCATGACAGGAACGCCACGTATAACCACAATGCGCCCCCTGATGTCAGTTTCAGGGACGATACTGGCTATCACCTTGCTTTTCGTGATGTCACATGCCATAATCAATCTCTCTAGCTCAAAAGGGTCAGGAACAACAGGGTCAGACTTGATTGCCACAGTAAATTGCCACAGTAGTTTTCTTCTCCCATGCTGCCCGCCCCCATGGACGAACATCCCACCGCGGCAATTCCACCGCGCACCCACCTCATTGCATAAGCCAACAACTCAATCACCGCCATTCCACCAACCACGCCACACACTCCACTTCTCAATCCTGTCAATCCTGTTAATCCTGTCCAAAACTTCTACACACTCAACACAATCTACACGGCTATCATCTTCTCTTTTCGTGTATTTCGTGTATTTCGTGGTTAACCCTCTTTGTTTTTAACGCAGAGGCGCAGAGACGCAGAGTACGCAGAGAGTTTTATGGCCGCTGCGAGGGGCAACAGGGTCAGACTTGATTGCCACAGTAAATTGCCACAGTAGTTTTTCCCACCAATGCTGCCCGCCCCCATGGACGAACATCCCCCCGCGGCAATTCCGTCGCGCGACAGCCAACCAACTATCTTCTTTCCTCTCACAATTCTACACGCTCTACACAGCTAATTGGGGCAACAGGGTCAGACTTGATTGCCACAGTAAATTGCCACAGTATTTTTTCCCACCAATGCTGCCCGCCCCCATGGACGAACATCCCACCGCGGCAATTCCGCCGCGAACCAACCTCATCTTACCAGCCAACAACTCAATCACCATCATTCCACCAACCACGCCACACACTCCAAACTCACTCTTCCCAACTGCCACCAGCCAGAGGCTAATGACCAGCCCGCACACAAGCACATACAGCGACCGCCAGTATGTGGCTGATCTATTCAAGAAGATGCATCTGTTAGGGGACATAACAAGCTTACGAAACATTCTTACCAGAAGCGATTGTTTTCAGTATAATGCTCATAAAAATTTCACAAAATGAGGCATGACATTTCAACATACACGGCAGACTATGCGGCAGGCCCCGTCGGACCTGTAGGTCTAGTCGGATTAACATTGAGCACTTCAATCCTATTACTCCACTCTTGCGCAGAAAGCGCCCCCACTCCTGACGGCACACCATAGGAAAATCCCTGTCTATTCAAAGACAAATCCAAACTAGGGAAATCATATCGTGGACTTCTCAGCAACGCATCCTCAGTATCTAGTCTCGACTTGATCTTATCTATTGCCGCTCGAGTATCCGTCATGAACTTTGCTATCTCTATCTTGCTAACAGAGGGGTTCTCATCAGAAGGCTGAATCGTCGCAAAATGAGAGAGAATTGATGGGTGGGAAGGGTCTATTATCTGCTTTAACTTGCTCTTAATTTCTTTTTTTAGCTTCTTCAACTTATCATAATGACAATCCTCAGGAAACCGCAAGCAGCATACAGGGCTAATATCAAATGGTATCTTTGTGGCTTTATCAGAAACAAGAAATAGGACTGGTTTTTGTGTCCACAACCTCATCCCGCATTCCAGCCAAACATTTGGGTTATCCCCAACCAAAACACCAATCATCAATGGGAGATTTTGTATGTTATGTATAATTTTAGAATGAATAACATCACTTTTGTCGCTCTCCCAGGCCACAATTGGATCAAATCCAGCAGCTTGAATTGTATCATGCAAGAAAACCAAGATGCTTTGCCAATACGACTCAGAATACGTAATTTCCCCGACCTTCACAGTCGAAATTGGCATCATTATGCCACAAACTTCTCGCTTTGCTTTCCTTTTAGCCATATCTCTCCTTATTGAAATCGCTTTTTGTCGATAGCATTATTTGACTGCAATTCGCGTTCGTCAAGCGCACGATTGTAGATGCGCACACAGTATATTTCACCCACCATTTTCCCAAACCCATCAATATTCCCTATGAAGCATGTAAACACAATGGGGTCAGACCCCATGGTAATACAATAGGGTCAGACCCCATGGTAAAGAAGTCCCATCCACCGCGGCAAATCCGTCGCGAACCATCCAACCACAAACCTTTCGACTCAATTCACTCCTACGCATATCGTTCATTCGTCTCCGCCAAATCATCCACTAACCAGCAATCATACACTTTCCCTCAATGTGGTGCCGGCGTGAGCCCCAAGGCAGCTTCATTCACAAAGCCGTTTCCCGAAATAATGATATATTGCAGTAAGAAACGGGGTTGTTGATGGCAACTGCGATAGATATGCATCTATCTGTATCGCACTCATTTGCTTTAGCCACTCATAAGACTTAAGTGTATTCAATCGCATCTCGACCAATTGCGTATGCCTCAGATTAAAGGTATCGATTGTCAACGTCGCTCGCGAAGCACCTTCTTCCGACTGCTCACTTCGAACGGCTACATTGCCATCAAAGGTAAATTGCAAATAATCTTCTGGATTATCAGTACACGGATCAATGAGTTCACCAACCCTGGGCTTATCAAGAACACGATCTTTATGCCGTCCGCATGTCCCATTTCTGCAACATGAATAATACAAATTGCCCCATTCAAACGTCAACTCAGGAAACCAGTCCACGTTCTTTCTCCTAAAGTGCTCGATATGCCCTTCATGAAGGTCAAGTTTACACTCACAATAAGCGCACTTCTCGTCCTGCATTAAAAGCAAGGCCAATTGTAGCTCCTCTTTAGCTTTCGATCTCCCTTGCCAAAAAGCGCTCCAATCTCTGCACTGCAAAGATCGCGCTTCCGCCAATCCACTCGGCTCTTCTTTTGGGCGCACCAATTTATGCATTTCGTTCCTTGCTTATACGTTTGAGGAAGTCTTTGTGACGGACAACTCCTAGTAAAGGCCCATACTCGTCACCATAATAACTAACTAGCTCGTCATAAATTTCTTTCCATTCTTCAGTGTCCCCCAAGCCATTACTTGTTAGGCCTACAAGCCTATTTAGTTTGTCAACTATCTTAAGGTTCTGAGGAGTTGAATCAGTTCCAAAAACACTTCGTAATATTTCAGACACCTCAACACCTTGCGTTGGCCTATGAAATGGCACGACCCCATCCGGCGTCAGGATACGCAAGGATTCTCGCTTAATTGATGATATGACCTGAGGGCTATGGGTTGTAACGATAAACTGTATCTTAGGAAACACCTCTATTAAATCGTTCAATATATGTTGCTGCCACTTAGGGTGCAAAGAAAGATCAATTTCATCAATCATCACAATCCCTTCCGTCATTGCACAAGCGTCCTCACCGAACTGAGGATTCAGCCGTGCGCAACGATATGCAATATCGGCAACAAGCGCAAAAACAGCAAGTACACCGTCACTAGTCCATGAAATCGGAACAACTATTGGACGATTGTTTGTCTCGTCGCCACAATCTGCCGGCCGTTCTACAGCCATCTGCATATATGTATGATTGAAATGAATATTACGCCATCCTTCTTTGCTTAAGACTGTATCCAAGGCATTACGAACTGCCGTGAATTGACGTACAATGCGCTTTCCCGTATCAGTCTCGCTTTCGACCTTGCTATCGCAAACTTTATAAGCATATTCAAGCCATGACTTTACCGATGCGAATATTGATCTTTCCGTAAGCGCATCTGCATACCCTTCTAGCCGTGATTGAGCTACTGGCGGGTGCTTATCCTTCTTTGTATCAGATGCTTCCCACAAACGGCTGGTACCATAATACGCAAGAATTGGCAATGACGTATCAAGCCCTTTGCCATCCTTGATACCAAACGAAAGACGATTACCATAGTCAGTTATCACATGGGCATCCTTGGTTGTCGTCCGTCCTCCCTCCCCAAGCGAACGTGCCCATTTGACTTCCTTGCCATCAACACATCCACTAGCCGACACTGATATTGGGAATATTGCCCCCTGTTCCTTAAATAAGTTGCAAGGGTCTATGCTTGCATCGGACGGTCTGAAGTTTGACTGAGAATATGAACTAGTCCTTTTTGTAAAAGTTCCAACAGAAATTCGGACTGCATCAAGTATCGCCGATTTTCCACCCCCATTCCGGGCTACGAAGACCGTCAATGACTTATGGAATGTAACTGGCTCTACCAATGCTCTAAAGCATCGGAAGTTTCTAAGTGCCAATGAGTCAAGTCGCAATTTTTCTGACATAAAATATATCCCTATTTTATTGTTCCTTAATGATCAAGCCACATCTGGGCTTCCATGTGACCCCATGGACGAAATACGCTCCGCGCGCGTGGGGTATGCAGCCGAATACCTCACCCGCGGCGGATTTTCCGCGATTCCCATGGGCAGTTTGACGCTCATGTTTATACTGCATATTATACCACTTTCCCCTTCTACACGTTCTTGCCTGTAAGTTCTATTGGAAACAACAAAAACAACATCCTCTTTCTCGCCGCGAAACCTCGCGGCGCTCCTGAGCCGGCGGGCGTGTTGCCCGCCGCAAAAGAAGTTGTTTTTATCAGTTGTAAAAGTTGTTTCCATCTACAAAACCTCCCCACTCTACACGTTCTACATGTTCTACACGGCTACAATCATTTCGTGTATTTCGTGTATTTCGTGTATTTCGTGGTTCAAATCATAATACGCTCCGCACCCGCTGCAGCAGCCGCAGATACCCGACATGAAACAAGTCAAACGTTCCGTATGTAATCACATTCGCCATTTCTCTCTCCTCTCATCTCCACCGCGGCAATTCCGCCGCGCATTGCTTTACAATGTTCCGCCATTCAATCCTTCCTCTCTCTACTTCCTTCGCCCGCTTCTCCACCTCCCGACGACTCAGCTCCGTCAAGTTCCGCCTCAAGCTCTTCGATGCTGGGAAGGTCGCTCTTTAGCTCGTTTGGCAATGCTTGGCTCAATTCGTAATTCGAAACTCCGATAGGCATCGCGACTTGGTCGAGGACATAACGGACAAGCGTTGCATCACGCTCCTTGCAAACGAGCAGCCCGATTGCCGGATTGTCTCCGGATGTATTCAGCTTGGCGTTCACAAGAGCAACATATCCTGCAAGCTGCCCAAGGTATGAAGTCTCAAATTTTCCTGTCTTGACCTCGACAACCACATATCTGTGTTGCGGTATCAGGTAGAAGAGAAGATCGATTCGCTGCTCCGTCTCTTCAGTCGCGACAACATACTCACGACCAACAAACGCAAATCCGCGTCCCAGTTCAACCAGCAGCTTTTCGACATTCTCGACAAGAGCACGCTTCAACTCGGCTTCTCGGTATCGCTCTGTAAGCCCCTGAACCGCAAATACATACGGATCCTTCGTCAGCTGCTGCGCGAGATCGCTGTCTGGCGACGGCAGAGCAACGGCAAAGTTTGTCTGTGCGCGACCCTCGCGGCCATATAGATCGGTGGATATCCAATTCAACAACGAATCGCGGCTCCACTCGTTCTGAATAGTCCGCCTAACGTAAAACAGGGCCTTCGCCGGGCAGTCGGAACACTTGTCTATGATGAATCGGTGGTGTCCCCACGGGATCCTGACCAATTCTGCCACAAGTTGTGGCAAATTCTCCTCTGACTTGTATAACTCATAGAAACGCTGGCAATATCGCAGATTCCGAGGAGAGAATCCATCTGCGCCAGGCATTGCAGATTTCATATCTGCGCTCAGATGATCAAAAAAACCCATACCGTATGCTGCCGCATCAGCATACCGTTCGCTTATATCCTTGCCAAGATTCCAGTAATACTCAAGCAAGGCAGTATTCACTGACATGGCAGCCTTGATCTGCGTTACCCGATAACGCCTCTTCAGCTCTGCGATCCAGCTGCGATATTCGCCAGAATCAGGCAACCACGACTCTGTATTATTTCCCATTCTAACAGTTCTACACGTTCTACACGGCCAACGACTAACAACTAACGACTAAATACGCTCTCGCGCGGCCCCTTGCGGCCCTTCGGGTTTGTCTCAGAAGGGTCAGACCCTTCTGTAGAAGACTTACTGTATATGATTGCCATTCTTTTCATTCTCCACCGCAGCAATTCCGACGCGCCCACGCCTCATTGTACCAGCCAACAACTCAATCACCATCATTCCACCAACCACGCCACACACTCCACTTCTCAATCCTGTCAATCCTGTTAATCCTGTCCAAAACTTCTACACACTCAACACAATCTACACGGCTATCATCTTCTCCTTTCGTGTATTTCGTGTATTTCGTGGTTAACCCTCTTTGTTTTTAACGCAGAGGCGCAGAGACGCAGAGTACGCAGAGAGTTTTATGGCCGCTGCGCGGCAGGGAACGCCGCAACGGGGGTCTGGGGGCTGGCCCCCAGATATAAAACCCTGCTTATGTGTTACTATGA
>Ga0256405_10012237_pt1 | contig 10691 bp, 11 predicted proteins | sample RumenRJG_02DNA_FD_189096 | JGI IMG/M metagenome (GOLD analysis project Ga0256405, IMG submission 189096) | Bovine rumen microbial communities from Lethbridge, Alberta, Canada - RJG_02 | ecosystem: Host-associated > Mammals > Digestive system > Stomach > Rumen | place: Canada: Alberta... | reverse complement strand
GTTTCTGCTACAGACCCTACGGACTGTCCCCGAATGCCAGACCCCATCGAGAAACCCCACGGAATGACCCTGACGAATACAGACCCCATTTAACTTTGATATGCCGATGAAAGAAGGGACGAAGTTCCTTCTTTTTCAAATGCGTTTGTACACTGTTAGCATGTAAAGCGTATAACAATTTAATATTTACAGGAATATGAGGTCTGAAGCAAAAAAATGAAACTGCATTGTCGCGGCAAAACCCGAATGGGCGGGCATCACTGGCCTCGGGGAGATTCGGGCAATCCCGACAGCGTCTCTTGTGGAAAGCACCGGCTTTATGGCTGTTGATATTTTCTTCCTTGTGATGCTGGCACGCGCCAAAACGTCTGGCAGCACCAAGGCTGCAGTCATCATCTCCGCTCTGCTCCTTTGCGTTCTGTTCGTCATCGTGGAACCGGTGCTCAACGCGTGGGAGTACCAGCAGCTCATGGTTCAGGTGCCGCAGATCGGAGTCGCTTCTACGGGAACTGCCCTGATTTCCGTAAAACAGGGCTTGCGGGAGTTGGTTCGGTTGATCCTGTTTGTTTCCGGGGCGCTCTCCTTCCTTTCGATGGGCGGCTTTTGGGGCAAGCATGCAAGCAGGGAAGAACAATAGCAGCAAGACAGTCGTATTATTACTGTACAGAACATGGGAGAATATAAAGGGCTTGTATTTTCAGTTAGTTCTTATCTGTACTACGCTCAATACTGGGAAAAAGAATGCCACATTGCCATGGTGTGTGCATAATTACATTTGACCGGCAGGGTTTTCTGACGAAACTCAGCCGGTCTTTTGCAATTCGATTCAGCACCCCGGAAACGTTATTGGAAACGGGAGAACTGATGGAAAAAACAAAATAATGAAAATGATTGCACTTAGAAATGCAACAAAAGCAACAATTAATAGCAAATAAATATTAAAATTCTTATATATTAAACAAATAAGTTACATTATTTAGTTCAATTCAAAGAATGATTGACATTTAACAGTAAAGCAATTATTATATTTATGAAAATATTTTCATAAATCAACCAACAAACAACAAGCCATTGCAAAGAAAGTAATAGATCGGAAAGGAGAAGAAAATGTCAGACTTAAACACAAAATCCCAAAAGGAGATAAAGCAGGATGTAAAAGTCGATGAAGACTATCCCTTAGATCATGTGCCTGCATCGGCGAGACGGAGTCTGCTTTCTGTCAGTGCTGTGCTGATCGGCTTCACATTCTTTACACCGACCATGGCTTCCGGAGCGCAACTTGGCGCGGCGTTCCCATTTGACCAACTTCTGGTTATTATCATAGGGGGTTCATTGATTTTGGGGTTCTATGTCGCATCAATGTGTGCAATTGGAGCCAAAACGGGATTAACTGCAGTACTGCAGTCAAAGTACACCTTCGGAACTATCGGTGCGAAGTGGTCGGACATTATTCTTGGCGGAACCCAGATATTCTGGTACGCGATCACAGCCCAATACATGGGCGTGTTGTTTGCCAGCGCCTTGGGCATGGACGGTAAAGGATGGGAGATTCTGTGGATCATCATTTGGGGCATAATCATGGGAGCAACTGCGCTCTTTGGCGTCAGAGCCATGACCATTGTTTCATATGTAGCGATTCCACTCATGGCCCTGCTGATGATCATGGTTATGGTCCTCGCAATCAGAGAAGTAGGAAGCTTAGATGCTATCCGCGAAATTGCGCCTACATCAGAGATGAGTATTGCATCGGCTATTACAGTCATCGTAGGAACGTTCGCCTCTGGTGGAACACAGGCAGGCAACTGGGCAAGGTTCTGTCGCAGCGCTAAGGCTGCATTTATAGCAGGACTCTTGGGATTCCTGGTTGGCAACGGCATCATGATTTTCTCAGGTATGCTTGGGGGACTGGTATTCGGAACAGGGGATCTTATTGAACTGATGATATCCATGGGAATTATCTTCTGGGCGCTGATTATCCTAACCCTCAACATCTGGACTACGAATAATGCGACCGCATATGCGTTTGGCATGGCAGGATCGGAGTTCTTTAACAAGGCGAATAAGACACCATTCATAGTTGGGGGCATCATTATTGCGCTGATCATGGCATGCCTGAACATTCTAAATGTGTTCATGCCAATGCTCGGATTGCTCGGAACATTCGTACCACCTTTAGGCGGAGCGATGATTGGAGACTTTCTCTTCGTATATAAGAGAAAAATTCCAAAACTCCAGTATATCCATTTCAAGACTGTCAGGCCGGGTCCTTGGATTGCGTACATAATCGCTTGCATCGTTGCTTATTTCACCGGACAAGTCGGAATAGGGATACCATCATTGCAGGGAATCATTCTAGGAATTATACTGGTACCTGTCATACACATAATACTTACTAAATGCGGCGTGAATGATGATCATCCCGTTGATGAAGGTGCAGAGTATGTATAAGAAGGAGAACAGGAAATGCTTTTGGTAAAAAACGCATGCTTGAGAGGGGAAAAAGCATTAAAAGACATTTTGATTGATGGCGGGAAGATAAAAGAGATTGCGAAAAAAATTGACAGCAAGGAAGGCATCGTCATAGATGCACAGGGAAATCTTGTGACACCTCCATTGGTTGATCCTCATGTGCATCTCGATGCAGTCCTCGTGGCCGGACTTCTGCAGAGAAAGAATGAGACAGGGACTCTGGTTGAAGCCGTTGACATCTGGAACGAGTGGGCGCAGGATCTCAACAAGGAGAAGATGAAGGAAAATGCAAGAAAGATCATTGACTGGTACATTGCCAACGGTGTGTTGCGCGTCAGAACCCATGTCGACGTGACAGAGCCGACACTCACCACAGTTAAAGCCATCACAGAACTAAGGGACGAAGTTAAGGATCTCGTTGATCTCCAGATCGTTGCGTTCCCTCAGAACGGCATTTTCACAGATCCTAAGAACCTTGATCTTCTTAAGGAGTCGATAGAAATGGGCTGTGACGTCATAGGCGGAGCGCCGCATCTTGAGTACACCAGAGAGGATGGCGTGAAAGATGTCGAGACCGTTTACGATCTTGCTGAGAAATACGATAAGATGGTAGATATCCATATCGACGAGACAGGGGATCCTCAATCCCGCTTTGTCGAAGTAATGGCCAAGGAGAGCATAAACAGGCAGATGGGCGCTGTTTCAACGGCATCACATACAACGGCGATGCATAATTACAACAATGATTACGCCCACAAACTCATCGGATTTATTGCAAAGGCAGGGATGAGCATGATCACCAACCCGTTTGATAATTCAGTGCTCCAAAACAGACTTGACGGATATCCGAGGAAAAGAGGACATACGCGGGTCGATGAAATGCTGGACAGAGGCATCAATGTATGCATTGGGCATGACTCCATCATGGATCCATGGTATTCAATGGGTTATGGCAACATGGTTCAGGCAGCTTTTTTGTTGGCCCATACAGCACACATGAATGGTGCAGCGCAGCTGCAGCAGCTCTTTGACATGATTACCATCAACTCCGCCAGATGCATGTGCCTTGATAACTATGGCATCAGGGAAGGAAATCAAGCGGACCTGATCATCTTCGACGTAAAGACTGTGGATGATGCGATCAGGCTGCAACCGACAGTGACTCACGTTATCAGAAAAGGGGAGCTGATCTGTGAATCCACACCTGCAGTAAGGCAGCTCAAGTTTAAGGATGAAACCGTGAACTTTATCGTTTGATCAATCGAAGGGACTGCCTTGTGCAGTTCCTTCGATTATTGTAGTATTAAGATATAGTTTACGGAGGTAAAGTATCTTGAATATCAAAGAAGTAGCCGAGCGGGCAGGTGTGTCAATCACAACCATATCCAGAGTGCTGAATGCGCCTGAAAAGGTCAATGTGAAGACAAAAGAAAAAGTCCTTGCAACCATGGAGGAAATGAACTATACGCCGAACTGGTTCGCAAGGAATCTCCAACATAGCAGAACTAACCTTATTGGCGTTATCCTGCCTGATAACCTTCAGCAATCGAACATGGAACTAGCGAAGGGCATTGAGAAAATCGCGCTTCAAAAAGAATGCAATATAATTCTCTGCAACACAGGATACGACAGGCATATTGAGAACGAACATATACAAAGGCTCATCGAACGGAGTATTGATGGGTTGATCCTAATATCATCCACTTTAACGAAAGAGGATCTTGACATAATCAAAGACAAAGCAGTCCCTTTCGTCCTTGTGGAAAAAACTGCTGCATCAAAAGGCGAAAACATAGTTTATACGAATAATGACACGGCGACTTATGAAGCGGTCAGTTACCTGGCTGAAATGGGCAGAAAAACAATCGCGATCATTACCCCACTCAAAAGTAGTTTCACAAATGAGGAAAAACTCAGAGGGTACAGGGAAGCCCTTAAAGATTGGAAACTTGAAATCGACAAAGAAATAATCCTTAAAGCAGAAGATACTCTGGAAGGAGGGTTTGCGGCAACCAATAAACTGATCAACAGCGATAAAAAACCGGATGCCATTTTCGTATGTACAGACACGATGGCTTTTGGAGCGATTGAGGCGATTCGGCAGAACAATCTGACTTCCGATGAAATTGGCGTCATAGGGTTCGATGGGCTTGAGGTTGGTGCAGTGGTTGAGCCGAAACTTACGACCGTCAAGCGGCCTTCCTATAGGATGGGTCTTACAGCAGGAAGAATGTTGTTCGATCTTATTGAAAATGAAACCGGGGAAGATGACGAGCAGGCGGTCATGCTGCAGTCAAAACTACTGATACGCAAGTCATGCGGTAATAGGGAGAGACTGAGAGAGATATGGTAGGTGTGTGGAAATGATAAAAACGCATATGATGGGCATAGAAATGGATAATCCGGTTGTTGTAGTTTCCGGCCCATGGTCCAGAGGAAGCGATAGAATGAAAAAGGCGCTTGAGTGTGGAGCAGGAGCGGTGGTCACGGAATCAATTGTGAGCGAGGCGATTCCTGAAATAGCACCAAGATACGCGTACAATTCGGAAAACGAAGGCATTCAGAACATTCGGCTCTACAGCAATCTGGAACTGGAAAACTGGATAGATGTTTTGACAGAAATCGATCGAGCCAAGAGGTATGGATCCAAGACCAAGGTCATTGCTTCCATTATGGGAACTACACCGTCAGAAATGGCATACATAGCGCGTAAGGTCGAAAAAACCGGCGTCGACGGCATTGAAGCCGGAATCGCGTGTCCTATGGGGGAAGGTCCGGAGATTATCGCCGGAGATCCAGTCAAAGTTTATAATTTTGCAAAGGCAATTGTAGATGCGGTCTCGATTCCGGTATCGGTCAAACTCAGTGCGGCGACAGGCAATCTGCCTCTTGTTGTAAAAGCCTGCAACAAAGCAGGGCTTTCAGGAATCAGCGGAATCGACACGATAAGGGGGATCCTGGACATCGACATTGACACTCAGAGGCCAAAGCTGGCAACATACGGCGGTTATTCTGGCGCACCGATTCGCCCGATTGGGTTGTCAACCATAGCAGGGATTGCGCAGTCTACAGATCTTCCAATCGTAGGTATTGGCGGAATTAAAAATTATGAACATCTGCTGGAATACATATTTGTTGGTGCATCTGCTGGTGGCATAGGAAGCGAAATACTGCTCAGAGGCTATTCTGTCATTGGGGAAATACTCATGAATCTTGACAATTGGTTGGCGGAGCAGGGCATCAGCAGCATTGAAGAAATAAAGGGAAATGCACTTGGCAGTCTGAAATCTTTCGAAGAAATAAAAGTCGAAGACCTCAAATCAGATTTATTGTCCAAATGTACCAGAAGTGATTGTCAGCAGTGTGTTGCGTGCTGTCTTGATGAGGCAATAACATTTAATAAAGAAATAGAAATCGACAAAGATATATGTACCGGCTGCGGCATTTGCATCGACAAGTGTCCAGATCAAAAGCTGAAACTAGTCTGGAAGTAAGAACAACATGCATAGGAAGCAACTCCATTTATTAGAAAGAGGTCGGATTGACTTTGCAGAGGGACATGAGACCGATGAAGGATCCGGCTGGCGCAGTCTCTCATTTGAGCAGGCAGAGGAAGGGTTGAGCAACTCCGCCAACCTGATTTCTGCATGGGATGAGGATAGGCCTGATTAAGGCCACATGGGCGCCGGCAAGCTCCTGATCGGTAAAGTCGAAAGCAATCAGATGCACGGAACATTTCACAAGATACGGAGGGTAATCAAAGTTTAGTGGGGTTTGCCGAAGTTTAATGGGGATAATCAATAGGGTCAGATGGCCTTTCACATGGTCTTTCAGTGGGGAATACCGATGAGGACAGTCCGCGGGGACGCTCCGTGGGGTCTGTCAATGGGGTCTGATCCAAATAAGTGAATAAAACGTGAGCGGAGGACAGTTTTGGCTGCCTCCGCTTTAACTTGCAACGATCAGGGATATAACTTATGAGGAATTGGCATTACAGGACATAACGAGGGAAAGGTTCATCCTCGTTATGCTCAGAATGAGCATTTGTCCTGAAGTATATGTAGTCGTTCCAGAGATCTGTCCAGGTGAGGAAATCCTTCATATACTGCAGTTCTTTTTCGTTTCGGTCGATCTCATCCTGGAGATCGAGGATGTGCCGGTATAGTTCATCACAGCGATAGCAGCTCACTCAGGATCACCTCCCATCCGATCGATCTCATTAAAAGCCGCGTCCAGGATCCTGCTGGCGGCAATGAAATCGCAGGTAAGGCCGGATTCATTGTAGAGACCATCAGGGTTGTCATACGGACTGTTTCCAGCCGCGACCCAATGGCGCAGAGCCAGAAGTTCTTCCTTCGAACAGTCATATTTCTCAAGGATCGATTCGAGTTCCGCATTAAGGACACGCTGTCTGCTTTTGAGAACGGTGTTGTGGTATCTCAGAGCGTGGGGAGCATCCTCCTTTACACGCTCACGTCCGTTCAGCTCCGGATCCAGACGCGCAGCAAAGAGAAAACGGTTCCTAAGATGATCAAAGTTGCGGTACCCGCGGCCCAGCCGTTTCAGATCTTTGGCCTTTCTGTTCATAGCCTCAATGGGCCCGTTGGACAATCGGGAAACGATCGAGTTGCCGTTGCTGTCAATGCGTTCCATCAGGACGAATGAGTTGATGATGGGCTCACGATGTCGCTTCAGAAGTCTGGAAAAGCGGACGAAAATGTCCTGCCCGCAACGGGAAAAGCGGTCGATCAGCTGATCCAGTTCTGTTGCCGCTTTCTGTGGCTTGCCTGCATTGACGGTATTGAATCGTACGTAGGCTTCCTTCAACTCGCGGAGTTCCTTCAGTGAAGGGTCGATGCTGAAGAACCGTTCCTCATAATCCGAAGTCCTCATCAGATATCTGAAATGCCGATCCATGTGGGGCTCTTCGTGATACCTGATGGAATCCGCATTGGAAAGCAGGAAGAACCGGTAGTTTTTCAGAAGATACACTTCATCGGACATTGGAAGATGGACCTGGCGACCGGCCTCTCTGGACCTTTCTGCTTCGTTTCCGGCGTCGCGATCAGCGAAGGACTTTTGCATAGTGCGAAGGAATTTATCCAGTTCCATATTGATCCATTGAATCACATGGAATGAGTCAACGACGGATTCTGCGTTGGGGAAATACCTCTCCACATAGCGAAGGTACTCATTGTTCATGTCGCTGATGAGGTACTTCACAGCGAAGCGCTCCTCTTTTGGGATGGCAGCAAAATATGGCTCTGTTACGTTCTGCCGCCGGCTTTTCAGAAGATCGATGGGCTCTCCTGTAAGGAAATCCTGGATGACCAGAACGTATTTACAGTCCTGGTCCATGTTGAGATACACTTCATCGATGCTGATCACTTCACTCAGAGGCAGCCTTTTCATGTCGACAAAACGATCGAAGACATCAAGAACATGGCTGTCAGAGGTGTGGAAAGCTCTGGCGATGTCTGCTGCAGATTTCGTCAGCTCCCTGAATGCATTAACAATGAGAAAGTCGGATGCATTCGTATTGCGGCGTCGCTTGCCGATGAAATTGAAAGTCTCATTTTCTTCGCGACGACACAGTTTGTTCGTACAACGCCAGCGCCGCTGCTTAAGGAGGATCACGACCCGGAAGGAATCCTGCATGATCGGGTGGTTGATCTTTCGCTTCCTGATCCCTCGCGAGTACATGCGAAAGCCGCATTGGGGACAGAACCGGCCTTCGGGAGGTGTTGACAGGGTGATCGTCCTGACACATCCTTCCGTCGAGATATCCTCGATCGTAAGTGAAGAGTCTTCTAAACCGAGGAAGGGTATGATATTATTCATATACGCTCCTTTCTTTTCTGAATCGTTGCAGATACATGATAAAGAAGAAGCGAAGAGGAGGCAAACCGCGCCTCCTCTGTTTAGTTTCTGCTACAGACCCTACGGACTGTCCCCGAATGCCAGACCCCATCGAGAAACCCCACGGAATGACCCTGACGAATACAGACCCCATTTAACTTTGATATGCCGATGAACTAAAAGCCCTCGGAGCAATCCGGGGGATTACTTTGTCCCTACGGCTCTGTGGAGAAGATTACATAGAACAGCCATGTCTTTCCTTTTGGATACTCTTTGCTGTCTGTATTGTCCAGTATTTCTGTGTTGATGGTATCGCTTCCGGCGTTCAGAGCTCCCAGATAGATTTTCTCGCCGTCTGCAATATTCTTAGCAGATGGCATACCGATAGAAGCGAGGCTCTCCTCATCTTCGGCTTTGAATCCAGGCAGATCGATATCCGAACAGCTGCTGCAGGATGCGCCTGCAGATGCTCCGATGGTCGCTTTGCCGTTCTGAAAGAGGAACCCTGCAATGCCGTGGGTTTCTTTTGCATTATCTTCGTTTTCCCGGAGAGCAATGGCTCCCTCTTTTGCGTCTTTCACCAGTTTGCCATCCTGATAGTACTCGATCCCCATCTTCAGGGTCTGGTATGATTTGTCGACCTCATATGCTGCAAAAGCAGAGTGTCCGCCCGATGTCAGAATTTCCAGCGCCGCCTGCGCCTGTTCCTCTGCAGGGTCCCAAAGCTGAATCGTATTTGCAGACTTGGAACTACATCCGCATAACGCGATGATCAGCATCAAAATCATTAAGGTAATTGTTGTCTTTCTTTTCATGCTTTTCTATACCTCCCATAACAATGTAGCACACAGGGCATTCATTCTCAACATCTGATAACCCTCTCTTCAATTATAATAATCTATGAGGATATCAAAGCATCACAAGATATGAATAATTATGAAAAGATATTTCTTGTTTTTTGTGATATGAGTTCCTCTCCAAGCGTTTTTATAGTGAAGGCTCAGGCGCCGGGCTTTCAAAAGGAGGAAGGATTTGAGAAACGCAGACTATATCACCTGTGTAGAACAATATTCGGAGATGGTCTTTAGGATAGCATTCAGCTATTTCGGGAATCAGGAAGATGCTGAGGACCTAATGCAGGACGTATTCCTGAAACTGCTTAGGACAGATCAGTTGCCGGATACTGACGAACAGAAGAAGGCCTGGTTGATTCGGGTCACAGTAAACCAATGTCACAGCATGTTTCGCTCTCCGTTTCGAAAAAGAAAAACCTGGCTTGAAGATTATGAATGGAACAGCTTTGCAGATGAAAGCAGTGTAGAAGAAGATGTAACACGCAGGTACACGGTTTATTCTGCACTGATGTCTCTTCCGGACAAGTATAGGATCGCAGTGCATCTGTACTATTACGAAGATCTTCCTATCAGTGAGATTGCACAGCTGCTGCATGCGAAGGAAACGACCATTCAGACGAGACTTGCGAGGGCAAGAGCGAAACTAAAGGATGTCCTACAAGAGGATTTCTCCAAATAGGTTAATCAAAGGAGTCTATCGTGGATAATAAAAAATCAACAAAAGAACTGTACAAGGATACTTTTCAGATGATCCGTCCTTCTGACCATTCAGTGACACAAATGCTGTACAGAACGGAGGAAAACAAAATGAGAACAAAACGGCTTATGCCTCGGCGACGTGCGATAGTGCTGGCAACAATTTGCTGTATGCTTTTCGCATCTGCATGTTTCGCAGCTTCAATGATTGTAAACTACGAGGGACATGCCCCATCAACGCCGCAGTGCACCAATTATGACGATCTGTCATCAATTACGAACGATTTGGGTTATGAAGCAACTATTCCAGAGAGCTTTTCCAACGGATATGTTTTTGAGAATGCAACACTTGGAACCGAGGAAGGAAAGGATGCTGACGGAAATACTGTTTCATCAGGAAAGTTCATAGACGTCATCTATTCAAGTCCTAATAATTGTGATATCAATTTAGATGTGAACCCTGTAGTTGCTGCAAACGATGCAAGTATATACAATAAGACCCGTGATGTGAATGGCGTAACAGTAGGTGGAGGAACTTTTATCATGAAGTTCGTACCGCCGGACTATGAGAAGACAGAGGAGGATATCGCTCTTGAGAGTGAGGGCAACTTCCAGATCAGTTATGGCAGTGATTCCATAGAAGAGCATTCGTACGTCAGCGCATCCTTTGAAAAAGACGGCATTCAGTACACACTGCTCGCAGATGGTGACAAACAGCCTTCTCTGGATGAACTTATGGATATGGCTGCAGAAATGCTCGAATAATTCAAACATACATACTATGAAGATGGACAACTAAGACTCTATGCTCCG
>Ga0256405_10012234_pt1 | contig 10693 bp, 10 predicted proteins | sample RumenRJG_02DNA_FD_189096 | JGI IMG/M metagenome (GOLD analysis project Ga0256405, IMG submission 189096) | Bovine rumen microbial communities from Lethbridge, Alberta, Canada - RJG_02 | ecosystem: Host-associated > Mammals > Digestive system > Stomach > Rumen | place: Canada: Alberta... | reverse complement strand
GAATCTTCAAGATAAAGGGAGGTGTGCCGATGTCATTCGAGGCGATTTACAATATCGCGCAGGCCGAGGCCGAGGGCAAGGCCGCCGTCGCGGCGGCGGAGCAGAAGGCCAAAGCGCTGATCGCCGAAGCCGAGAGCGAGGGAAAAGCATCCGTCGAGGCAGCGATCGCCAAGGCGGAGGAAGAGCTCAAGGCGCTGCGCGTGAAATCCGGAGAAAAAGGAGAAGCCGAGGCGAAAAAGCTTGAAAACGAGCTGGAGACGAAGAAAGCCGTTTTGCTTGCCAAAGCCGAAGCCAAGCTCGACAGAGCTGCATCTTTGGTCGTGGAAAGGATCGTGAACAACTAATGGCCATTCTGAAAATGAAAAGGCTGCGGTTGATGATCGCCCGCTCCCAGAAAGACGCGCTGCTGCGCGAGCTGATCCGGCTCGGCTGCGTTCAGTTCTCTGAGCTTGAAAGCGAGGTGCAGGAGCTTGAATCGCTGCACCGTGAGGACAGCGAGACGATGGCGCTGAAGACCCAGCGCAGCTCGCTTGAGCGCGCGGTGGAGATCCTCGGGCGCTATGTTCCGGAGAAGAAGCCGCTTCTCGCCGCGATGCCGGAGGTGTCGGACGAGACGCTGCTCGACGGCAGCGGCCTGCTCGACTCGCTCGCGCTGGCCGACGAGATCATCTCCGACGACGACCGCATCAAGCGGATCGGCGCCGAGGAGAGCCGCGAACGGGCCGTGATCGAATCGCTCGTGCCCTGGCTGCCGCTCGACATGCCGCTGGACATCGACGGCACCGAGCGCAGCAGCGTTCTGCTCGGCTCCCTCCCCGTGAAGATCTCGCTTGACAAGGTGCGCGAGGCGATCGGCGGCGTGACCGAGGAGGCGGAGCTCTTTGAGGTCAGCGCCGACAAAAAGGCCTCGTACGTGATGATCGTCTGCATGAAGGACGCTCTCGCCGAGATCCAGGAGGCACTGCGCAGCTTTGACTTCACTGCCCAGTCCTTTGCCGGGATGAGCGGCCCCGCGAAACAGTGCACCGCCGGCTGCAACGCCGCGCTGGCGAGGCTGGGACGCGAGAAGGAAGCGCTGAGCGCTGCGATCGTCGAGAAGGCCGCGCGGCGCGACGAGTTAAAGCTTGCCGCCGACCGACTGGAAGCGAGGCTCGCGATGTCGGAGGCGGCTGATCTGGCGCTCGCGACCGAGGACGTCGTCGTCATGCAGGGCTGGGTCCCGGCGGAGAAGGAAGAGGCGCTCGACCGCACGCTTTCCGGCTTTGACTGCGCCTGGGAGTGCGAGGAACCCGCGGAAGCGGATTATCCCGAGGTCCCCGTCAGTCTGAAAAACAACAAGCTTACCAACGCGCTGAACATGGTCACCGATATGTATTCCCTGCCGGCCTACGGCACGGTGGATCCGAACCCGCTGATGGCGCCGTTCTTCATTTTGTTCTACGGCCTCATGATGGCGGACATCGGTTACGGCATCATCATGATCGCGGCGGCGCTCGTCGCGATGAAGAAGCTCAAGCCGCGCGGCGGCTCGCTGGCCTTCTGCCAGCTGCTGCTCTACGGCGGCATCGCCACGGCGGCGATGGGCGTATTGACCGGCGGCTTTTTCAGCGACATCCCCTATCAGCTCGTCCACCTGTTCAATCCTAAGAGCACCTGGCCGGGACTGTGGCATCTCTTCAGCCCCGAGAGCGACAGCGAGCTCGTGCTCTACGGCTCGATGGTGCTGGGTCTGCTGCACTTAAACACCGGCATGGTCGTCTCGGCCGTGCAGAAGTGTAAGCGCGGCGACAAGGCCGGCGCGATCTGGGAGGAGGGCTCGCTGTGGGTCATCCTGCTCGGCGGCGTGCTGCTTGCCCTTGACATGTTCTTTGTCCACAGCGGCGTGCTGCACTATGCCGCGCTCGCGGTACTCGTGATCGGCGTTGTCATGCTGCTCTTCGGCGCGGGACGCAACGCCAAAGGCTTCGGCAAGGTCACGGCCGCCTTCGGTGCGATCTACAACACCGCGACGGGCTGGTTCGGCGACGTGCTGAGCTATTCGCGTATCATGGCGCTGATGCTCGCCGGCGGCGTCGTCGGCAAGGTGTTCAATACCGTGGCCATCATGCCCGCCCAGGCAAGCGGCGTGAACGTGTTTACGATGCTCGTCTTTGTGATCATCTTCGTGCTCGGCCATGCAATGAACTTCGCGCTGAACCTGCTGGGCTGCTATGTGCACGATCTGCGTCTGCAGTGTCTGGAGTTCTTCGGCAAGTTCTATTCGGACGGCGGCAAGCCCTTCCGTCCGCTGAAGTTCGGCGGCGAATTCGTCCGCACAAAAGAGTAAGGTAAGCGGAATAATCCGAACCCGCCAAAACGGCGATCTTTCGGCGCTTTTGAACTTGTCGTCCTTGACTTGCGAAAAGCAAGCCTGCGTCCTCCGCACGCAAAATCATCCGAAATCTCATCCGTTTTGGTCAAAGAGTTTTCCCGGAGCTGGAATTCGTCCAGCCGAGGCAAAAACGCAGGGAATACTTCCGTATTACCGAGTATTTTAACGAAGGATGGGCGGATTCCGGCCCGGGAAAACCGTGGTCCGGATTATTCTGCTTACCTTAAAGCAAATAAAGTTCATCATACAAACCTAATCATTCAGGAGGAAAACAAAATGGAATTCTTAAACACCATCGGCGGCGGCGCGCTGGCTCTGCTGGGCGCTGCGATCGCGGCGGCACTCGCCTGTGTCGGCTCGGCCAAGGGCACCGGCATCACCGGTGAAGCGGGCGCAGGCCTCGTCTCCGAGGACCCCAGCAAGTCCGGTAAGGTCATGATCCTGCAGGTCATCCCCGGTACCCAGGGTCTGTACGGCTTTGTTATCTTCTTCCTCGCTTACCTCAAGGTCAGCGGCAGCATCGCGACGCTTAGTGTCGCGCAGGGTCTGCAGGTCGTTTCCGCCTGTCTGCCGATCGCGATCGGCGGTCTGCTCTCCGCGATCGCCCAGGGCAAGGTCGCGGCCGCGTCCATCAACATTCTCGCCAAGAAGCCTGACGACTGGTCCAAGGGCATGATCATGTGCATCGTCGTCGAGTTCTATGCCATCCTCTGCCTGCTGGCCTCCTTCCTGATGCTCAATGCCATCGCCATCTGATCCGACCTGAAAGGGTAAGGTAACGATATGAAAGGCACTGAAAAAATCATCGCACACATCCAGGCCGACGCACAGGCCCAGTGTGACGCGATCCTGGCCAAGGCGCAGGAGACGTGCGGCGCGATCCGCGCGGACTGGGCGCAAAAGGCGGCCGACGCCTATGGCGAGGCCATCCGCGCCGGTGTCAAGACCTGTGCCGACGAGGGCGACAGCGCCGCGCGCCTGGGCCGCATGGAGGCGAAAAAGGAGCTGCTTGCGCTCAAGCAGGAGATGATCGCGAAGAGCTTTGCGCTGGCCGAGCAGAAGCTGCTCGCCCTGGGCGACGAAGACTATGTCGCACTGCTGGCAAAGCTCGCGGCCTCCTCCGCCGTCACCGGCGAGGAGGAGATCGTGCTCAACGCCGCCGACCGCGAGCGCGTGGGCGAGGCCGTCGTCAAGGCCGCCAACGAAAAGCTCGGCGAAAAGGGCAGACTCACGCTCTCCCCCTCCGTCGGCGATTTTGAGGGCGGGCTGATCCTCCGGCGCGGCAATATCGAGGTCAACTGCACGATCGCTCTGCTCGTCGAGCTGTGCCGCGGCGAAATGTCCTCCGCGATCGCCGGCGTGCTGTTTGACTGACCCTAAGGGGGAATACCATTGTCAATGAACAAAGAAGCGTATCTCTGCCTCTCCGCCATGCTGCGCGCGAGAGAAGGAAAGATGCTCACCGCCGAGCGTGCCGCGCGCATGCTCGAGGCGCAGACCTTCGCCGATTGCGCCAAGCTGCTTGGCGACTGCGGCTATGAGGACATGGGCTCTCTGAATGCCGCCGGCGTCGACGCCGCGCTCTCCGCGCGCCGTGCCGCGCTGTTCCGGGAGATCGAGAACCTTGTCCCCGACAAGGCGCTGGTCGAGCTGTTCCGTCTGAAATACGATTATCACAACGCCAAAACCGTTCTGAAAGCCGAAGCCGTGGGCACCGACCCGCTGCGTCTGATGAGCGTCTCCGGACGCGTTGCGCCCGAAAAGCTCAAGAGCGCCTGGGACGAGGAGCGCATGAGCGAGCTGCCGAAGGTGCTGGGCGCGGCGATGGTCGAGGCGGGCAGCACGCTCGCCCGTACGGCCAACCCGCAGCTGGCCGACTTTGATCTGGACAAGGCCTGCTTTGCCGAGATGAAGGCGATCGCGGACGGGCTTGACAACACATTCATCTCCGGCTATGTGCGTCTGCTGATCGACGCGGCAAATCTCAAAAGCGTCGTGCGCACCGCGCGCATGCACAAGAGCGCGGACTTTCTCTCCGACGTGCTGATTCGCGGAGCGACGGACGTCGACCGCTTGAGCGGCGCAGACGCCGACGCGCTTTCCGCCGTGTTTGCGCACACGCCGCTGGAAAAGGCGGCCGCCGCAGGCGGCGAGGCCATGTCCGGCGGGTCGATGACGGTCTTTGAGCGCGCGTGCGACAACGCCGTCAACGACTATATCCGCGGCGCGAAGCTGCTCTCCTACGGTCCCGAGGTCGTTGTGGCGTACCTCGCCGCGGCGGAGAACGAGATCACCGCGGCGCGGATGATCCTGACCGGCTCGCTTGCCGGCGTTGATGCCGACACGATCCGAGAAAGGCTGCGTGATCTGTATGCTTAAAATTGCTGTCATCGGCGGTCGGGAGACCGTCATGGGCTTCAAAGCTCTCGGGCTGGAGGCCGTTGCCGTGGAAAATGCTCAGGAGGGGCTTGCGGCACTGCGGAAGCTGACGCGTGAGAGCGATGACTACGCCATCATCTATATCGAAGAAAACCTGGCGGCCGAGCTGGAGCATGAGATCGCCCGCTATAAGGACAGCCCCACCCCGGCGATCATCCTGATCCCCGGACGGGAGGGCAGTCTCGGGCTGGGCCAGAGCGCGCTGAGGGCCGCCGTGGAGCGTGCCGTCGGCACCAATATCCTGGGGGAATAAACGCAGCAAACGATATCCTTCGAAAAAACGCAAAAGGAAGGTATGTACATGAGCGGAACTATTACAAAGGTCTCCGGCCCGCTTGTGGTGGCCGAGGGTCTGGCGGACGCCAACGTCAGCGACGTTGTGCGCGTCGGCTCTCAACACCTCATCGGCGAGATTTTGAACATGACCGGCGACAGGGCCTCGATCCAGGTCTATGAAGAGACCTCCGGTCTCGGTCCCGGCGCCGAAGTCGTCACGACCGGGATGCCGATGTCCGTCGAGCTCGGGCCCGGCATGCTGGACAACATCTACGACGGCATCCAGCGCCCGCTGCCCGAGATGCGCGCCATCTCCGGCGACAGCATCAGCCGCGGCATCGACGTGCCGGCGCTGAATCGTGAAAAGAAATGGGACTTTGTCCCCGTCGCCAAGGTTGGCGATAAGCTGAAGGCCGGCGACGTGCTCGGCACCGTGCAGGAGACCTCGGCCATCCTGCACAAGATCATGGTCCCCTACGGCCTTGCGGGCGAGCTCGTCTCGATCGAGAGCGGCGAGCATACCGTGGCCGACGTCGTCGCCGTCCTGCGCGACGAAAAGGGCAAGGATCACGAGCTGACGATGATGCAGCGCTGGCCGGTGCGTATCGCGCGCCCGTACGAGCGCAAGTATGTCCCCAGCCGCCCGATGAACAGCGGGCAGCGCATCATCGACACGCTCTTCCCCATCGCCAAGGGCGGCACGGCCGCCGTCCCCGGCCCGTTCGGCTCCGGCAAGACCGTCGTACAGCACCAGCTGGCGAAGTGGTCCGACGTCGACATCGTCATCTACATCGGCTGCGGCGAGCGCGGCAACGAGATGACCGACGTTCTCATGGAGTTCCCCGAGCTGAAGGACCCGCGCAACGGCGAGCCGCTGATGAAGAGAACGGTCCTGATCGCGAACACCTCCGACATGCCCGTCGCTGCGCGCGAGGCCTCGATCTACACCGGCATCACGATCGCGGAGTATTTCCGCGACATGGGCTATGACGTCGCCGTCCTGGCCGACTCCACCTCCCGCTGGGCCGAGGCGCTGCGTGAGATGTCCGGCCGTCTCGAAGAGATGCCCGGCGAAGAGGGCTACCCCGCCTACCTCGCCTCCCGTCTGGCCCAGTTCTATGAGCGCGCGGGCGTAGTCGAGTGTCTCGGCAGCGACCCCCGCCGCGGCTCCGTCACGGCGATCGGCGCCGTTTCGCCTCCGGGCGGCGATATTTCCGAGCCTGTCTCCCAGGCCACGATGCGTATCGTCAAGGTCTTCTGGGCGCTGGATTCGTCGCTGGCCTATGCCCGTCACTTCCCCGCCATCAACTGGCTGACGAGCTATTCGCTGTATGTTGACACGCTCTCGACCTGGTACACCGAGAGCTTCGGCGAGCGCTATATGAAGAACCGCGAGCGCGCGATGCACATCCTGCAGGAGGAAAGTGAGCTGCAGGAGATCGTCCGTCTGGTCGGTCAGGACGCGCTTTCGCCGAGCGACCGGCTGACGATGGAGACCGCGAAGATGATCCGCGAGGACTTCCTCCAGCAGAACGCCTTTGTCGACGAGGACGCCTATTCGTCCTACAAAAAGCAGTTCCGTCTGCTGGACATCATCCTGCACTATGACGCGCTCTGCCGCGAGGCGCTGGAGAAGAAGGCCAACATGAACGCGCTCTTCGCCATCGACGCGCGCGAAAAGATCGGCCGCGCCAAAATGGCCGATCCCAACGGCTTTGAGAGCATCTATGACGCGATCGACGCCGAGATGAAGATGGAGATCGACGCGGTGATCGCAGGAGGTGAAGACGCATGATCAAGGAATATAAAACCATCCGGGAAATCGCAAGCCCGCTGATGATCGTCGACGGCGTCGAGGGCGTCACCTATGACGAGCTGGGCGAGCTGGAGCTCCCCAACGGTCAGATCCGCCGCTGCAAGGTGCTGGAGGTGGAGGGCAGCCGCGCCGTCGTGCAGCTGTTCGAAAGCGCCCAGGGCATCAACCTTGCCGAGACGAAGGTCCGCTTCCTCGGCCATCCGCAGCAGCTCGCCGTCAGCGAGGATATGCTCGGCCGCGTCTTCAACGGCATGGGCATGCCCATCGACGGCGGTCCCGAGATTCTGCCCGACGCGTATATGGACATCAACGGTCTGCCGATGAACCCGGCGGCCCGCGCTTACCCGGCCGAATTCATCCAGACCGGCGTTTCCACGATCGACGGTCTGAATACCCTGGTCCGCGGCCAGAAGCTGCCGATCTTCTCCGGCTCCGGTCTGCCTCACGCCGCGCTTGCCGCGCAGATCGCGCGCCAGGCCCGTGTCTTAGGCGACAACGAGACCTTCGCCGTCGTCTTTGCCGCTATCGGCATTACGTTCGAGGAATCCGAGTATTTCATTAACGACTTCCGCCGCACCGGCGCCATCGACCGCACGGTCGTGTTCTCGAACCTGGCCAACGACCCCGCCGTCGAGCGTATCGCGACCCCGCGTATGGCGCTGACCGCCGCGGAGTATCTGGCCTTTGAAAAGGACATGCAGGTGCTCGTCATCCTGACGGACATCACGAACTACGCCGAGGCGCTGCGCGAGGTCTCCGCTGCGAAGAAGGAAGTCCCCGGACGCCGCGGCTATCCCGGCTATCTCTACACCGACCTTGCGACGATGTATGAGCGCGCAGGCCGCCGTCAGGGCAAGAAGGGCTCGATCACAATGATCCCGATCCTGACGATGCCCGAGGACGACAAGACCCACCCGATCCCCGACCTGACCGGCTACATCACCGAGGGACAGATCATCCTCTCGCGTGACCTCCACCGCAAGGGCATCGTCCCGCCCGTGGACGTGCTGCCCTCGCTGAGCCGCCTCAAGGACAAGGGCATCGGCGTCGGCAAGACCCGCGAGGATCACGCCGGCACGATGAACCAGCTCTTCGCCGCCTACTCCCGCGGCAAGGACGCCAAGGAACTGATGACCATTCTCGGCGAGGCCGCGCTGAGCGAGGATGACAAGCTCTTCGCCAAATTCGCCGACGAGTTTGAGCGCCGCTATGTCTCCCAGGGCAACACGACCAACCGCACGATCCAGGAAACGCTGGATCTGGGCTGGGAGCTCTTAAAGATCCTGCCGCGGCGTGAGCTGAAGCGTATCAAGCCCGAGATGATCGACAAGTATATGCCGAAAGACTGAGCTGTCTTTGGATTCATTCGATCAGGAGGTGAAGTTTTTTGGCAAGTACGACCATAACCCCGACCCGTATGGTGCTCAATCAGCTCAAGGGCAGATTGAAGACCGCCCGCCGCGGCCATAAGCTCTTAAAGGACAAGCGCGACGAGCTGATGCGCCAGTTCATGGACGTGGTGAAGCAGAACAAGGCGCTGCGTATCCGCGTGGAGGAGGGGCTGACCCAGGCCTTTGCCGCGATGCAGGTGGCAAGCTCAATCATGTCGCCCGAGCTGCTCGAGCAGGCGCTGCTCTATCCGCGCCAGAGCGTGGAGCTGGGGATGGACTTTAAAAACATCATGAGCGTCAACGTGCCGCTCTACCACTTCACGACGAAGAACAACGACCCCTCGGAGATCTACCCCTACGGCTTCGCCCAGACCTCGGGCGAGCTGGACGACGCGCTCGACAAGCTCGCGCGTGTGTTTGAGGATATGCTGGAGCTGGCGCAGGTCGAAAAGACCATGCAGCTCCTCGCCGAGGAGATCGAGAAGACCCGCCGCCGCGTCAACGCGCTGGAGTATGTCATGATCCCGGAGCTTGAGGGGAACATCAAGTACATCTCCATGAAGCTGGAGGAGAACGAGAACGCCACGAAGGTCCGTCTTTTAAAGGTCAAGGAAATGGTGCTGCAGGACGCGCACCATTACCAGCAGTAAAGGGACAGAAGCAAAAGCACTCCGCTTAGGGCGTGCAGAATAGGGATACGGCAGCGCAAAAAGGATCTTTTCGCGCCGGACATCGTTGAAAATGCTCGGAATACATATCCTGTATTCCTGTGCTTTTCGCCTCGCCCGACACAAATAATCTCACTTTTTGCGTGCAAAGCAGTTTTGAGCGAGAGATTTTTCGTCCAGATAATATAGAAAAAGGTTCTATAATAAATGTTGGGGTAGCGAAGCCGAAAGGCAGAGCTACACCCAACATTTTTTGTAAATTGAGAAAAAAGAGTAGAGCATAGAAGAAAAATCCTTTAAGATGAAAGTACCCCTACCTCAACAGAAAGGATGAACTCTATGCTCTACGAAGATAATACCGCAAAACTGCTTGGATTGGAAGATGTAATCGTCAAAAAAGTATGGGATGAGGGGCAAGAAAAGTACATAGAGATTGAACTTCCCCGGCGGATGCATGTCTGCCCATGCTGCGGCACTGAAACCGATCAGATCCACGACTACCGGATGCAGTGCATCAAGGACATAGCATCCTTTGGTAAGAATGTGTACCTTCATCTTCGCAAGAGAAGATATGCGTGTTGCAGCTGCGGCAAGCGGTTTTATGAGAAAAACGACTTCCTTCCTCGCTACCACCGTATGACGAGCCGCAAGAACGCACGGATTATTGAAGACTTTCGGGACAACGTGTCTGCCTCCTACATAGCCAAAAAGCACAACATCTCAGCCAGCACGGCCCTCCGTTACTTTAATCTTGTAAACTATTCCTGCAAGAAGCTGCCGGAGGTTCTCTCCATTGATGAATTCAAAGGAAATGCAGACGGCGAGAAGTACCAGACGATCCTAACCGACCCGAAAAACAGAAAGATCATGGACATCCTCCCCAACCGCAAAGAATCCGATCTGATCCGCTATTTCCGTCAATTTGAAAACCGAAAAGAGGTTAAATTCTTCATCATGGACATGAACCCGCATTTCCGGGACGTTGCAGAAGCTTGTTTCCCGAAGGCCACCATCGTGATCGACCGTTACCATGTTACCAGGCAGGTGATCTGGGCGCTGGAGCGCGTGCGGAAGGAAGTGCAAAAGCACCTGTCTGGAGAGTGGAGAAAGTTCTGCAAGCATTCCAAGGCTTTGCTCAACAAGCCGCCTCAAAAGCTCTCGGACGAAGAACGGCAAAAACTTCGGATTATCCTTGGCCTATCTACTCGGCTGGAACAAGCTTATTATTTGAAAAACGACTTTCTCTTCCTGATGCATTCTCCTAACTCCGAGGTCGCCGAAGAATTGCTCAGTGACTGGATTGTTAGTGCAGAAAACGCTCATCTACCAGAGTTCTATGAATGTACCAGAGCCATTCACAACTGGAGCAAGTACATCCTCAATTCCTTTGATGTGCCTTATACCAACGGCTACACCGAAGGCTGCAACAACAAAACGAAGGTTCTCAAACGCGTTTGCTACGGTGTTCGCAACTTCGCCCGCTTCCGCAACAGGATCCTCCATTCTGCCGCATAGCACCTAACACAAAGGAGCATGTGGCGCGCCACATGCTCCTTTGTGTTAGGTTTCTTCTTTTTGCTCTACCCCAACTATTGACATAGAGCCTAGAAAAATCCGGGAATACTTGATGTATTTCCGGATTTTTCTGTGCAGTATGGGCGGAAAAGGTCCGATCAAAACCTGTCGTCTCCCTAATCTGCGCGCCCTTTACGGCGGAGTGCTTTTATTATCC
>Ga0256405_10012233_pt1 | contig 10694 bp, 5 predicted proteins | sample RumenRJG_02DNA_FD_189096 | JGI IMG/M metagenome (GOLD analysis project Ga0256405, IMG submission 189096) | Bovine rumen microbial communities from Lethbridge, Alberta, Canada - RJG_02 | ecosystem: Host-associated > Mammals > Digestive system > Stomach > Rumen | place: Canada: Alberta | collected... | reverse complement strand
TGGAGGGGAAGTACCTTCCAAGGGTTTGGCTGTTCGCCAATTAAAGTGGTACGCGAGCTGGGTTCAAAACGTCGTGAGACAGTTTGGTCCCTATCTGTCGTGGGCGTAGGAAGTTTGATAGGATTAGTCCCTAGTACGAGAGGACCGGGATTAACAGAGCACTGGTATATCGGTTGTCGCGCCAGCGGCATGGCCGGGTAGCTACCTCTGGAGAGGATAAACGCTGAAAGCATCTAAGCGTGAAACCAGCCTAAAGATGAGACTTCCCATTCGAAAGAAGTAAGGGCCCTCCGAAGTCAGGAGGTCGATAGGGCGGATCTGTAAGCGCAGCAATGCGTTCAGGAGACCGCTACTAATAGCCCGAGGACTTAATTTCACTTAATATCCATCTTTGATGGATTGAGCAAGCTAAGTCAGGCGCAATGCAAAGTAATCAACGAAGCGAAGGAACGTGTAGAGTAAGATCCGGTTTTCAAGGAACATAGGGCGAAAGAAAAGAGTCTGGTGGCGATGGCACGGTGGGCACACCTGGTCCCATCCCGAACCCAGCAGTTAAGCACCGTAGTGGCGAAGGTATCCCCGGAAGGGGCGAGAATAGCGCGCTGCCGGGCTTTTTTCTTTTACGGCCCCCTCCGGGGCTTTTTTTCGTTTTGTGGATCTTCTTTCTGGAGACCCCCTATTAATAAATTATGTACGCGCGTACGCATGCGCGAGGACGATCAAGAGAAAAGTATTAACAAAAATAATTGTGGAAAACTTTTTACCCCTAGTTCATGGATAGAATCCAACCGTTCCAGGCATCCAGATCGCCCATACTTCCTAAGGAAGGTGCTAAAAATAGCTAAAAAGTGGCATTTTTTAATACCTTTTGGGGACATTTGGATGCTCACAAAAAAATGTGGATAAATCTTACATTTTCTTGTTGACACCTGCATTTCATCTCTCTATACTATCAAAGCACTCAACCGAGGGAGACCTCCTGAGAGCATCAGTGAGTGCGTCTGATCTTTGAAAACTAAACAGATAGACAACAAACACTAATACGTCGATTCTTTGAGAATCAAAAATACAAAACCAGTAAATTAATTAATGAACTAGATCAATATCTTTTGAGAGTTTGATCCTGGCTCAGGATGAACGCTGGCGGCGTGCCTAATACATGCAAGTCGAACGAGGTGTAGCAATACACCGAGTGGCGAACGGGTGAGTAACACGTAGGTAACCTGCCCCTAAGTCTGGGATACCCAGGGGAAACCTTGGCTAATACCGGATAGCGGCGGAGGGGACATCCCTTCCGCACGAAAGTCGCGTTTGCGACGCTTTCGGATGGACCTGCGGCACATTAGCTAGTTGTCGGGGCAACGGCCCACCAAGGCGAGGATGTGTAGCCGACCTGAGAGGGTGAACGGCCACAATGGAACTGAGACACGGTCCATACTCCTACGGGAGGCAGCAGTAGGGAGTTTTCGGCAATGGGCGAAAGCCTGACCGAGCAACGCCGCGTGAGTGAGAAGGTCTTCGGATTGTAAAGCTCTGTTACGAGGGACGAACGGTGGGGTCAGGAAATGGGCCCCAATTGACGGTACCTCGCCAGAAAGTGACGGCTAACTACGTGCCAGCAGCCGCGGTAATACGTAGGTCACGAGCGTTATCCGGAATTATTGGGCGTAAAGAGTGAGCAGGCGGCACTGTAAGTTGGAAGTGAAAGCGTGGGGCTTAACCCCATACAGCTCCCAAAACTGCAGAGCTAGAGTGCGTGAGAGGTAAACGGAACTCCATGTGTAGCGGTGAAATGCGTAGATATATGGAAGAACACCAGCGGCGAAGGCGGTTTACCAGCACGATACTGACGCTCAGTCACGAAAGCGTGGGTAGCAAATAGGATTAGATACCCTAGTAGTCCACGCCGTAAACGATGATGACTAACTATTCCCGTGAGGGAGTGGTGAAGCTAACGCATTAAGTCATCCGCCTGGGGAGTACGGTCGCAAGACTGAAACTTAAAGGAATTGACGGGACCCCGCACAAGTAGTGGAGCATGTGGTTTAATTCGACGCTACGCGGAAAACCTTACCAGGGCTTGACATGGAGGCCAACAGCATAGAGATATGTGAATCTACGCCTCACACAGGTGGTGCATGGTTGTCGTCAGCTCGTGTCGTGAGATGTTGGGTTAAGTCCCGCAACGAGCGCAACCCTTGTCGTCAGTTACCATCATTCAGTTGGGGACTCTGACGAGACTGCCGATGTAAATCGGAGGAAGGTGGGGATGACGTCAAATCAGCATGCCCTTTATGTCCTGGGCTACACACGTGCTACAATGGCCGGTACAGAGAGAAGCGATATCGCGAGATGGAGCAAATCCCACAAAGCCGGTCTCAGTTCAGACAGGAGTCTGCAATTCGACTCCTCGAAGGCGGAATTACTAGTAATCGCGGATCAGAATGCCGCGGTGAATACGTTCCCGGGGTTTGTACACACCGCCCGTCAAACCATGAGAGGTGGCAATGCTTGAAGCCGCTGCGCTAACCCGCGAGGGGGGCAGGCGTCTAGGGCAGGGCCGCTGATTGGGGTTAAGTCGTAACAAGGTATCCCTACGGGAACGTGGGGATGGATCACCTCCTTTCTAAGGAGAAAGTTGCCCGACTCTGAGAGCTCGGGCTGTACAAATTTAAATAACTATTAACCGATTAGTTCGTTTGGTATGGCGTTCGTTCGTCTCTTCTGTTTAGCTTTGAGGGATCAGCTTCCCTCTGCCCATTGTTCTTTGAAAACCGGATATTACATAACATGTTCTTTCTGTCGTTGTTGCGGAAGAGACTGGTTTTGCCAAGTCTTGACCGTGCAAGGACAAGATCGAAAAGATCGAGTTAAGACAATTACTAACAAAAGCCGATTTAACTTGCGAAGTTAAGTTTTAAAGGGCGCACAGTGAATGCCTTGGCACTAGAAGGCGAAGAAGGACGCGACTACCTGCGAAAAGCGGTGCGGAGCTGGATGTGAGCGACGATGCATCGATGTCCGAATGGGGGAACCCAATGCGAGTTGCATCGCATTGCCTATCATCGTCCGATGATAGAGCGCGAGACCTGGGGAATTGAAACATCTTAGTACCCAGAGGAAAAGAAAGAGTGATCGATTCCGTCAGTAGCGGCGAGCGAAAGCGGAACAGCCCAAACCACCTTCGGGTGGGGTTCGGGCCACGTTGTGGGATTCAGAGAGGCCAGCCGAGAGGCCTGGGAAGGCCTGCCGGAGAGGGTGATAGCCCCGTAGGCGAAAGCTGATCTGACCCTAGTGGTACCCAAAGTACGTCGGGGCACGTGAAATCCTGACGGAATACGCGCAGACCATTGCGTAAGGCTAAATACTAGCTAGTGACCGATAGCGAACCAGTACCGTGAGGGAAAGGTGAAAAGAACCCCGGGAGGGGAGTGAAAAGAATCTGAAACTGTGTGCTTACAATAAGTCAAAGGGCGTTAACGCCTGATGACGTGCCTATTGAAGAATGAGCCGGCGAGTTACGCTGACGTGCGAGGTTAAGCCGAAGAGGCGGAGCCGTAGGGAAACCGAGCCTGAACAGGGCTACAGTACGTTTGCGCAGACCCGAAGCCCGACGATCTATCCATGGCCAGGATGAAGGTGGAGTAAAATCCACTGGAGGTCCGAACCGACGTTCGTTGCAATGCCCGCGGATGAGCTGTGGATAGGGGAGAAATTCCAATCGAGTCGGGGGATAGCTGGTTCTCCTCGAAATAGCTTTAGGGCTAGCGTCTGGTCTGCCCGCTGGGGGTAGAGCACTGAATGCCTGATGGCCGCCTATCGCGGTACTGAATGCAATCAAACTCCGAATTCCAGCGGCGTGTATCCAGGCAGTCAGACTGTGGGAGATAAGTTCCATGGTCAAAAGGGAAACAGCCCAGACCTCCGAATAAGGTCCCTAAATTCATGCTAAGTGTTAAAGGAAGTGGGAACGCTTAAACAACTAGGATGTTGACTCAGAAGCAGCCATCATTCAAAGAGTGCGTAACAGCTCACTAGTCGAGTATTCCTGCACCGACGATTTACCGGGGCTCAAGCATGGTACCGAATTCGAGGATTTTAGAGCAATCTAGAGTGGTAGAGGAGCGTTCTTTGTGGGGCGAAGCCGTACCGGAAGGAGCGGTGGACCGCAAAGAAGTGAGTATGCCGGCGTAAGTAACGATAAGGGGTGAGAATCCCCTTCACCATTAGACTAAGGTTTCCTGGGCAAGGGTCGTCCTCCCAGGGTTAGTCGGGACCTAAGACGAGGCCGAAAGGCGTAGCCGATGGACGGCAGGTCGATATTCCTGCACCCGTACGCATGCGATGTAGTGACAGATCAGATTAGCGGTACCCCTTATTGGATTGGGGGCCAAGCTGTGTGGCCGGCGCGTAGGCAAATCCGCGCGCCAAGGTGAATCAGCGAGCGCGATCGAATGGGGCAACCCTAGTAGAGAAGTCCGTGGGATCTGGTCTCGAGAAAAGCTGCTAGCTTAAGTGCGCACGGCCCGTACCGAGAACGGACACACGTGGTCAAGGAGAGTATCCTGAGGTGAGCGAGTGAACTGTTGTTAAGGAACTCTGCAAAATTACTTCGTAACTTCGGAAGAAGAAGTGCCTACGCGAGTAGGCCGCAGTGAAGAGGCCCAAGTAACTGTTTATCAAAAACACAGCTTTATGCTAAGCCGCAAGGCGACGTATATGAGGTGATGCCTGCCCAGTGCTGGAAGGTTAAAAGGTGGGGTTAGCCGCAAGGCGAAGCTCTTAATTGAAGCCCCAGTGAACGGCGGCCGTAACTATAACGGTCCTAAGGTAGCGAAATTCCTTGTCAGGCAAGTTCTGACGCGCATGAATGGTATAATAATTTGGGCGCTGTCTCGACAGCAGACTCGGTGAAATCTTATTACCTGTGAAGATGCAGGTTACCCGCGACTAGACGGAAAGACCCCATGGAGCTTTACTATAACTTACTATTGAGCAACTGAGTCTTATGCGCAGCATAGGTAGGAGGCGTTGATGTCTGGGCTTTGGCCTAGGCGGAGCCGTCGTTGAGATACTACTCTTAAGGCTTGGTTGTTCTAACGTGCGGTCTTACGAGCCGGCGGACAGTGGTAGGCGGGTAGTTTGACTGGGGCGGTCGCCTCCCAAAGAGTAACGGAGGCGCTCCAAGGTATCCTCAGCACGGTTGGAAATCGTGCCTCGAGTGCAATGGCATAAGGATGCTTGACTGCGAGTCCTACAAGACGAGCAGGGACGAAAGTCGGACATAATGATCTTGCGGTCCCGAATGGAAGGGCCGTAACTTAACGGATAAAAGCTACCCTGGGGATAACAGGCTGATCTGGTCCAAGAGTTCACATCGACGACCAGGTTTGGCACCTCGATGTCGGCCCATCACATCCTGGAGGGGAAGTACCTTCCAAGGGTTTGGCTGTTCGCCAATTAAAGTGGTACGCGAGCTGGGTTCAAAACGTCGTGAGACAGTTTGGTCCCTATCTGTCGTGGGCGTAGGAAGTTTGAGTGGAGTAGTCCCTAGTACGAGAGGACCGGGATTAACAGAGCACTGGTATATCGGTTGTCGCGCCAGCGGCATGGCCGGGTAGCTACCTCTGGAATGGATAAACGCTGAAAGCATCTAAGCGTGAAACTGACCACAAGATGAGACTTCCCATTCGAAAGAAGTAAGGGCCCTCCAAAGTTAGGAGGTTGATAGGACGGAAGTGTAAGCACAGTAATGTGTTCAGCTGACCGTTACTAATAGCCCGAGGACTTAATTTCACTAATTCTATTTTATAGATGAGTAAGCTAAGTCAGCGCAAAGTCAATTGCAACTATTAGAGCAGTTATGAATTAATATTCGGTTTTCAGAGATCATTGAGTCTCTCGAAAAAAGTCTGGTGGCGATGGCGCGGTGGTCACACCTGTTCCCATCCCGAACACAGAAGTTAAGCACCGCAGTGGCGATGGTAGTTCCGTAAGGGGCGAGAGTAGCGCGCTGCCGGGCTTTTTTCTTTTATAGGGGTGTTTTCGCTTGTATGTGAAGATGATCCTTTCTAGAATTACCCGTATGAAACAACAATTAATCCTGCTAGTTGGTTGCTTGGGCTTATTAACGAGCTGCAACCAACCGAATACTACTGAATCTTCTTCTGCCTCGACAAGCAGTGTTCCTTCTAGCATTGAGTCGCTTTCTTCTAGCGAGGTAGCCTCGACTGTTCCGGATTTAGAAACATCGTCCGTGTCTGTTCCTCATACCACAATCGATGATAACTCGCCTTATATCGTTGAGATCCCTGAAGGCGAACTTGTTTCTAGCGCTCCATCCGAGGAGATCATTTATCAAACTGGTGAGATTTTCGATGTGCCTTCTTATGAAGAGCATGTCACCTTTATCGAGGATGATTACCATGGAAATCCTAGTGATTTCTCGTTATCGATTGCAAAGTTCGCTTTCGCGTTGAACTCCAACCATTACAAAGAAAGTGCTTCTGCTTTTTTCGCTCAAACGAGCTTTGAACATGTCGTGCATCATTATAACTATAATGAAGGTGAGTGCTCTTATTGCTTCGCGACGCGAGAAATGAACGGTTTCTACCTTGTTACCGTGACCCAAATTGGCATCGGCTATAACGTCGAATGGGCGGATAATGTCTATCTCGGTGAATCAGGCGATCATGCTGGACTAAAAATGGAAGCAGAGTATCTTCTTTCCGCGTTAGAGTCCTACGTAACCCCATATCTAGCAAAAGACGTGAAAATCCTCTTTACGGGATATTCTAAAGGCGCAGCCGTCTCCTCTTTAGCGGCAAAATACCTCTATCAGAATCCATTTGATGGTTTCAACAAGGACCATATCTACGCCTATTGTTTCAATGGACCATTGTGCAGTGAGGATGCATCAAATTTACCCTTTGTCCACGATATCTTTAACCACGAGGATTTCATCTCTTCCGTGATCCCAAGCCAATATGGCTTATACCACGTTGGCGTGATGCATGATATCGGTGATCCTGAGCATTTTGCAGCATATATCCAAAAGCATTACCCGGATCAGGATATCCCTGTTTTCACGCCTTCCGAAGGGTTTGAAAACGTGCCCAATACGACGGCATCCTTATTATCGATTTTGTTGGATCCCTTCCCTGAAGAAGCAAATTTATCATTGCAAAGCCGAGTGGACTTTGCGCGTATCGTTGAGCCTGGATTACGCGTGTTGATGCGCATCTTGATGCGTTTTGGCATGGATTATTTAGCGGATCAGCTCTCAAACGTAGAAGATGCCCTTCCAATTCTGATCATGGCCACGCTTTCTGAGGCTAGTTTCCGTAGCAATATCAAAAAACTCTTGAACCAATTAAGTTTGCCCTATACTCATGCTGAAATCGATTCACTAGCGGAGTATCTATATCCCTTATTAAGCAAAATCATCCGTTACCGTAGAAATGAAGTAATGGCGATGAAAGACGCAATCTCAAATAACCTTGCTTATATCGCAAGGCAACATTTCCCAACGACGACCCTTGCTTACCTTTTAGAATCTCATTGATCCTTTAAGAAGAATTTTATCGCCTCATAGGAATATTGATGCCAAGCTGCTTCATGATGGGGTTGGCTTGGATCTTCTTGGTAATGGAGGCAACGCTCATCGTAGCCGTTATCTTTAAGATACTCAATAAGCCACCTCGTGCCTTTAAGGAAGCGCGCTTCAAAACCTTCCCCGCCGACATAGATAGCCAATTTACGGTTGTTCTGCGCTTTAAAGTCCCATTCTTCTAGCATCTGCTTCCATTTCTTATAGGTATAGAAGAAGACTGGAATAGAAAAGGATAAGGAATAGCCAAAGGTCTTAGGATAATGCATATAGGCATAAAACGCCATGATACCACCCATCGAGCTCCCGCCGATACCAGTATGCCTCATATCGCTTAAGGTTAAGAAATAGCGATCGATCTCTGGCTTGATCTCTTGGATGATATATTCGATATAAACGTTTGCCATCGGATGGAAGGGATGATTACGATGGGCGATGATGGGTTTTGTCATATAAGGCGGATTGAGTTCATTGGTTCTGCGATAGACTTCTTTTGGGCAATCAATGCCAACAAGAATCACCCCAGGATAGCCCTCTTCTTGCAAGCGGTGGACGACTTTATCTAATCCCCAATCCCCATAGGCAGAGAGTTCGTTATCGACGAGGTTTTGACCATCTGAGAAATAGATTACCGGGAAGCGGCGTCCTTCTTCCCCATATCCTTCTGGCAGCCATACGCGGATGGTGCGTTTGCTCGTTTCATCAAAAGGCAGATAGACCTCTTTTTCATAATAGGTGCCATACATCATCGTGGAATGATCGCCAGGGACATGTTGCTGATATGGGCCAATGGATTTAGGAGCGTTAGGATTTTGCATGGCTTAATTATCCTTGAACAACATTCAAATTGGTATGAGGAATCGATGCTTCTTTTGAATCCTCAAGGTTTGATTGGAAAAATCCAGCAAATACAAGGATAATACCCACATGGAAAAACGATCAATTATATTCTTATTCGCGATGGAGAAAGAAGCCGCTCCGCTTTTAGAAGCATCCAAGATCTTGTCCAAGCGTCATTCAGGCTATGCCTGCATCATGGATTGCCAGCATCAGGATGTTCTCTTTCATGTTGTGATCTCTGGCATTGGCAAAGGATTCGCCGCTGCAGCGATGACAGCGATCCATTATGAATTCGATCACCCGGAAGTCTTTAATTTCGGTGTTGCCGGGACGCTTGATGACCAAGTCGCCCCCATTGGCAGCGCGGTGATCTCCTCTTCCTTTGTTGAGCATGACTTGGATACCTCTCAAATTGGGGATCCTGTAGGTCTAGTTTCAGGCATCAATCGGATTGATTTGCCATCTAGCCCTGAGCTCATGGCGAAAGTTTCTAATGCTTGCAAGCAGGCCAATATCCCATGCACGTCAGCCAAAATCAGTTCTGGCGATACCTTCTTTGCCCCTTTTGATCCACGGAAAAAAGAGGTCATCAATCGCTTCCACCCGTTATCTATCGATATGGAAAGCGCACCATTTGCCCAGATTGCTTTCGTCTATCAAATCCCCTTTGTCGCAGTACGCTTGATTTCGGATGCCCATCACCCCGAAACCGAGTATATGGAGAACATGCCGATGTGCACCGCAAACATCTATCGCATTGCAAGCAAGGTTTTGTTATCTTATGCCCAATAAGAATGTATAATTGACGCATACGAAAGGAAAATTCATTAATATGATCAAACTCGTACTTATCCGTCACGGCCAGTCCGAATGGAATCTTAAGAACCTCTTCACCGGTTGGACCGATGTTGAACTCTCCGAACAGGGTGTCAAAGAAGCCCATGATGCTGGCAAATTGCTCAAAGAGAAAGGCTATGGCTTCGATATCGCTTTCTCCTCTTCCTTAAAGCGTGCGAACAACACCATGAAATTCGTCCTTGAGGAAATGGGCATCTTCGAATCTTTGCCAAAATTCTATTCCTGGAGACTCAATGAGCGTCATTATGGCGCCCTCCAAGGCCTCAACAAAGCCGAATCCGCCCAGAAGTGGGGCGATGAGCAGGTCCATATCTGGAGACGTTCCGCGGACGTTCCACCTCTTGCCCTTACCAAAGAGGATGAAAGATGGCCAGGCAACCAGCAGATCTATAAGGATTTGATTGCCAAAGGCGAGATGACCATTGAGGATTGCCCACTTACTGAGTGCTTAATCGATACCGCCAAGCGCGTCAAACCATACTGGGATGAGAAGATCGCCCCAGAGATCAAAGCTGGCAAGCGCGTTTTGATCGCTGCTCATGGCAACTCCTTACGCGCCATCGTCATGATGCTTGAGCATCTTACCCCAGACCAGATCATCTCCGTTGAGATCCCAACGGGCAAACCACTCGTCTATGAACTCGATGAGAAGAACCTCGAAGTCTTAGATAAGTACTATCTATAATCTTAACCCAAATCAAAAATCAGGCACTGCGGTGCCTGCTTTTTAGTCGTGATAAGGATGATCGATCTGGATGTGATATTGATAATCCTCTTTTAGCCGCTTTTTAAGCAACAAGATGACGTCATCTTCTTTGATTTGCTGCTTGGAGTAGGGAAGCAATAAATCAAAATGAATCGAGTTGCCATCGACATGGAAATCATGGATCGTGGACTGCTTATAAGCTTCTTGCAGGATATCGGTAATCCTTTGTTCTAATGCCACATCTTTAGGATCACTCGATTTAGGGTCAACATGGATGGTCGCTTTATAATGAAAGGTGTTTTCGATCTGCTGCTCGGCTTCATCTGCGATTTGATGGGCCTCTAGTAGGGATAATGATGAGTCGACTTCAATATGGAGGCTAACGAAGATGTTGCCTCTTCCATATTCATGGATTAATAGATCATGGACGCCGCGCACCCCAGCGATGGATAAGACGCAGGAAGCAATCTGCTCTTCATCTTCGTTTCTGACCGCGCGCCCTAAGATGCAAGAGATGGATTCTTTGATCATCTTGATGGATGAATAGCCAACAAATAAGGCAATCAAGATGCCTAATATCCCATCAAGATATTCAAAACTGAAGGCGATATTGACTAAGGCAGACAATAAAATCGCAGTAGAGGAGGTCGCATCTAATAATGAATCAACGGCGACGCCTTT
>Ga0256405_10012232_pt1 | contig 10695 bp, 11 predicted proteins | sample RumenRJG_02DNA_FD_189096 | JGI IMG/M metagenome (GOLD analysis project Ga0256405, IMG submission 189096) | Bovine rumen microbial communities from Lethbridge, Alberta, Canada - RJG_02 | ecosystem: Host-associated > Mammals > Digestive system > Stomach > Rumen | place: Canada: Alberta... | reverse complement strand
TCTTTTTTTTCTTCGTCTTTCATCAAATTCTTATCTCTCATCATATTTCGTCCGTTTGATCCATTCGTTCTTTCAGGCCGTTCGACCGGTCCGTTTTTATACACAATTTGACCGTATCCATTATATCACGGCTGGCATTTCCGGGTACATAACCCCCGCAAAAGGAGTTTTGCGCGGGGGAGCTGCATGCGTATGCTACCAAAACCAAAAAAATCGTGCTACCAGGTAGCATAAAAAAGCGGGAATTGGCAGCAAAAAACGGAAGAATCGGACCCGAAACGACATTTTTTTGCTACCAAAACGGGTAAAATCGTGCTACCAGGTAGCATAAAAAAGCGGGAATTGGCAGCAAAGAATGAGGGAATCGGCAGCAATATGTGTGATCCGGCAGCGCCGGGCGCGGGGGATCGGCGCGGGCGGCGGACAGCAGGGCGGCGCGAGACGCGGACCAGATCCGGTGCCGAACGGAAAGATCAAAACCGTCGCGGCGGCGAAATCCCCGAAACCCTTGACAATACGCGAATTCTGCGGTAATATGTATATGCTTGAGAATACGTTACTGTCGAGAGTGGGTTTTGGCCCACTCTTTATCATTGTAAGGGGCGGAAAACGCGCGAGGGCGAAAGCCGCAGACCATGCGGACCGCAGGCCCTCCGTAAGAGGCCCGGGCAGGGGAAAAGACGTGAAAAAGGACAAGATAGTCGATCTCGTAAAACAGGAACTTTCCGGCTTTCTCGAAGAAAACGGCATGGAGCTTTACCACGCCGAATTCAAGAAAGAAGGCGCGGAGTGGTATCTGAACGTCTACATCGACGTTACGGAAGACCGGTACGTCAGCACCGACGACTGCGAGAAGGTGAGCGAGTACCTGAGCGCAAGGCTCGACGAACTCGACCCGATCGAACAGAACTACGTCCTGCAGGTGAGTTCCCCCGGCCTCGACCGCGAACTCTACGAACAGAAAGATTTTGATCGGTTCGCGGGAGAACTCGTCGACCTTCGCCTTTACAGGCCGGTGGACGGGAGCAAAGACTACACGGGCACGCTCGTCGGCCTTGCAAACGGACAGATAACGATCAAGGACGAAGAAGGAAACGAACTGTCTTTCGACAAGAAAGACGTCGCCAAAACAAAACTGGCCGTCGTGTTTTAGCGGCCGGACCGAACTTGCCTATCAGCTGCCGGGCCCTGGGGCGCCCGGGCGGCGTTGACCTGGATCATTTACTTAAGGAGGAAACTATGAGTGAAGAGATGATTCCGAATTTGATCGAAGCGCTGGACGAACTGGCGGACGCGAAGGGAATATCGAAAGAGCGTCTCGTCGAGATGATCAAATCTGCGCTTCTCACCGCGTATAAACAGAAATACGGTTTCAACCAGAACGTACGCGTAGAGATCGACGAGGAAAAACAGTGCCTGACCGTTCTGCTGCGGAAATACGTAGTCGAAGAGGTCGAGGACGAGAACACGGAGATCTCCCTCGAAGACGCCAAAGACCTCGACCCGAGGTATGAGATCGGCGACCCGATCGACTATACCTTCATGCCGACGGACTTCGGAAGAGTCGCCGCGCGTACGGTGAAGCAGGTCATGACGCAGAAGCTCGTCGAAGCGGAACGCGAAATGGTCATGGACGAATTCAGCGACAAGATCGGCGAGATGATGATGGGCCAGGTCCACAGGATCAACGGGCAGACGATGTACATCAATCTCGGAAGCGCGGAGGGCATGCTCCCCGCAAAGGAGCAGGTCCCGGGCGAGCACTTCATGCAGGGCCAGACGATCCGCGTCTACGTCGCGAAGATCCTCGCGAACTCCAGAGGGCCGCAGGTCCTCGTTTCGAGAAAGCGCAAGGAATTCGTGAAGTGCCTGTTCGAGCTTGAGGTCCCGGAGATCGCGGACGGCATCGTCGAGATCAAAGGCATCGCGCGCGATCCTGGTTCGAGGACGAAGATGGCGGTCTATTCCGAAGATCAAAACGTCGATCCGGTCGGCGCGTGCGTGGGCCCGAGAGGAAGCCGCGTGCAGAGAGTCGTCGATGAGCTGAACGGCGAGAAGATCGACATCGTCTTCTGGAGCGAGGATCCGGTCGAGCTGATCAGCAACGTACTCAGCCCGGCGGACGTCGAAGCCGTGATCATCGAAGATGAAGAGGCGCAGAAGTCCACGGTCATCGTGCCGGACGACCAGCTTTCGCTCGCCATCGGAAAGATGGGGCAGAACGTCAGCCTCGCGGCCAAGGTCAGCGACTGGAACATCGACATCAAGAGCCACTCAGATTACTACGCAAACAACGAAGACCTCGACGAAGACTACGACGAGGACGAAGAAGCAGTAGAAGAGACAGAAGAGACTGCGGAAGAGGCGGCTGAGGAAACGGAAGCCGTTGAGACGGAAGAAGCCGCGGAGCCGGAAGCTGAAACCGAAGAACCGGAAGCTGAAGAGGCGCCGGAAGAAACCGAAGAGGCGGACGAAGCTGCGGAAGAACCGGCAGCTGAAGAGGCGACGGAAGAGGCTGATGCCGAGGAACCTGCGGAAGAACCGGAAGAGGCCGCGGAAGAACCGGAGGAGGAAGCCGGTGAACAGGAAGAAAAGTAAGGGCTTCGACGAGCCGGTGCGCACCTGCATAGGCTGCAGGCGCGTCAGGCCGAAGCGCGGGCTTTTACGGATCGCATATAAGGACGGCGTCCTGAAAGCGGACGGAACGGAGAAATCCGCGGGACGGGGCGTCTACATCTGCAGGAGTGCCGAATGCCTCGAGAAAGCGCTGAAGACGAGGGCTTTCAACCGGGGCTTCCGGACGAACCTGGATCAGGAGAATCTGGAAGAAGTCGCGGAGACGCTCAGGAACATGATCGCGGAGCAGCCGCGCGGAGAATCAGATGGAGTCCAGTAAGAAAACAGAAAACCGGGAAGCCAAAGGGGCCCTGACGAACAAACTGTCGGGACTGCTCGGATTCGCAGCGCGCTCGCGGAACATCCAGGCCGGGTACAACACGACGCTTGACCTCATCCGCAAAAACCGCGCGAAACTGGTTTTGATCACGGAAGACGCGTCGGAAGGGACGCGCGAAAAGATCTCGCAGAAGTGCAGTTCGGCCGGCGCGGCGTGCGTCGTCTACGGCACGAGCGAAGACGTTTCGAAGATAACGGGGAACGCGGGCAACACCGTGTTCTGCGTGACAGATAAAGGTTTTGCTGAAGCAATGAATTCGGAGATCGACCGCATTCGATCGGAAGGAGAGTAAGTTAATGCCGAAGAAGATTATCGATCTTGCCAAAGAACTCGGGAAGACGGGCAAAGAAGTACAGAGAGAGGCGGAAGCGCTCGGAATCGATACCAAGGGAAGCGTGCTGACGGAACTGTCGGACGTGGAGATCAAAAGGATCATGCATTCCGAAAAGAAGAAGCCGGCAGGGACGCCTGTGCCAAGAGCGGTGACCGCGGGGAAACCGGTGGTCGACACGTCTTTGTTTGAGAAACGCGAACAGGCCAAGAAAGAAGCCGAGGAAAAGGCAAAGGAAGAGAAGGCCAAAGCGGCTGCTGCGAAGAAAGCGGATAAAAATGCGGGATCCGCTGAAGAGGCAGAGAAGAAAGAGACGAAGACGGCAGCGGCGAAAGCAGGCAAAGCCAAGAAGGAAGAGAGCGCCGGGGAAGAGAAGAAGACCGTAAAGGCGAAGAAGGAAGAAGCCGAAACGGAAGCGAAGAAGACGGCGAAGAAGGAAACGAAGGAAACCAAGGCCGAGAAGGCGGAGAAGACGGAAAAGACCGAAAAGACCAAGACCGAGAAGAAGCCGAAGGAAGAACCGAAGAAGCGCGAGGTCACGAACAAGAAGCTCGACAAGGAGATCAAGGTACCGAAGGTCAAGATCGTAAAGAGAGCTTCGGAGATCGAGGAAGAGCAGAAGAAACGCGCGGCCAGACCGGTCGTGCCGAAGAAGCCGAGAAAACCGAGACGCGCGCAGGAGAACGAAGAAAACGCGCCGAAGCCGAGCAACCGGCGTCCGGGCGCGTCGGCGCAGGCGTCGTCGCAGGACAGCTCGAGAAGCGGGCAGAAACGCGGCAGAAAGAACAGCAAGAGAAGAGGCGGCGGATACGACAAGTTCGATAAGTTCGAACGGAAGTCGCTGGAACGCCAGGAAAGAAAGAAATACACCAAGCAGAAGGCGGCGGTCGAAGAAGAGGAAGAAGAAGTACTGCCGGAGGGCACGTTCAAGATCAACGTGCCGATCACGGTGGCAGGATTCTGCGAACAGGTCGAAGTTTCGACCTCGACCGTCATCATGGCGCTCATGAAGATGGGCGTGATGGCGAACATCAACCAGAACATCGACGAAGACACTTTGATGGTGCTCGCGGAAGAGCTCGGGATCGAAGTCGTCGTCGGGACCGTCGAAGAAGAGTCTGTGGAAGAGGGCATCGAAGATTACGAGGACGACGAGAAGGACCTCGTCGCGCGGCCGCCGGTCATCACGGTCATGGGCCACGTCGACCACGGAAAGACTTCGCTCCTCGACGCGATCCGCAAGACGAACGTCACGGCGAAGGAATCCGGCGGGATCACGCAGCACATCGGTGCTTCCGAGGTCCAGATCAACGGCAAGAAGATCGTGTTCCTCGATACGCCGGGCCACGAAGCGTTCACCGCGATGCGTGCGAGAGGCGCGCACATCACGGATATCGCGGTCCTCGTCGTCGCGGCGGACGACAGCGTCAAGCCGCAGACGATCGAGTCGATCAGCCACGCCAAGGCGGCGGGCGTTCCGATCATCGTCGCGATCAACAAAATGGATAAACCGGGAGCGAACCCAGACAAGGTCAAGAAAGACCTCGCCGACCAGGGCGTTCTCGTAGAAGACTGGGGCGGCGAAGTCATCAGCGTTCCGGTATCCGCGAAGAAGGGCGAGGGCATCAAAGAGCTCCTCGAGATGATTCTTCTCCAGGCGGACGTTCTGGAACTCAAGGCCAACCCGAAGAGAATGGCGAAAGGAACCGTCATCGAAGCGAGACTGGACAAATCGAGAGGTCCGGTCGCAACGCTGCTCGTGAGCAACGGAACGCTCGAGACCGGACAGAGCATCGTCGCGGGGACGTGCTCCGGCCACATCCGGCTGATGACGGACTTCAAAGGCAAGCGCATCAAGAAAGCGGGCCCGGCGACGGCGGTCGAAGTCCTCGGACTGACCGACGTACCGCAGGCGGGCGACGAATTCAATGCGGTCAAGGACGACAAGATCGCGCGCGACATCGCGGATTCGAGAGCGCAGAAACTCAGGGAAGAAGTCCTCGCGAAGGATTCCACCACGACGCTCGACAAGATGTTCAGCGAGATGCAGGAAGGCGAAGTCAAGGAACTCAACGTCATCATCAAAGGCGACGTGCAGGGGTCCGTGGGCGCTTTGATCTCCTCGCTCGAGAAACTGAACAGCGACGACGTGAAGGTGAACGTCGTGCATTCCGGCGTCGGAACGGTCACGGAATCGGACGTCATGCTCGCGTCGACATCCGGCGCGGTCATCATCGGATTCAACGTGCGCCCGAGCACCGCGGTCACGACGCAGGCCGACCGGGACGGCGTCGAGATCAGGCTCTACCGCGTCATCTACGACGTGATCAACGACGTGGAAGCTGCGATGAAGGGCATGCTGGAACCGGAATTCAAGGAAGAAGTGCTCGGCAAGGCCGAGATCAGAGATACGTTCAAGGTGCCGAACGTCGGCGTCGTCGGAGGCGCGTACGTGACGGAAGGCAAGGTCATGCGGAACGCCGAGATCCGGCTCGTCCGGGACGGCATCGTGATCCTCGAGGGAAAGATCTCTTCGCTCAAGCGGTTCAAGGACGATGCGAAGGAAGTCGCGCAGGGCTATGAGTGCGGGATCGGCATCGAAGACTACAACGACATCAAGGAAGGCGACGAGATCGAATGCTTCCGCATGGTGGAAGTCGAACGTAAGGACATTTAGTAAAGGCATTTAGTTCAGGATAGATATGGGACAGAGTCACAGACAGGAAAGAGTCGGAGAAGAGATCAGGAAGATCATTGCGGAGATGCTTTTGCGGGAGATCAAAGACCCCAGGCTGGACCGCATGATCTCCATTTCGGCGTGCGACGTTTCGCCCGACCTGAATTACGCGACCTGCTACATTACGATCCTGTCGAACGAAGGCGAGGATCCGGAGGAAGTCAAGGCGGTGGAAGAAGAAGTCATCAAAGGCTTCGAGAGCTGCTCGGGCATGATCCGGAAGAAGATCGGGCACGAGATGAAACTGCACCGCGCGCCGGAATTCACCTGGCGGATCGACGAATCGATGGAGTACGGGAGCAAGATCGACAAACTGCTCGCAAGCCTGGATAAAGAATAAGTCAGAAGACGCGGCGCGCTGCAGACGGCGGCGGGGCCGCGTTCAACGTAAAGTTTGGATTCGGAACGGTGTTCCGGGATATCGGTTATGAGAAACAACAGCTACAAGAGGATCGGAGAAAGACTGGCGGAGGCGAAGAGCGTCTGCCTTTTTCCGCATGAGAATCCGGACGGCGACGCCATCGGTTCCTGCGCGGCGATCTGCTCGATGCTGCGCGGCATGGGGAAAACGTGCCATATCTTGATCGACGAACCGCTTCCGGAGAATCTGCGTTTCATGGACGACGGCACCATGTTCGTGATCGGAACTTCGCTTCCCGAAGTGCCGGAGGTCGCGATGTGCGTGGACTGCAGCGTGCTGTCGCGGTTCCCCGAGCGGCGGGAGTTCTTTCTGAAGTCCGGTTTCTCGATCTGCGTCGACCATCATCTGAGCGAAAAGACATACTGCGATCTGAACCGCATCGAGCCGAAAGCGGCCGCCGCGGGCGAGCTCGTGTTCCGGCTCATGAAGGCCATGGGGCACAAGCCGACGAAGACCGAGGGCGAGGCGCTGTTCGCCGCGATCACGACGGATTCGGGCAATTTCCAGTATTCCAGCACGTCCCGGACGACGCACAAGATCGTCTGCGACCTCTACGACTGCGGCATCGATACGACGTATGTGAGCACGCAGCTTTATCAGAACGTTCCGATGCGGAAGATGGAGCTGGAGAGCATGGTGATCGCAGACATGAAGCTGCTCGCGGACGGGCAGGTCGTGTACGCCAGGATCACGCAGGACATGCTGAAAGAGACCGGCGCCGACATGAGCGACGCGGAATCGCTGGTCGCTTTGATCCGGAGCGTGAAAGGCGTGGAGATCGCGCTGCTCTTCAAGGAAAGGGCGAACGGCAAGATCTTCGTCAGCATGCGGGCAAAGACCACGGCGAACGTGCAGAAGATCGCGGTCGCGTTCGGCGGCGGCGGGCACAGAAAAGCCGCGGGCTGCACCCTTGAGATGACGATGGACGAGGCGATCGAAAAGGTGACGGCGGCAGCGGTGGAATCGCTGAAATAGCGGACCGGGCGGCCGGCTGAAACGAGTCGGTTGGAACAATCAATGAGTTTATGAACGTAAGCGGCATCATCAACATATACAAAGAACAAAACATGACTTCGCACGACGTCGTCGGAAAGCTCCGGCGCATCTTCGGAGTCAGGCGCGTAGGGCACACAGGGACGCTGGATCCGATGGCGACCGGTGTGCTTCCTGTTTGCATAGGGCGTTCGGCCCGGGTGACCGAGTACCTGGACACCGACCTGAAAAAGTACCGGTGCCGGATGCTGCTCGGCCGGGATACGAACACGTACGACGTCTGGGGCGAAGACGTCCCGGCGGCCGGCGGACCGCAGAGCGCAGAGTCTGCGGCACAGCAAAGTGCCGGGGCTGCGGCGCCGGGCGCGGCCGGCGCAGAAGGCGTGACGGAAGACGACGTGCGGCGCGTTCTCGCTTCGTTCAGCGGGCGCATCACGCAGAAGCCGCCGCTCTATTCAGCGGTCAAAGTATCGGGGAAGCGCCTTTACGAATACGCGAGGAAGGGAAAGAACGTCGAGATCCCGGAGCGCGAGGTGTACATCAAAAGCCTCGAGGTCGTCGACATGGACCTTTCGGATGAAAGCGGCGCGTGGGTCGTCTTTGATGTGGAATGCACCAAGGGCACGTTCGTGCGGTCGGTCTGCCACGACGCGGGCGTCATGCTCGGATGCGGCGCGGTGATGTCGGAACTCGAACGGCTGGCGAGCGGCGCTTTTGAGATCGACTCCGCGGTCACGATCGACGAACTGAAAGCGCTCGCCGAGCAGGGAGAAGACGCGGTGAAAGAGGCGATGTTCCGGCCGGACGAAGCGCTGAGCAGGTTCGGCACGGTGCTTCTCGAAGCGAAGGACGCGGTGCGCCTGATCAACGGGCTCGAGATCGAGCCGGCGTGCTACAGGATCGCGGAAGAACCGTATTTCAAGGAGAACGACTTCTATTTTCCGGTACGGGAGGAATACAAAAGGATGTACCGGCTGTACGCCGATATGTCTGAAAACGTTGAAATTCCAGGGCGTCCGAACGGTACAGAAGATCAGGTGCCGGGACGCGGAACCGGGAATACGGTTGACAATAAACTGTTTATTGGACTGGGACTGATGACGGAAGAAGACCGCCATCTGCACCCAGAAAAGATCTTTATATAGGGAATCGGCATACAGAGGACAGGCGAAAGTGGAAGTATTCAACGATCTGGAAAACATCAAAGGGAATGAGCAGGCCGCGGTAGCGCTCGGCAATTTCGACGGCGTGCACCTGGGGCACCAGGAACTCATCCGGCAGACCGTGGGACTCGCGCAGGAGAAGGGCGTGAAGTCCGCCGTTTTTACGTTCTCGAATCACCCGCGGAATCTGATCCCGGGAAACGAGCCGGTGAAGAACATCCTGTATGAAGACGAGAAGAGATCGCTCATCGAGTCGCTCGGCGTGGACTACCTCTACGAGATCCCGTTCACCGAGGAGATCATGAAGCTCGAAGCCGAGGACTTCGTGACGGAGATCCTGCTCGCGAGGCTCCGGATGACGACCGCCGTCTGCGGGTTCAACTACCAGTTCGGCGCCCGCGCGTTCGGAACGTCCGAATACCTTGAACTGTGGGGCAAAAAGTACGGCTTCGATGTGTACGAGATGGGCCCGTACGAAGTCGACGGCAACGTCGTGAGCTCGTCGCTCATCCGGACGATCATCGAGGCGGGCTACGTGCAGAAATGCCGCGCCTACATGGGCAGGAACTACGAGATCGCGGGCGAAGTCGTGGTCGGCAACAGACTCGGGCGCAAGCTCGGATTCCCGACCTCGAACCTTTTGATCGACGACAGCATGGTGACGCCGCCGAACGGGGTGTACGTCACGTACTGCGACTACAACGGCGTCCGGTACCCGAGCATCACGAACATCGGCGTGAAGCCGACGATCACGAAGGACGTCGCGGAGAACGTCGTCGAAGCCGGCGAGAAGAGCGTCGAAACGCACATTTTCGATTTCGACAAGGAACTGTACGGGAAGCGGATCGTGGTCGAGTTCCTGCGCAAGATGCGGGACGAGCAGAAGTTCGGCAGCGTGGAGGAGCTTTCGGCGCAGATCGTGAAAGACTGCGAGGCCGCGCGCGCCTGGTTCGAGAAGAACAAGTAAGGACGCCGCTCCCTTTTTGATATTGAATTCGCGGGCACCCGGACTTATAATACAGGTGTAGGAGAGCAGAAGTGGTCACGTACAGAGAACTCAAAAGTTCAGACTTTCCGGTCGTAGCCGATTTTATCTGGCGCATGTGGGCATCGGACGAGGTCAAAGCCAAGCCCGAGGTTGCGTTGGATTACGGCTATTTTATTTTGTACAGCGAGCTTTTGCAGTCGTCGGTGGCGTTCGTCGCGGACGACGGCGGAAGGGCGTGCGGCATCCTCGTTTTGAACGTGCTCGACGGCCATCCGCACAACAGCCATTACCTCGCGAAGATGACGGAGCACCTGCTCCGGATGTCGGAGGACCCGGACGGCGCGGTCAACGTGGCGCATTCGCTTGAAGTGATGCGGACGTTCAAGGACTCGGAGGAGGTCCTGGCCGGGAAGGGCATCGGCGCCGAGGTCGCGCTGTTCATCAATGACGCGGACCACCGCGGGCAGGGCGTCGGAAGCGGCATGTTCAAGCACATGGCGGAGTATCTGCATCAGCGCGGCGTGAAGAAGTTCTTCCTGCACACGGACGAGTATTCATACCACAATTTCTACGGCGTGCACCGCGGCATGAAGATCCTGGACGCCCGCAGGTCTTCGGGGAGCATCGGCGACATCAAAGGCGTCAAGCTCTACATTTATGCGGACGACGTGGAGAACCAGCTGCACGACTGACGCGCGGGACGGGCGCTGAGGCATGTGCATGGCGGATAGGCGCTGCAGATGCGCAGGTGATACGCGCTGCAGAACGGTTTTGATCAAAACGCGGCTTTCGGGCCGCGTCTTTTTGTGCCCGGCGTGCTGCCCGAAGACCGGAAAAGAACGAACGGGTTTCTACAATAAATATGCAAACGCGCAACAAATCTTGCCGGACACGCCGGGGGCGGTGTTTTTTTTCGTGTTCTTGTGCGAATCAGAGTATCCGGCGGCTTCACGATCAAAAACTTGATCGTTTTGAACGCGGATGATGCAAAACGCATAAAAAACATATGTCTCTTCATTCTGCCATGCCTGCTGAATGCTGTTTTTTGTGCGAATCATCGTCTGCCGCCGGGCTTTTGATCAATTATTTGATCAAAGGCTGCTCCC
>Ga0256405_10012231_pt1 | contig 10695 bp, 9 predicted proteins | sample RumenRJG_02DNA_FD_189096 | JGI IMG/M metagenome (GOLD analysis project Ga0256405, IMG submission 189096) | Bovine rumen microbial communities from Lethbridge, Alberta, Canada - RJG_02 | ecosystem: Host-associated > Mammals > Digestive system > Stomach > Rumen | place: Canada: Alberta | collected... | reverse complement strand
TATTGACGGGAAACGCTTTTTCCGCACGAGGGACATTGCCCGTCGCGGAGAAGACGGGCTTTTGTATGTGCTGGGGCGGGCAGACGACATGGTAAAAATCAACGGAAACCGCGTGGAGCCTGCCGAAGTGGAGACCGCGCTTAAAAAAGTGCTGGAAACAAAAGTGGTGGCGGTAAAGGCATTTGAGAAAGCAGGCAAGCATTATCTCTGCGCCTATTACCAGAAAGACGCGCCCGTTCCCGAAGCAGAAATCCGTGCTTCCCTAAAACCGCTGCTTCCTGACTACATGATACCTTCTTATTATGTTCACTTTGAGAAAATGCCGCTCAACACAAACGGCAAGATTGACAAAGCGGCTCTTACGCCGCCATTCTTTACCAAAAATCATGCAGAATACGCACCGCCAGAAACCGAAACCCAGAGAATTCTCTGTGCGGCGGCAGAAAAAGTCCTTGGGGAATTTGATTGCATCGGAAAAATCGGGCTTGACGATGACCTTGTGTTGCTTGGGTGCGACAGTGTAAGTGCCATTAATATACTGGTTGAGTGCAAGGGGCTTCCTTTGACCGTGCCGCTCATCTTTGAGAAGCGGACTGTGCGGGGCATAGCGGAAGTGCTTACGAGCAAAACTGGGCCGACTGTTCAGAAAGAGCCTGCTCAAACGAAAGTGCCCCTCAATGACATGCAGTCTTATATGCTCCGTTTCGAGCTTCCGTTTCCCGGAACGGTTATGTACAATCTGGCATTTAAATTCACGCTTAAAAACGATGTGGATTTGAGCATATTCGCCCATGCTGTCAGAAAAACCATTTCTGCCCATCCCGCGCTTCTGAGCGTCATAGAAAAAGAGGGCGACGCATACTATCAGCGCTATGAGCCGAGTTTTGACAAGGAAATCCCCGTGGAGACAATGAGCGCAGATGCGCTTGCCGCTGCCGAGAAAGGTTTTGTAAGACCCTTCCTGCTTGACGGAAGCCCGCTTTTCCGCGCACGGATTATCAAAACGCCGGAGCAGAGTGTTTTTCTTTTTGATGCATACCATCTTATTCTTGACGGAACTTCCGTAAAAATCCTTCTGGGCGATATTGCCCGCACTCTGCACGGCGGCTCCCTTGCAGAAGACCGCACCTTTTACGCGCTCCATGAAGAGGCGAACTTTAAGCAGTCACAGGCGTTTTCCCGTGATATGGAATATTTTAAGAACCGCTACGGCGGGGATGGCTGGCACACACGCCCGCTGCTTGACTTTGACACGGACAAAAATTTTTATGGAAGCATTACAGGCGATTTTTCCTTTACGCCTGCCAATGTTGCAAACCTCTGTCAGCGTTACGCTTTGGGGAAAAATGAATTTTACGCTGTCGCGGCGGCTCTTGCCATTGCTTTGTATAACAAGGCTCAAAATGTCATGTTTACATGGATATGGAACGGCAGAAAAGAATCGTCACTTCAACGCTCAGTAGGGGTTTTTATTAAGGAGTTTCCCATTGCTTTTGCCATTGGCGATACTACAAAGCTGAGAGACCTGCTTTTACAGGCAAAGAAGCAGATTTCTGCATCTCTTGCCCACGGAACCCTTTCTTACGGAACCCTTGATTTTGACGGAATAGGGCTATATCAAGAGGAGGAAGACTTGAGCCTTTTGTATCAGGGCGATATGTATGATTACGAACGTTGCGCGGACTTTATGAAGGAGGCTGCAGTTCCGTTAGGTACAGATGAGTTTCCCTGTGCCTGTGATAATTCACCGGCGCTAGAAATACTGGAAAGCAAATCTACATTCGGTTTTATTCTGGGCTATAACGCCGCAGCGTACAAGCGTGAGAGCATGGAGCGTTTCCTCCGTCTTTTTGTCGCTTCATGCAAAATGCTCATAAAGACGGGCGAAAATCCTGACTTTACGGTAAGGGATATAAAAAACACTGTGCAATAGGTGAATAGGAACGAATTTGCGTTTCCGAGGAGGATATACTATGTGGTTTGTGTATGTGATTGGAGCATCGCTCCTATGGGCGTTGATGGGGCTTGCCTACCGCAAGTGCGCGGTGGACATGACGGCTGGAGAAAGATATGTGCCGATTAAATTTTCGATAGCGACGGGCGTGGTGTGTGTGCCGATTGTGGCGATTTGCCTTCTTATTCGTGAGGAAGATTTTAGCATTTGGGAAAGTTTCGTGCGCTTTTATCCTTTCACTATATATATGTTTGTGTATATGATAGTGTGCACGATAAGTTTTGTCGGCAACATGTACAACGAGGCTTCTGTGGAGAGTCCTATTGAAAATCTTGACGGCTTCGGGTTGGTTTTGCTTTCGTTGGCGTTCGTGTTTTTCGGAAAGGCGGAGAGCCTGAGGGAAGTGCTGTCTCCGCGGATAATCGTTGGACTTGCGCTTATAATGATAGGTTTTACTGTCCTTGCCGTGATACGCGAAAAAGAATCGCGCTTGGCTAATCATGGTGAAAAAAAACGCTTTTGGCAGGCAGGCGCTGGTGCGCTCCTAGTCCCGCTCTTGTATGCATTTATGGAAGCGGGCGAAACAGTAGTGACGGGGCTTTCCGTTGACAAAACCTACGGCTATGAGCTTCCCGAAGGCGACGCCATGATTATTTTGGGGAGCGTGTATGCGTTTATGACGGTGATACTGTGGCTGTTCCTGCTTGTCAAAGAAAAAAGACCGTACAATCCCTTTGCCAAAGGCCGCCGTCTTATGCTCGTCGGCGCGGCATTCGATAACATTGGCATGGGATTGTACTTTTTTGCAATGGCAATCAACGCGGTTGTTACTGATGGCTCGCTGGCCGCTTATCCTGTGCTTACGATGATTTTGGGGCATATTTTTCTGCACGAAAAACTTTCATGGAAGCAGTATGTATGCCTTGTGCTCGTAATTGCGGGCGCAGTGTTGATTGGCGTGGAAATGGCGTAGCGTGACGGTTTAGGGAAGACGACGCATTATTGCATCTAACAGTATCGGAGCCGTGTGGAAGCACACTTTTTGATAGAAATTAATTTTTTAAGGAGTTGTCTATATAAAAACAACAAAGAAAACACGCAGTTTTGCGTCATTAGTTCTGCTCGCGGTATTCGCGGCATGTATTCTTGCTTCTTGCGCCCGCGCAGAGAAAGCATCGCTCTCGCTCTGGAACGACGGCGCACCCGCAAAAAAAGCGCTCGTGGAATGTGCTTGTCTCAAACAAACAGGAAGGCAAGGACGGCTTGGACTACACTTTTACGGTCGCCGACGAGGTTATCCTTGCCGACCAGAACATCATCAAGAATTTACAGATGAACAAAGTTTCTACTATCGTAAAGGAAATCGGCGTGCAGCCTGTCCTCGGCTTCGGAAACAGCCTGACGGACTCAAGCATGGTGAACTTTGCGCTTTCAAACAAGCGGTACAAGTCGCTCGGCTTCATGCTCTGCTGTGACGACCTTGAGCGCGAGTACGGCAATCTCAAAAAAGCCGACAAAATGCGTGCCGACTGCGAAGCAAACGGCTGGATTGCAATCTCTATGAAAGACGACTGGAAGACGATTTACGGCGACGGCGTGGAAAAAGTGAAGTAAGGAAAAAAAATCAGTGAAAAATTCTAAAAAATATGCTATACTAAGTCTGTTCAGAAACGTCAGTTTCTGATTTTATACCTTTTGGAGGAATATATGACTGTTGCAAAGAACCAGAATGGCACAAGCGTCACGCTTTCAGTGGAAGGCCGCTTGGATACCATTACCGCCCCTGAACTTGAAAAAGAGATTCAGGCACTTGCTGATGCAATGGAACTTACGATTGACTTTGCAAAGCTCGAATACATCTCATCTGCGGGATTGCGTGTTTTGCTTTCCGCTCACAAGGTTTTCGCCAAAAAAGGCGGCATGACGATTACGAATGTGAACGAGCAGGTGCTGGATATATTTGATGTGACGGGATTCAAAGACATTCTGAACATCAAATAGGAGCAAAACATGAAATCGAACATCTGTGAACTTTCTCAAAACACGGCAGCGCTTTCTGCTATTTTGGAAGAGGCCGAAAAGACCGCCGTGTATGTTGCTCTCGACAAAAAACAGAGCGGACGGCTTCGTTTGCTTGCAGAAGAACTGGTGGGTATGCTCCCCGAACTCTTGCATTTCAGCACGGGCGAGTTTTGGATTGAGGCGAACGGAAAGTCTTTTGAGCTTCATACTGCCCTCTCTCCAAATGACATGATGACCTACGAACTGCGCGAAAAATTGCTTGCTCTTTCTTCGAGCGGGAAAAATGCGGCGGCAACAGGAATTATGGCAAAAATCCGCCTTGCAGCAGAATTTATGATGATTGACTACAGCCAGACGGCAATGGCAAACGAAGGGTTTTATCTTTCCGGTATAGACCACAATCAGACATTTTATGCGGCGGTGTGGAGTCTGAACCTGTACCGCGAGCAGACAAAAGCAGAGCAGGGCGAACCATGGGACGAACTGGAGCGTTCCATTGTGGCGAACATTGCGGACGATGTGCTTGTGGGTGTTGACGGAAAAAAGGTTGAAATCATCGTAAAAAAGGCTTTTTAGTTATAGGCATTGTGTTGTGCGCCGTGCCGGTTTTTGTGTTGAAGCCGTTTTTCCGCACGAACATCACAAACTGGAACATAGAACGGTTTACCGAAACATTTGTCATGTATGCTGTCGCTCTTATCGGCGTTTCCGCACTGTTTAAACTGCCATTCTTGCGTAAGTAAGAGAGTCTAAGAACTAAGAAGGAGTATGGTATGTTCAAGATTGAAAATTTTAATCCAGAGGAAGATGCGAAAACCTTGCAGCTGACTGACCAGCTGTTCCATGTTGCATTAAAAGAAGAGCTTGCAAGCAAGACACGCTTTCATGTAAAGAATGACAGGGGAGAGGACTTTGACATTGTTTATTGGGATAATGATGAGGACATTGAGCCTCGTGATGCTTACCCTAAGTATGTAAAGCCGCCCTATATGACAAAATATCTCAAATATGACGAAACGGACAAAGCCTCGCTGTACCTTGACTTTTTTAAAGGGCTTGACCGATGTATTTTTGAAGAATTGAACGAATACACTATCGTGCTTACAAAGGTTATGCTTTCCTACACGGATTTGGAAATCTATTGCAAAGATGAGCGAATATACTGGTTTGTAGACAAAAATCCGAGGCTGCATGTTGAAAAGGAACTGCCCGAAAACCGTTTTGCAGAAAGCACGTTTTATATTCAGGAGCAGTTGAAGTGTGGACTTGAGGACTACAACTTTAACCGCCTAGGCAGCACCTACGCTTTTCACAACATCTTCTTTTTGCAGTGGATTCTGAACGGAAAGGATATTAAGCATTACCGCTTTTTCACGCTGCCTGTCAGCGACACGGGCGGTATCGGCGCGGTACTTTCCAGCTACAAGACAAATAAGCAGGCCGCTGAGACCTTCGGGCTCAAATTCGTTTCCCCGAATGTAGACCATTTCGGAAAATATCCCCGTAGCATGGTGGAAAAATACTTCGCCGTAGACATTTGGAATTCTGAAGCCAACGAAGAAAATACGCTGGTAGTTCCCAATCAGGTCATATTTTACAAGACCAAATTTTACAACAGTCTGGGGTCAAGCCTTGATGTAGATTCCATTGCGGGCGGATTCAAGCGGGAAATGGACGAGTACTATAATGCGGTGTTTGGCGAAAAGAAGGCATTAGGAGTTTTAATCCGTGGTTCTGACTATATCACCACAGGCTTGAGCGGATTGAGAAAAATGGCTACCGTTGAACAGATGACACCTAAAATCCGTCAGTGGATGGAAGACTATGGGTATGAAAAACTCTTCCTCGCCACCGAAGACGCGGACATCCTTTCTGCCATGAGAAAAGAATTCGGAAAGAAGCTGGTTGCCTTGTCGCAGGAGCGTCTGACGGTCAAAAACTTGCGCAGTGGACAGATAATTTCCGATTACGAAAAGGAAAACAACGGCAAGGACTACGCCGCCAAGCTGGAAGACACCACCATCAACTACTTTTATGCCCTCTACATTCTTTCCCGCTGCAACGCTTTTATCTGCTCTGGTCAGTGCAACGGCTGGGACAATGTGCTGAGTCTGAACGACGGAAAATTCGAGCGTTCCTACAAGTTTACCGTTGGCGTTACCGGCGACCCGATGACGGAGGACTGGAAAGAGGTCAAGCAGATTACGGCGGGCATGTTCGCCCGCGCCGCTTATCCGTCGGACAAGGCATTCTTTATGACTTACCGCTTTGATTTGGCGGAGGCGGTGAATCCCGATGCCTTAAAGCAGGCATGGGAAAAGACTCTTACGGTCTATCCGTATATGGGCTATGCCGTAGTTCCTCGCGGAAAGAAGCTCGTGCTTACAGAAAATCCGCTTCCCTTTGTGTTCAAAGAAACCGGCGAGATTGTAGAGCCGTTTGAACGCTCTGGCAATTTTCACACGGTTACTTTCTGCTATTTGGGGCAGACACTCTGGATTTATATCGACCATGTGCCGGTGGATGGAACGGGCATCAACCATGTGTTTGAAACTTTCTTCTATCACTACTATTGCCTTGCAGACGGCACTGAATATCCTGTTCCCAAAGGCGTGTACACCGAAAAGGACGGTCCTGTTCCAGGGCTGGATGTGGACGGCTACCTTCTGGCTGACGCAATTGACCCGACCACGCTCATGAAGGCTATGACAGGAGAGAAAAGTTTTGTTCCGCCAGAGTTCCCCAAAGAAGGTGTCTTTGGCAACCGTCCTGATTGCCGGGGTTATTGTCTTTCCGTGCCAAGCGCAGAGATGATGAATTATGCCAAATCAGTGGGTGGCAGCCCTGTTTCTGTGCTTTCGGTGGCATTGGCAAAGGCTGTCTGCAAAGTACATTCCGAAAATGAGTTACCTATCAAGATTATGTACCCAGTGAATATCCGAAAGGTGATGGGTAACAGTACATCTCTGGTGCATCAGGCGGTTTTTGCCCAGTACAAATTTGAGCCGTCTGATGTGGCGGCAAAGAGCGACAAGGAACTTAATGCCGCTTTCAGAGCGTATTTAAAGGAGTTTACCTCTGAACCGAGCATCCGAATGAATGCCGGCATATTCCGCGGTATGTGCGAGGGCTATACAAAAGCATTTGCCTACGGAGCATTGGACAAGGTTTGCATGGAACAGCGCAAAAATGCCGATGCTTCCTTGGAGATTAGCTATTTGGGAACGCTCCGTACCAGCAGCAGCTACGGCAACAAAATCCGCATGATGGCATTCCATGCCATGCCAGAAAAGGGTGTCATGTTGCAAATGACGGAAGTGGGCGGTCGTTTCTACATCGACTGGTATCAGGGCTTTCATGGCGAAATGTACGCAAAAGCACTCCGCGACTTGCTCAAAGAACTTGGCATGAATGGGGTCACGCTGGAGCGAGTCGAATAGGGAAAGCTAAACAGAACTTTTTATAATCCCTATTCTGTCGACCCATGACAAGAATGAGTGAAATCAAAATTGAAACCCACACACCCTTTTTCGCCCTGAGAATATTTTTTGCACCATAATTCTGTCCGACATAAGTTGTCGTGCTCATTTGAAGGCTTTGCACCGGCAAGAGGCAAATCTGGTCGATTTTATTAAAACAAGCCCATCCCGCAACGCAGTCTGAGCCAAATTTGTTGATATATCCCTGGACAAAGACATTTGAAAATGATGTGAGAGATGATTGAATTCCGCCTGGAACTCTTGTACATCTGACGCTTTTTATGGATACTATTTTTACGGTTGCTGTTGTCTTCATGTGCGGGCTTTTACCTGGGCTTGCAGTTCAGATTTCATACAATATCATAAATTCCTTGATCTGGTTCGCAAAAACAGGTTCTTTCGACATTTTTATGATGCTTTACACAATCTGTGGAATAGTAATCGTCTTTTCAACCTGGCTTATAGCCCGTCAAAAAAATGAATTCAAAATCAGTCTGTCAGTTACTCTTTTGTACCTGATTCTGATAGCCCTGGTTTCCTCATTTTGTTCGGTATTTTCTGGCGGAATAATCGATTATTTTCATATCAAATATAAGAACATTCCAGATATGATGAATCCGATTAAAAGTTTTACCGAATCATTCGTACATCAGCATTTTAGTCTTCTTGCTTCCTGCATTTTGGCGCAGATTCCAATTTCATTTGCGGACAGGTTGATAGCTACATTTTCAGGATACGGAGTTTATCGGATTGTGGAACATGCTGCTAATGTTATCAAACAAAAACAGAGTAATCGCTCTGAGTAAATCACGGTAAAAACATGAGTGACACAGATAAAATTGCAGAGCTTGAACTCATACTTTCTAACTATACTACTATTTTCATTATTTTCGACATCATTTTCTTTGTAATGATTCTTTTAGGTATCATTCTTTTGATCCGATTCCTAAAATCAAAAAAAAATCTACATGATTCAAACGAATATCTTCTATACACAATAACCGGACAGGAAGAGGAACGTGCAAGAATTGCACGTGAACTCCATGATACTGTGGCACAAGACTTGCGGTATTGTAAAAACCTTCTTGAAAAAAAGAACGCAGCAGAATACATTTCTCAGGCTGCTGTACTACTCGGAAAAACGCTGTCACAGGTACGGATGATAAGCTACAATCTTTCGCCGGCTGATATTACCAAAAAAGATCTAAAGGTAAACATAGTAAATCTTTGTACATCAATGTCAGAAACAACCGGCATACAATTCAGGTTTTCAATGCCGGATAACACGGATTATTCTTTCCTAAACGAAAATGATATTTTGAATATATACAGGATTGTGCAGGAATCTTTCCAGAATATAATAAAGCATTCCCATGCATACGAAGCGGTAATACTGATACGTAATGAGTCTTCGAGTGAGGAAAAAGGTATTTATATTTTTATAAGTGACGACGGTTGTGGATTTGATACAGAATCGGATCAGTATGGCGCACTCAATTTTGGAATTGATACATCAAAGCATTTTGGTCTTGTTGGAATGCAAAAAAAATGTCAGCTGATTGGTGCAGAATTTTCAGTGACATCAGCACCTGGCGAAGGCACTCAAATCAGTATTTATAAACCAACACCCAAAGGAGATACAAGTCATGAATAAAACACGTTTTTTTGTTGTTGAAGACCATACTCTTACAAACCGAGGAATTAGGGAACTGCTTTTAGGTAGAGACCTCTATGATTGTGTTGGTTACGCATTCACAAAAAGTGAAAGTCTTGAGATACTTTGCAAGTTATCCGAAACAAAAGCCCTGCCTGACATTCTGATTCTGGATTTGTTTTTAGGCAATGAAAGCGGTCTTGAAGTTCTGCGCGAGATAAAGAAAAAGTATCCGCAGATAAAAATCGTTGTGTATTCTATGTATACAAAACCTGGTATTGTTTCACTTGCACTTGAAGGAGGTGCCGAAGGTTTTGTTTCAAAATCAGCTCCGGAAAAAGAGCTTTTTACTGCAATTGAAAAAATAATGGCCGGAGAAACGTATGTTCAGCAGAATCTAATTTATCCTCTTTTTATCTACAAAACAGTATATGAAGGTCTTACAAAACAGGAGCAGGTTATTTTTAAGAGAATCATCGAACGCAAAACAAAGCAGCGGATTGCCACCGAACTTAACATTGTTGGGCGTTCTCTTGAAAATTATCTTTCTCGCATTTATATGAAAACCGGCTGCAAAAATCACGAGGACCTGATTCAGAAATATGGGGAATAAGAATTACTTCGAAGATTTAATAAAATAAACTTTTTGTTCTGATGCAGAGCGTGACGAAAAATGAGTAAAATTTCTTACGGCAGACAGAACGACAAAATAGAATGTATCCGCTATAAAAACTGGAGTAAAACGTATCCGCCGCATACACACACCAGCCATCTGACAGTCGGGTATATTGGAGAAGGAAAGCTCTGCCTGACTCTGAACGGAAAGCAAAAGAATTATAGTAAAGGAGAACGTTTCAGAATTCCGCCGGATGTACTGCATGAAATTATGGTTGTTCTTTGCATACAAATCAAAGAACAGTCTGCTGAATCTGCGGCTGCTTCCGAGTCTCCGGCTTCCTACAAAGAAAATTGGATACAATTGCTGTTCTTAAATATTCTAAATATGACATACAGGTGTCAGGAATTGGATGATAGAATTAAAATCATGGAAAACCAAGTACTTTTAGACAACATCACAAAAATTCATACAACGCAAATGGGCGCAGAAAGAATCAGAAAAAATCTGCATCTTTCTGCTGAAACTGACACTGTTGAATATTGCAGACAGAAAATTCTTGACCCCAAGTGCAATATTTACAAGCAGGGCAAGAACTGGTACTGCGAAATTGGCGGCATGAAAATCACTGTGAATTCCTACAGTTACACGATTATTACTGCGCATACGATAAAGTAAAAATGACACGACCGGAATTTGATGATATAAAAAACTTATGCAAAATATGACAATTCTGCCTTACAATGGAATAAGTTCATAAAAGACTTCTGTGCAGACCCGGCTACCGCTATCTTTCCCGAACGCCTTAAAGCCGCCGCCGCACTTTGGAAAATCGTACGCGGATCCGACAAACCGAAAGTCTATTCGCACGAACTTTTTGAAGAATATAAAATTACAATGGAGTAATACAATGCCAAGACCACGAGACAAAGTATCACTGCTTACTGCAGCAAAGGAAAACTACGCAAAA
>Ga0256405_10012230_pt1 | contig 10695 bp, 9 predicted proteins | sample RumenRJG_02DNA_FD_189096 | JGI IMG/M metagenome (GOLD analysis project Ga0256405, IMG submission 189096) | Bovine rumen microbial communities from Lethbridge, Alberta, Canada - RJG_02 | ecosystem: Host-associated > Mammals > Digestive system > Stomach > Rumen | place: Canada: Alberta | collected... | reverse complement strand
TACAATATGAGGACCCCGGCCTATTCGGTTTTTTCGGATTAAGCCGGACAAATAGTGTATTAAGAAGTGATGAAACGTCTTGTCACTTTATTGGCCGCGGTCTTTGCATCTTCCACAATAGAAAAAGCAAGTTGGCGAATTGTTACGTTCCTTTTAATACTATCTCCCCGACACTCTCGTGCCGGGGCAGATTTGTATTATTCCCGTGCTTTTTATACCTTTGCGATATGAGCAGGCATGATACTGACATACTCTTTTTCATAGCATTCTGCATAGAGTCATATAAGAATAAGCATGGCATTTCTGGAGAAGACGCCTCTAAGCTATTCGACCGGAGTGGCATCAAGCAGTATTTGTCTGACAATTATGAGGCGCTTCACACTCAGGGGATGCCATGGATTTTGGAAGAAATTGAAGAAAAGATCGGATTATGATATTGTTTCACGGAAGTCTTCAAATAGTGAAGGAACCTCGCATTTTGATTCCTGGGCGCACTCTTGACTACGGCGCTGGTTTTTATACGACCACTTCCGAGCAACAAGCCAGAGATTGGGTCGTTCGTAAACTTGACGTCAATCAAAGGATTGGTTATATCAATATCTATGATTTTGATAAGCCTTCCGCGAAAGGGCTGGATTGCCTGAGCTTTGCCAATCCGCCCGGGGAGGATTGGGTGGATTTTGTACACGCCAATCGAACTCAGCGAGGCTTCATCCATAACCATGATCTGGTATATGGTCCCGTGGCCAACGACCGGGTTTATGCAGCTTTCGCTCTATATGAACAGGGGCTTTTGAGTAAACAGGAACTTATTACAGAACTGAGGACATACAGCCTCGTCGACCAGATGTTATTTCACACAGAGGCTGCTCTTAAATGCCTTAAATTCAATGGTGTGAAGGAGGTTTCGTTATGAGAGCGAAAGTGACACAGAATAACCTGTATCTTCTTTTGGCGGGGAAAGTGGCTGCGGTGGCCTCTTTCATTGCAGATGATGAACACATCAGCCCCATCGATGCGCTTTCAAAATTTTACTCTTCGAGTACATATCGTCTTCTGGAACGCGAAGACAGTAAATTGTGGCATTACGGCCCTGTTGCCCTATATCAAGATTATCAGTCGCACAGATAGCCTGGCTCCGACTACAACTATCAGCTCTGGATGTCTTGACATCAGAGCAGCATGGACTGGTGGGAAATTCCTTTCCGTGCTCATACCTATATGGAATATCAAGGATGATGGATATGTTCACGAAAATTGATTTTTTCTTGCAGCATTTCCGGAATTGAATTATATTTGTATCCCGATTGGCTCTAATCGGGATTTTTTATGTCCACATCATTACGAAATGCAAGCCTTCAATATGTCGGTTTGCAAGAAGACACAAGCATATACGAACTGCGCGCTCCGCAGTTCCAGAACAAATACTTCATTATCAGCGGGGCAGGGACCCGTCGCCTCATGGCCTCTCCCGAAGTCGTAGGCTTCGATTCCTACTCAGCAATGCTCCCTGAAACTGTCGCCGCCCTCCGTTACCTTTTCCCTTCTGGTTCGGAGGGCGACGTCGATATACTCACCATCCTCCGCGGTGGTCTCAACTATCCCATCGAGGAGGCCTGCCACAGAGTAGGTATCCGGGTGAGGGATATCCACTTCCTGAGTTGCGAACGCATAATCGAGGAGCACGTTATCACCGGGCTCGACATAAAATACGAGAAACTCCGCATCACCCGTGACCGCACCCTGGTGATCGGGGACATCATCGCTACCGGCGATACCCTCCGCCTGTGCCTGGACCAGGTAGTAGACCGTTTCCGCCGCAAGGGAGGCAGCATACGCAAGATTATATTCTTTACTATAGGCGGCACCCGCGCCATCCCCCTCATGGAAAGGATGGCCGAGAGGATATCAGCCTATTTCCCCGAGTTCGAAGGCTTCGAGTGCTTTTTCTACGAGGGCATCTTCTCCGTGTACAAAGACAAGGGTGTCAGCGGAATCAACGTGCCGGACATCGACTTCGGATGGAACGACGGGGTGGTATCTCCCGAATTCAGGCGCTATGTGATGGCACATCCGGACGCACTCTTCGAGAAATGCATAATCTACGACGGTGGAGCGCGCCGCTACGAGATTCCCGTGCATTTCGAGGAGGTCTTCGAGTACTGGCACGGTATTGCGGAGCGAGCGGAGGGCATCGACGTCCCCGCCCTCGTCGCAGAGAAACTCGGGTATGAGGGACCCATCGACTATGCCGTATGGCTGCTGGTGACAGGGCTCGGAACCCTTCCGCAGGAGGGCCTGCGGGAACTATGGGAGATGGAGCAGGACCTTTGCCGCAGGGCTCCTTCCATCGACCTGAAAGAGACGGCGGAACGCAGGATCAAAGAAATTACCTTTATATCAAAAAATTATGAGTAACAAAAAAGGCTTCGATGTCGATTACACGACACAGGCGGTAGACCGCGCAGGGCGCAAGAGCACCCTCAGTATGTTCATGGTGATGCTTGGCTTCACCTTCTTCAGTGCAAGCATGTGGGTCGGGCAGCAGCTCGCTGCAGGCTTGAATTTCTGGGGCTTCGTATGGGCCCTTGTCCTTGGTGGTCTTATCCTTGCTGCTTACACCGGTTCTCTCGGATTCATAGGAGCCGAGAGCGGACTCTCCCTCGACATGCTTGCGCAGAGGAGCTTCGGAAAGAAGGGAAGCTGGCTCCCCAGTGCAATGATCAGTTTCACCCAGATCGGATGGTTCGGCGTAGGCCTTGCCATGTTCGCGATTCCGGTAGCGAAAGAACTTCTCGGCCTTGATGTTACTCCGGACCACATGCCCTGGCAGGGATATCTGATGGTAGCGATTGCCGGTGTCCTAATGACATGCACGGCATACTTCGGAATCAAGAGTCTCACCATCATCAGTTATGTCGCCGTTCCCGCAGTCGCCATCCTCGGCACTGCGGCCATGATAATGGCGGTGAACCGCGGTGAACTCGGGCTGATCGAGCAGTTCAATCAGGGCAGCAAGACTCTCGGCATCATCGCCGGCGCCGGTCTGGTGGTAGGAAGCTTCGTCTCCGGGGGCACTGCGACTCCCAACTTCACGCGTTTCGCCAAGAGCGGCAAGGTGGGGCTCTGGACCACCGTGGTAGCCTTTTTCATCGGCAACAGCCTGATGTTCTGCTTCGGTGCCGTATCCAGCATCTATGTAGGCGGTAACGACATCTTCGAGGTCATGCTCAACCTCAATCTCTTCTATCTTGCAGTGCTGGTTCTCGGTCTTAACATCTGGACCACCAACGACAACGCACTCTACACCGGCGGACTCGGGCTCAGCAACATCTTCGGGCTCAGCAAGAAAGCCATGGTGCTCATCTCGGGAATCATCGGCACTGTTGCCGCAGTGTGGCTCTACTGGAATTTCTGCGGCTGGCTGAACGTGCTCAACTGCACTCTTCCTCCTGTCGGCATTATCCTCATCCTCGACTACTTTGTGCGCCGCAAGGCATATTTGGAAGACAGCGTCGAGATCAAGACCGTCAACTGGTTCGCGGTTGCCGGCGTGGTGCTTGGTGCAGTCGTCGCCAACCTCGTGCACTGGGGCTTCCCTGCAATCAACGGCATGGCTGTCGCCGCCCTCTGCTACTGCTGCGGCCGCTTTGTCTGCAACAAATAGCCTGGCACCCAAGTTGGTGATATTCAGACAGTTTCTGGAAACAAATCGGCGGATTCCGCCGATTTGTTTTCTGTAAGTCATTGAGTGGTAGATAGATAATTGCCCGGTTTTAACTATATTTGGAACAATGAACAGTATCCGGCCAGCCAATGAAACTGATATCCCGCGAGTAATGACCGTCCTGGAGGCGGCCAAGGGGATAATGCGCGCATCGGGGAATATGAACCAGTGGGTAAACGGATATCCTTCGGAAGAGGTGATCAATAACGATATCGCCAATGGATGGGGATTTGTAGTGGAAGAAGAAAAAAGGATTGTCGGCTACTTCGCCTTCATCCCTTCTCCGGAACCGACATACTCAAGAATTTACGGAGGTGCCTGGCTGGACGATGAACGGCCCTACCACGTGGTGCACCGCATAGGCAGCACTCCTGACTCGCACGGCATCTTCGCCGCCATCATGGATTTCTGTTTCTCGCACGATCCGAATATCAGGATCGATACGCATCGCGACAATCTGGTAATGCAGCACAATATCCTCAAGGCCGGCTTCGGCTATTGCGGCATCATCTATCTTGAATCCGGCGACGAGCGCCTGGCATATCAGCGTCTTCCCCGAAAATGATTATCTTTGTGCAGTTATGAAGATAATGAGAAGATTCCTCGGAGCGATTGCCGTCATTGTCCTGACGGCCTCCTGCGGCACAGCAAGGCAAGGTGCCAAGTATTTCACGATGGAAGAAATGCCGGATCTGGTTAAGTGCCTTCCGGCTCCTCCTGCATTCGGCTCTCCCGAGTTCGCCTACGACTCTCTCCGCTATTTCTGGGGGAAGGAGCAGCGCAAAGACCCGGTCAGGGCAAGGATTGCGACACGCGATGCGGCCTGGCAGCTGGATACCGTCTTTACGACCTTCAACGAGGCCATCGGGCTGGAACTTTCCCCCGAGCGCACGCCGCAGATCTGGAAGCTGCTCTATGACGGAATCAAGACCATAGAACAGATCCGGGTGCATCCCAAGAAGTATTACCACCGTCTACGTCCTTTCGTATATTTCAACGAGAGGACTCTGTGCCCTTGGGAGGATGATGAACTCCGCGGCGAGGGGTCCTACCCTTCCGGGCACACCATCAGGGGATGGAGCTGCGCGCTGATGCTTGCGGAAGTAGCACCAGAAAGGGCGGAAGAACTCTATGCCCGCGGCTGGATGTACGGCGAGAGCCGCGTGATTGCCGGAGCCCATTGGCAGAGCGACGTGGACGCCAGCCGAGCTGCGGCGAGCATAGCCTATGCCAAAGTCAATACAAACAAAGAATTCCGCAGGCAGGTCGCAAGGGCCCGTGCGGAATATCTCAAGATGACAAGATAGTTTATTCCCCTACGTGGAAGGCAACCCTCAAGTCCTCGATCTCCTCGTCGGTAATCGGGGACAATTTGCCTATGGGCGCAGCCATGATGAGGGAACGCGCACTGAAGTCGGCGACCTCAAGACGGTCGAAGGTGTTGATCAGCTTGTCGCCGGTCACCACGACCGAATCGTTCTCCAGCATCACGCAGGGACGGCTCTTGAATTCCTCGGCGAGTTCGTTCAGATTGTCGTACTGGCTCCCGAAGGGGAATTTCGGAACGTCCTGGAGGAAAATCCAGCTCTCGGGAATGGTGCGAACATCGAATTTCTCATCGGTGCAGCAGTATCCCATCAGCGAAGGCGTCTGGGTAAGGATGATGGAGTTGATCTTCGGATTGCGCTTGTATATTTCGTAGTGCAGTGCGACACTGCGGCTGGCGGTCTTGCCTGCCTCGATCATTCCGTCCTTCACCTGCACGATTTCGCCTGGCTCCATGTCCCAGCGCTGCACGTTGGCGGGAGTGATGAGGAAGTCGTTGCCTCTCCAGCGGATTGAAGCCGTGCCGTAAGAAGAACTCATCAGCCCCTGGGTGCAGGCGCGGCGCACTATGTTGCATATTTCGGTGCGGATGGCCCTTTCGTCGGAGGGATGCTCGACATTCATGAAATGCTGGAAACTGTTGTGAACGGCCTGCGTATGATGCTGGATCTGCTCCGGGCTGAGATATCTCGGAGTGCCCAGGGTGTCGGCGTTGAGAATGGTGCGCGCGCAGAGTTCCAGGGTTTCCAGACGCTGGTAGGCGTCGGCGATGTCTTCGCCCATCAGCACCACCCCGTGGTTTTCCATGATCACCGCCTTGTAATCCTGATTCTTTGCGAACTCGCCGGCGATCTTCTCGCCCAGAAGTTCGCTGCCGGGGAGGGCGTAGGGTGCGAAACCTATGGGGCCGCATACGCCGAGAGCCTGTGGCAGGATGGAGGTGTCCGGGACCTTCTTGGTGATGCTGAAGGTGACCAGTCCCGGAGGATGGGCGTGGATGACGCTGTGAAGACCCGGGCGGATTTTGTAAAGCGCCCTGTGGAAAGGATACTCCGATGAAGGCTTGTGTGGCCCTATGATGGTGCCGTCTGCCTTGACGCACATGATGTCGGAGGGAGTAAGCGACCCTTTGTCTATTCCTGCGGGGGTAATCCACATATCCCCGTTTTCATCCATGATGGAAAGATTGCCACCGGAAGTGGTGGTCATCCCGCTGCGGTAGATGCGCCCGATTATGATGGCGATCTGTTCTGCGGGATGCATGAGTTTAACGTCCAGTTGTTTCATAATTTATCTGCGTTTGCGAGGAGATACTTCTCTGCTTCTGCGTTCCATAAACCGTTATGGGCTTTGCACAAGCGGTCAAGCTCATCGTAAACCGGCTTGCCGATTTTTCCGAAATCTGCGATTGCGGTGAGAGGCATCGTCAACTGCGTGTAAACCATCTTCTTGCCTCCGGGGATGGACGGCAGATTGAGGGTTGTATCCACTACGGTGTTGAGGCCTCCGATATGGGTGATGAGCCCGGCAGGATCCATTCCCTTGCCCATCAGGTCGATGGCTTCGCGCATGTCGTCGGTATTTCCGCCGCTGGTTCCCACGATATGGTGAGCTTCGTAGTGCACGTTGTAGAAGTTGAACTTGGCGCTGAAGTCCGGGCTCTTGGGGCCGGAGAAGAAGTCCAGGCAGCCGTCGAAGCCGAGGATGGCGTCAGCCTGCTCGACAACCGCCGGCACGGGGGCCATAACCACGACGTCGTCGTAGCCTGTGCCTCCGGAAAGCTCCTTCAGGGTAGCAACCGGATCGCCGCTGCCGGTGTTCACATAGTGGATGTCGATCCCGCGCTTCGCAAACATCTCCTTAGTGTAAAGGGATTCGGCACGGTCCAGGCGGCTCTGGTCGATATCCGTAACTACAAACAGGGAAGGGACGGGTCCCTCGCGGTGCAGCACGTAGTTGATCATCGCAAGGCCCATGGGGCCGACGCCTGCGAGCAGGGCCAGCTTGCCTCCCTCCTTGATTTCCATCTTGTGCTCATACGAGCCGGGAGTCGTGTGGTAGTGCGCGTGGAGAGCGCCGATCACGCAGCTGATAGGTTCGCTGAGAGAAGCAGGGTAGAAGGCGTCGCCGAAATAGCGGAAGAGGCACTTCTGCTCCATCACCTCGTTGGGGATGATGACATAGGTGGCGTCGCCTCCGCAATACTTGTATGAGTAACCGGGGGCCGAGAGGATGCCTACAGGACCATCGGGATAATTGATTGCGGGCTGGATGCTGAACCTGTCGCCGGGTTTGAACTCATCCTGCCATTTCTTTCCGACTTCCACGATGACACCGGCGAATTCGTGGCCGATGATGGTAGGGTTCTCCGCCACGTCACCCGGAACACGCTTGTGCTCCGGTCCCTGATGCGCGGATTTGTAGGAAGACATGCAGATGTCGTCGCTGATCACTTTCGCGAGGATCTCGTCTTCTTTGATTGCGGGAAGTTCAAATTCTTCCAGCCTCAAATCATCTTTTCCGTAAAGACGTACTGCTTTTGTTTTCATATTTCTTTTCGTTTTTGTCTTCTGAACTTTTTGCCGGAGCATTTATCCGGCGAAGCATTTTTTCAGCGAGCCGGAAAATGACTCCGGCAAAAAAGCCTAAGCAAGCATTACCTGACCTCCCGTGACGGGTATGGCCTGGCCGGTCTCGCCGGTCTGCTCGATGGCATAGAGGATTGCGCGGGTCACGTCCAGGGGATTGCATCCCTTGTGCATGGGAACCTTGCTGAGGTAGTACTCCTTAACATCTTCCACGGTCTTTGCGCCGGGCACCTTGCCTGCATTGAGATACTGCACATAGAGGCCCTTCACCGGGTCGCTCCACAGCGGACCGTCCAGGAAGTTCCCGGGGCAGATGCTGTTCACCTTGATGCGGTAGGGGGCGAGTTCGAGGGCGAAGGACTGGGTGAGACCTATGCCTCCGAACTTGCTGCCTGCGTAAGCGAAGTTCGCCTTGCTGCCGACCAGTCCGCTCTTGCTGTTCACCTGGATGATGTCGGCGAAGTATTCGGGATCTACCGCTGTCTGCAGTTTCATCACGTGCTGGGCAACCTTGGCGCAGTAAAAATATGCGCTGTAGTTGATCTTCGTTACGAACTCCATGTTCTCAGGAGTCATCGCCTCGAGGTCGCCTGCACGCACCACGCCGGCGTTGCTTACGAATGCGTCAAGCGCACCGAAGTTGCTGATGGTGACGGCCATAAGATTGTTCAGGCTGTCCATGTCGGCGACGTTGGTCTTGACGAAGATAGCCTTGTTGTTCTTGGCTATTCCATTGAAGGATGCTGCCGTGGCTTCGCCGGTGACCTCGTTTAGGTCGGCCACCACGATGTTGGCACCTTCTTTCATCAGTTCGCGGGCGATACCTTCGCCGAAGCCCTGTGCCGCGCCGGTTACAATGAACGTTTTGCCTTCCACACGCCCTGCAGCGGCGCCTGCGGCCACCTTGCGGCGGTAGTTCTCCACCTCCCAGGTGTCGATGAAATTCACCCATGCGGGCTCCATTCCGTGCTGGCCTCCGAAGGCCTGGGCTCCGCACGCCACCTTCATGGCATCGCAGAACACCTCGGTGATGATGCCGGCGTTCTTCGCGTTGTCGCCCACGGCGACCAGACCTATACCTTTGATAAGGATGACCTTCGGGGTGTGCCCGTATTTGGCAATATATTCTTCGATGGCCTTCTCTGCTTTTGCTATGTCGGCGTCTTCCAGCCAGATGTAATGGCTCTTGCAGTAGACGATGATGTCCGGAGTGAAAGGCACGGCGACCTTCTCAAAGTTCTCTTTGCTCTCTGCAAAATAAAGAGCAAGTTCGTCGGAAGTGACCTTCAGCGTCTTGAGTCCGCGTCCGCCGCGGCTCAGTATCTGACGGATTGCAGGGATGGACTCTGTGATGCAGGGTGTACCCCCTGAAACCGTCTCGCTTCGCTCGATCCCACCGCTCGCTTCGCTCACTGCCTCCAAGGCACTGATAATTGCATCGTATATCCTGTCGATTTCCGCAACGGTATCGGCCGCAACGAAAATTCCATGATTCTGCAGGAAGATGACCTGAGGTTCAGTTCCGCGGACCGCCTTGTAGGCCTGGATCTCATCGTATACCTTCTTGAAAAGGGTATAACCGGGATCGCAGTAGGGGATATAGAGCGCATCGGGGAACAGTTCCTTGCACTTGGCTTCTGCCTGCACCGAGCACATCAGGGCGTTGACTGCGGTAGGGTGCAGATGAACCACGAATGCATAACTTATGGCATTGTGCATCGAAGTCTCAACGGAAGGACGGCGGTCCTTGGTGATGCATGCCGCAGCCAGGTCGTCCTTCACCTGGGCTTCACGCTCTGCGGTGTCGGCACTGTAGGCCTTGGTCCCCATAGGATTCAACTTGGCGCGGTCCAGCACGGCAAAGCCGTCTTCGCCTATCGTCGCGAGTGCGTGGCCGCTGGCTTTCACCCAGAGGCGGTCTGCTGTCTTGAAAGAAGTATTGCCGCCCCCGGCAATTACGAAACGTGAATCTGCCCCGTACCTGCGGGACACCTCTATCAATTGTTCAATCTCTTTCATTTGATGCATTTTTGAATTAGTTCTTCGCCTGCTGCAATGGAATCAAGCCCTGCCTGATGCGCAGCGATGGCGCAGGCTCCACGATAGTTGATGGCTTTCAGCTTGTCGGAAAGGTCGGCGGCATCGCGTGTGCGGAGCTTGACGGGCTCCATGGCGGGAGTATTGTGCTCCGAGCCGAAACTCACGATGAAACCTTCGTCTTCCAGGTATCCAGCATACTGCTCCAGCACGGCGGTGGTGTTTCGCGTGGTGATGAACTCCACGCTGCGGAAACCGCGCTTCTTCAGGGTGTCAGCCGCTTTCTGGAGATCGCCTTCGAAATCGGTGAAATTCCCCTTGGCGTCATCTGCCAGGAAAGGATAGGTGGGGATGCCACCCGCCGCCTCGATGATGCGCTGAACGGTAGTCATGGGCAGGAAAGCCTTGGGATCTTCCGGCACGAAAGCGGCTCCGCCCGCCTTCAGCAGGCGGCTGCGGATTTCGTTCTCGATGGCCGCGACGTTGCTCACATCCGATTTCGCAGGCTGCCCGAAGATCTTCTCGTAATGCTCCGCGGCTGCCTGGAGCTCCGACGCGGACGCTTTTTTTGCTTGAGCGTCGGAGACTCCAGCAGTCGCCGCACGCTCTACGGCAAGCCGAAGCGCTTTCGCAAGATGCCTCTCGCGGATGGAACCATGAGTGAGTTCCCTGGCAATCTGCGCGAAGTCCAGGGTGAACTTCTCGCCGACTGCCTTCAGATGCTCGTTCAGTTTGGCGCACATGCGCTCCACCTGGGCATTGCTCTCGGCCTTGACGTCCGCGAGCTGCCTGGCTTCTTCACCGGAAAGGATGACAGGATAAGCCAGCCCCTTGCCGCTGATATAGGTACGGCCCGGGTTGTTGGGATCGTTCACGCGAAGGCCTGCCGCCTGATCCTCGGCGTTGAGGGAGATGAACTCGATGCCAAAAAGAGGGAAGAGGGCGCGCTCTGCGCAGCCCTCCTTCCACTCTTTGTATCCGTCCATCGAATAGAAATCGTTGATTCCCACTACCTTG
>Ga0256405_10012228_pt1 | contig 10700 bp, 7 predicted proteins | sample RumenRJG_02DNA_FD_189096 | JGI IMG/M metagenome (GOLD analysis project Ga0256405, IMG submission 189096) | Bovine rumen microbial communities from Lethbridge, Alberta, Canada - RJG_02 | ecosystem: Host-associated > Mammals > Digestive system > Stomach > Rumen | place: Canada: Alberta | collected... | reverse complement strand
AGTGTTGAGAATTTTGAGCGCTTCGCTGTTGGATAAGACTCCTATTAAGGAACTCTTTACCAAGGAACCTGAATATGTTGCTGATGATGGTCAATTGACTCTTAATTTTATTTAGTGGACACTAGTGTTACAATATAACAAACAATATATAAAGTTACGTTTACTGATTATGTTACTATATCTAAGGGATGTATTTGATATCCGGATATTTGTAAAAGCACGTACAAAATAAATTTCTGGAACAGAGCTAAAATAGTTAAAGGCATACAATCCATCTCCAATATAATCTTTTGATTTTTTTAAATTTACTAAATTGATAAAGTTATCCGCAAACATTTGACAAGCGACTATATTGTTATTAAGGACAAATTTTGTTTTACTGTCAATCTCGTTTGTCTTAGAGAAAATGGGTTTGATACGGTTATGGTCACGCATGTATGATGCAGTACTCTCATGGAAGGACATAGAGAAGTATTGTTCAAAAACACTTTGAGGATCTTTTGAAATTGCTTTGTTGTATTTATTCCTGGCAACTTGTAATATTGATAAATAATCTAGTCCCACAATATGTGGATGCGTGACATCGAAATAATAACCAAATACAGATTTATAACCAGCTGCATTTAATATATTATTGATATAAGCATGACATCTCCTTGATCCAGACAAATCCACAATTGCAGAATTGGATTCCGAAAGGCCTTCCTGCTCAAAATATCTTATACACAAATTACGTTGCTCATCTCGTTTTCTCGCTATAATATCAAGAAAAACTCCATCTCTCAGAATTCTTTCAAAGAGTTCTTCACCTTTAAATGAATTATAATGGGAAAAACGATATGACTCCTCAAATATTTGAAATCTCTCACAAACATCTTCTACATTACAATTCCTAAGATAAACCAATCTTTCCTTTAAATTCTCATATGATAAATTCTCAAGACTTGGTAAATAAAGAGCTTTCCTTGATACATAGAGATAATGTATTTTTACATTCGGAAATTTATCAACAAATCTCTCCGAAATCTTATAAAAAATAAAACCATCTCTTGCTAAAAAGAATATATTCTTAATTCCATTCTTTGCAGCATGTTCCATAATATAATATACAAAAGGAACATATATTGGAGCGACGAAATCTGATGCAACAAACAATTCTGGTGAAAAATTGTGAGATAGTCGGATTGCTCTGGAAATAGATGCCAGAATATGTCGATTTAATTTTCCACCTTCAGTTTCCCTTTTTGACAATACTGTTTCATAAGTCGTATATTTGTGAACAGCATAATGTGCTTTTATACCAAGACGTTTAGGTACTATATAATCGCTTGTTTTATTATCTCCAACATGTCGCCATTTATTTAAGGAGATATCTTCTTTTTTTTGAATAAAGCGGTAAAGATTACCTGTTGCTTTTGTCTTTTTTACATCAGAGCTAACATACAATGAATCTCCGTCAACAAAGAATCCATTACTCTTCAAAACATCTAGAATAAAGTCCCTTGGCATATACATATCAGATATAAATATTATTCTATACCCTCTATTGCGAAACTCGTCTATCTGTTTTTTTGTAGAAAACACCGGAACAAGTATTTCTTTTTCCAATTCCATCTCCATCTTCATAATGAAATTATTAGATAATGATGTTATCGGCGTGAAGTCACATTCGTTATATATTTGTTCTAAGGTAACCTCTTCAATTTCACTTGTTATATATTTCTTCCTTGCACTTATCTCTGCATCTTTTCTAATGTTAGAAAAATCCATGCACATTGTCTCTGTCGCTTTTTCCCCCAATACGCGTTCAGCGAGGATGTCAAACACATACGCAGCACGACCGCAGGTCCTAATTAAGCATGTTTCGAATATATCATATGAATATACTTTCATCATTAATCCTTTAATAGTTTATAACAGACAAGCGGCCATTTCCAAGAATTATATGGAAGACTGCCACAACACATGGCAATTGGGAATGAATACAAACCTAACCCACAATTAAGAAGGACAACCATCACCATAACGGTTGTTATACATGCAACTATATCAGCCTTATAGAATGGAATCGTATTTGTAGTACTTATCAATATAGCACACTTTCCATGAGTATTCTCCATAAAATAAAATAGGACAAAAATTATCAACACACTCACTGATGGAAGAGCTGTTTGGGAATGGAAAAGATGAAGTATGAAATTGCCCCCAAAAAGTAACATGGAACAAGATGCGAAAAAGATGGAATAACAAATTAATTGGGATTTTAGGAACAGATTTTTTATTTGTTTTTTATCATTTGTAACCCATAATGAACAAATTCGTGGATAAAATATATTCAAACATACGCCAGCCAATGTTTGTATTATTGCAAAAAGCTGCATAGATAATCCTAATTGTGCTACTTGACTTAAAGATAGAAATAAACCGCCTATTAATACATTTGATTGAGAATATGCATAGACGGTTACACTCGTTATTCCTGTTTTTTGGGCATTGTACCATATAATAGAGAATAAGTTTAAGGGCGGGGAAAATGAAACAGATTTAATTTTAGATTTTAGTTCTTTATCCCAAAAATAGAATAGACCGAGTTGTCTAGAAACAAATGCGCTCAAAAAATTAGCAATAATTAGAGACCATAGGTTACAGCCCCAGAATAACAAAAGACCGACGACAATTACATAAGTAGATCTCGATATAATCATCAGCTTATTTGACAAACTAATCTTCCCTCGCCCCCTAATAAATACATTAACATAACTATAATAGTAATTTATAACAACAGAAAAAGAGAAGAATAGCCATTCATATATATAATTTGTTCCATTTGTCGTATATATAATATAATATGTACCTATCGTGATTAAAAGAAATAACATTACTACAGATATTCTCCAATATGTATATTTTGTTGTATAAATTACAGAATAAAGCAATTTGTAATCTATTCTTTTATCTTCTGTCTCTATACTGTAGCCTTCCTTAAGTAATTCTTTAGCACCTGAAAAAACATAAGAAAGGTTTCTACTCAAAGAAGCCGAAAAACCAAAATCTAACAAATAAGCAAGTCCTGATACTGAAAGGAATATATACCATACCCCTAATGTGGTAGAGTCAACATATGCTAAAATAAACGGAAGGACTAACGCATTAATGCAATATTGAAAAAATTGAGTGATAAAACTGAACACAATAGTCTTTCGATTTATACTAAAATCACGACTTCTCATTATTTAAAAAAATCTCAATAGAAAACGACTTTATCTAAAAAATCACACGCATATATCTAGAGTGTAAAACGAATACAAGGAATATAATAATGTTTAGGATTAATATCCGTATACAGTCAATTTTGACATCCAGGTTTGAAAACCATCATTGACTATTTGTCGAGACTACTAGCGCTCGAAAGTGATAAAGCAAGCTTTACTCTTTGTCCACTTATTCGCAGCGTTTAAATAGTTTTCACCTGACGCATCTAAACTAAATTTAATTATTCTATAATGCCAATGATTATCAGTAACATATTCTCATAGTCAGTTGAGATATTCTATACCTCCTCCTTACAAGGTATTATCCATGCCATAGGCCAGCCCCTTATCAAAGGGCTTCAAACGTTCGTCGGTTCTTCCCTGCATAATTACCTTAATAGTAAATCAAATCTGCTAACGCTCGAAATATCCCAAATACACGTTTATTATTTGCAGAATTATCTTGTGGCATTATTAGAAAAAGAATATTGAATCACATCCAAAGATGTAACCCAAAGAGAGAAAACATTTATATTCGGGGCATTATCACCCGAAAAGATAGACGAAGATGACGGCAAGGATCATGAGGATGGCGATGACGAGGAGGAAAATCTTGCCCCACTTCTCAGCCTTGCGCTGGAAGACAATGGCATTGAGACTGCGCTCCTTGAAGAGCGTGGCGCTGTCCTTGTGATGATGGTGGTGGTGATGGTGTTGTTGTTGTTCAGACATAAGATGTAAGAAGGAAGATGTAAGATGTAAGAAGGAAGAGGGAAGAGGGAAGAAGGATGAGGGAAGAAGGATGAGGGAAGAAGGATGAGGGAAGAAGGATGAGGGAAGAAGGATGAGGGAAGAAGGATGAGGGAAGAGAGAAGAGAATTAGCGGAGGATATTGACGATGAGGGATGCGAGGGATACCAGGATGCTGGTACCAGAGAGCCAGAGGGTGGTAGATTGGCCGATGGTGGAGTTGCGGGCCTTGACCTTGTTGGGCTCTACATAGACGATGTCGTTCTGCTGGAGATAGTAATAGGGGGAATTGATGATCTCGGCATCGTTGAGGTTGATGCGGATGATTTCCTTCTTACCAGAGGCATTCTCACGGATGAGCTTGACCTTGTCACGGACACCATAGATAGTCAGGTCGCCAGCTTGAGCCAGGGCTTCAAGGATATTGATCTTCTCATTGCTGACGGTGAACATGCCAGGATTGTTGACCTCACCGAGCACGGAGATCTTGTAGTTGGACATGCGGACGGTGACCACGGGGTTCTCGGTGGCATTGAGATAAGGGAGGAGCTTATCGTGAATCATCTTCTCACACTCTGACTTGGAGAGGCCACCGACCTGCAGACTGCCCAGCACGGGGAAGTCGATAAGTCCCTTATTATCTACCAGATAGGTCTGGAGGGAGCCACCAGAAGAGGAAATATAACTCGACGTACTGGTGAGCGTGGGATGGACGATGAGATTAAAGGGAGCGGAAGCCTCAGGATTGACGGTGCTGACAGTGATGGTCAGCACGTCCTTGGGCATGATATGGGCATCGTACAAATACTCTGAACGGGACAAATCGATGTCGTCGCTGTTCTGGAGGTAGGCGACGTTCTTGACACTGCCACAAGATGTAAGAAGAAAGAGAAGGAAGATGTAAGATGTAAGATGTAAGAAGTAATTTTTTTTCATATTGAATACATATTTTATTTTTGAACACGGATTACACGAATGACACGGATATTTATATAAACAACCATAGGAAAAACCCCTCCTGCTGTATGACGCTCATTCTGAGCTTTTATGTTTGGGCTCTGTGTCTCTGTCTTTAAAAGCGAGCTTTTACACCACAGACCCACTGCCCAACCATATCCACCAAGGTGGACTCATCCCGCAGTCGGAAAAACACCGGCTTTGCAAGCCTAAAAAACATTATTTTCCTTTACCTTAACCATAACGAAAGCCAAAACGAAAACATTACCAGAAGTGCCACCAGTGGCGCTTACGGGTGTAGGAATGGTGGTAGTTGGAGGCTTCCTCATAGTCTTTCTGGCCGGCATAGGCCTCGTCGATGAGGTGGCGCCACTTCTTGCCACGGCTGACCATGCGATAGATGGTACCCCAGTCGGGGAGTCCACCGACGTTGCGGTCGTCGATGAAGAGGTCGGCCTTCAGCTTGCGCGTGAAGTGGGGATTGTTGTCGGTGGTCTCTTCAGGGTAGTCACGATTGGCGGCATAGAACTCTACGCCACGCTCACGGCACCATTCGAGGGCGGCATCTAATAGCTCACCTTCGCGGCAGGACCAGAGTACCAGGCGGTGGCGGTCATTGATGAGCATCTTCAGGGTGTCGATGGCGAAGGGACGTTCCTGGCCAATCTCGGGGTATTTGTTCTCAACGATGGTTCCGTCGAAATCTACTGCGATAATCATGGAAGATGGAAGATGTAAGATGTAAGAGGGAAGATGTAAGATGGATGATGTAAGATGTAAGAAGTAAGAGGGAAGATGTAAGATGTTACTTCTTGATAGAGTCGTCGTTCTTGTTGCCATAGTGGGACTCGGCATACTGGCCATAGTTGCCGTAATTGCCGTAGTTGCCATAGCCATAACGACCGTAGCCATAGCGGCCGTAACCGTAGCGGCCATATTTGCCGTAGCGGCCATAGCCGTAGTAGTAGCCGTACTTGCGGCGCGACATGTCGATGCCGTTGAGGACGACGCAGGGGTTGGGCATCTTGCCCTCCTTGGCGAGGGTGTTGAGGAGGCCGAAGGAGGACTTCGGCGTGTAGTCGGCACGGCAGACGAAAACGGTGAGGTCGGCATGCTGGCCAATCTGGAGGGTATCGGTGACCAGGCCGACAGGGGCGGTGTCGAAGATGACATAGTCGTACTGCTCGCGGAGGAAGGTGGCGACCTGACCAAAATTGTCACGGGCCAGGAGCTCGGTGGGGTTGGGAGGTACAGGACCAGCCAGGAGCAGGTCGAGGTTGTCGTTGACACCCGAGCGCTGGATCTGGCTCATCAAAGCGTCCTTAGTGACCTGCTCCAACGTGAGCAGATTGGTCATGCCCTCAAAGCGGTCGGAGATGCCGAAGAGGCGGCCCAAGGCCGGCTTGCGGATGTCGAGACCGCAGAGGATGACCTTCTTGCCGAGCAGGGCAAAGGAGACGGCCAGATTGGCAGCATTGAAGGTCTTACCCTCGCCCGAGGTGGAGGAGGTGAAGAGGATAACCTTCTGGTCGCCCGTGAGCATGAACTGGATATTGGTACGCATGGAGCGGAAAATCTCGTCAATCTGGTTGTTCTTGTTGGCCTGTACCACGATGCCTGCCTTCTGCTTGACATTGTCAGAAGCCACAGCGACATCGGCAATGATGGGCAGATCGGTAAGTTTGGCAACATCCTCATGGCCCTCGACCTTATAGCGGAACAGGGAGAGAATCCAAATGATGAGTCCCGGAACGAAGAATGCCATGATAAAGGCACCGGCAAGGACGAGCGGCTTCTTGGGACTTACACGTCCCTCTACAAGCGGCTCGTCAATGAGCTTACCATTGTCGGCAGTGGCTGCCAGGGCGATGCTGTTCTCCTCACGTTTCTGGAGCAGCAGCATGTAGAGCGTGGACTTGACATCCTGCTGGCGACCGACCTGGTTGAGGACACGCTCCTGAACAGGGGCGGCAGAGACACGGCCCTGGAACTTGGTGAACTGGGACATGATGCCCTGACGGTTGATATCCGCAGAACGGCGTGCCTGTAGCAGGGCGGTCTGGATGCTCTGCTGTAACTCGTCGATGGTGGCTGTCAGGGTGCGTACCTGAGGAGCCTCCTCACTGGCAGCCTTCAACAGGCGGTTGCGGTCTTGCACCGCCTGGTTGTAATTGTTGATGAGCTGCGTGGAGGCAGCGTCGGTAACACCGACATTGGAAGGGATAATCTGGTAACGGTTGTTGGGATTATTGACATACTCACGCATATAGTCGAGCATCTGCACCTGGGAGTTGGCCTCCGAGAGACGGGCAGAGAACTCATTGGACATCTGTACCGACTGAGAGGCATCGGCCAAGGAGGTGACAGCGTTCTGCTGCTTGAACTGCTGGATGGTCGATTCTGACTGGCCTAACTCTTCGTTGATCTTCGTCATACGGTCGTTGATGAACTCCTCCGTGCGCAGGGCGACCTCGTTCTTGTCAGCATTGGCCTGACGGTTGTAGCAGATGGTGAGCTGGCGCAACACATCCATCGCACGACGGTAGTCCTTGTCCTGGAGGGTCAACATGGCAATAGAGGTGAGCTTAGAGGTGGGCTCAACCGTCAGGTTTTCTAAATATTCCGTAGCGACCTGCATGGGCGGTCGCAGGGTGACGCGATAGACATTACCCTCCTCCCACTCACGACCTGCGGCAGCCGTCATGGTGAGGATGCCCAGCGGGGTCTTGATATTGGCAGGTAAGGAATTGCGGGAGCAGACGGTCTCGTCAGACTCCTTGCCATTCACAACCACGACGTAGGAGAGGACATACTTGTTGTCCTCGCGCCAGACCTTCATCTTCAGCGACTGCGACTTCTCCAGCAGGTTATAGTCGAGGGAGTCGAGATGCTCTGGATCGAGGTCGATGTTGATGGGCTGCCAGTTATAGGTGATGATGTGGTGAACGCGGCCCTCACGGCGATACTCGGTGTAAAGCTTCAGGTCCTTGACAACATCGCGCAACAGCATGCGAGACTGCAGGACCTCTACTTCGTTGTCGATACCGGTGGAATTGGTGAGGAAACCCAGATCCTCTACGCCAGCCAGCATCTGGTTGGCATTCTTGCTCTTGTTCTCATCCTTGATGAGCATGCGGGCAGAAACCTTATAGACGGGTTCGGCATAGCGCAGGTAGATGAGCGCACCGCACATGAAGATGATGAGTGACAACAGGAACCAGTGCCAGTTGAGCACCAGTGCGGCAAAGATGGTCTGGAAGTTCAGACGCTTGCGGCCTGTGCCTCCCCCATCCTCTTCCAATAAGTCCTCGAGGTCTTCGAGGGTGATTTTCTTTTCGTCAGACATATTATATAATTTTTTAAGTTTAGCGGTGAGCGGTGAGTGGTGAAAGTTGAAAGATGTAAGATGTAAGATGTAAGAGGTAAGAGGTAAGATGTAAGAGGGAAGTTAAAGCAACTGGATATCGTCGATGGGAATTTCCGTGAAGACGTAATGACTGATGCCCATGGAGAACTTGATGACGACATAGGAAGCGTGACCTTCCTTATAGTACCAGCCTTCAAGACCGGCTAATGCACCACGCATCACCTTGATTCGCTGATTAACCTGGAGACTGTCGGCAGTAATGTGGACAGGATTGGTGGCCTTGCCCAGGATATACTGCAACTGCTGCATCTCCTGGTCGGAGACAAAGGCATACGACCGGCCCTGAGCTGCACGATTCATCATAAAGCGCCAGACAGAGGAATAGCCGAGCATGATAGGCATCAGCTGGTCCTCAGTGGTACGGACAAACACCTTTCCAGAAATGAATACAGCCTCCTTGGTGTGACGGGTGCGGTTGGCATAGATTCGCTCCTCCACGCGACTGGCTACATACACCTCGTAGTTTGCCTTCTGCAGCATGGTGCGGACCAGCTTCTCCTTAGTCGGTTTACACTCAGCAATATACCACCGTACCTCACCGTTTCCTACGGCAAAGCCAGAGGCCGTGAGCATATCTCCTGGTCTCTGCGGGGTATCCTGGAAGTTCTGTATCTCTGACATAGAGAGGATAGATGTTTTTGTGTTATTTGTGATAAAATATCTATCATCAAGTTGAGATATCCTATAAAAATAGGAGAATATTGCTTTTTTACTTGGTTAAATTTGCATATTTATATAATATTATATAACTTTGTAGCCCAATTTACAATCTCTCTATGTCAGAGATACAGTAGTTTTAGCGTTAAAGAATTTAAGAGGTTTAAGGAGTTTAAGAGTTTAAGAGGTTCAAGGGGTTTGGAATACTCGATTGAGTAACTCGCTGTTAGTCTGATGGATAACATTTCCCTCTAACGATTTTAAGTATATCTCTGTCGTCTTCTCTGAGTCATGACCCATAGACTGGCTGATAACGGACAAGGGCACATGCTGTCTGTGGGCAGCAGTTGCCCAGGAGTGACGACAGACATACGAGGTGAGTTTGGGATATCCTAACATCTCGCCTAACTGGTTGAGACAGGCATTGTAACGGGTGATGGCGTAACGGTACTGCTGATAGACCTGCTCACCACCACCGGTCTTGGTGAGGATGGGGAACAGATAGACGGTATGGGAGGGGTAACGATCGATGATAACCTGCATCATCGGTTCCACACGTACCTCAATGCGCTGTTTGGTCTTTCTGCGCACATAGGTTATCATGCCACCAGCAAGGTCGGACTTGCGCAGAAAGGCAAGGTCAACAAACGTAAGACCACGTGCACAGAAGCAAAACACAAACAGGTCGCGTGCGAACGCCAGTGACTGTTGGCGACGGGCAAGACGGCGGGTACCATCCTTATAGCCCTGCGCTATCAGTGCTTCATGGATATCGAAAGTGAAGAGACGACGGATGTCCTCAGGGCCGATAGCCCGCTTCACCGTCTTGGCAACACCACGATAGACATCCTTGAAAGGATGGCGGTCGACGGTCATCGCCTGTCGCACGGCCTTGTTATAGACAGACTGAAGGGAACGGATATAGAAAGAACTGGTGTTCTTACACAGACCACTGGTCTGTAACCAGGTCTCATAGCCACTGATGAAGACTGCCGTCAGTGTTTTGAAAGAGACATCCTGCCTTCCCATGCTTTGGAGAAAACGACGGAAACTACGTCCTGAACTGAGATAATTGTTAGACACTCCGAAATGACCACTCACACGCTGATACGCTGCCTCGTCTTTGAGAAAAGCGAGGAATCCATTTGCTGGTCTCTGACATCTTATTAGCATATATAAAAAAGGTATAGAGGAATGAACAACATCATGATCACAAACGAATTGACTTTGTCGATCCCATGCCCTGCCACGGGCTAATCATCAAAATTCAAAAAAAAACGAGCTAGAGTAAACTCTGCTCGCTATTCTCATGGGATTTTAGAGGTCTTGTAAGAGGATATTGCGTGAATCACGCAGATAGTTGCTCCTGAGTTCCATAGCCCTACTCCACTTCTCAGAGAAGAGATTGCTGACGTCGAGATCTATCTTCCACGAGCCATGCGACTCCAGGCGGTCAATCATCGTGCCCAGCGTGAGATTCTTGATATCTTCAGCAGGCATGAAGCGTGAGATTTCTCCCTTCTCGTCGCTTGTTATCTCAATAATCAGTCCTGCAGCAATCTGTTCGTAGAGCAGGTCATTGACAATACGAATGGGAATGTTCGTCTCGCCACTGATTTCCAGCGCAGTCAAGGGACGTTGTCCGTTGGCGAAACGCT
>Ga0256405_10012227_pt1 | contig 10700 bp, 8 predicted proteins | sample RumenRJG_02DNA_FD_189096 | JGI IMG/M metagenome (GOLD analysis project Ga0256405, IMG submission 189096) | Bovine rumen microbial communities from Lethbridge, Alberta, Canada - RJG_02 | ecosystem: Host-associated > Mammals > Digestive system > Stomach > Rumen | place: Canada: Alberta | collected... | reverse complement strand
TGAGCTTTGGGAAGAACCTTGCCTTTACGGGATCCCTGGATGTATTCGATGAGGAGTCGCGGCAGCTGATGGATCTGCTGCGTCTCGTGGACGGTACCTATTACGAGGACAGGAATGCGTCGATGCCGTTCAATCCGCTCGATGGCAAGGCCGTTACGCTGCAGAGAGAAATACTGGACCGTTTCTTTGATCTGGAAGAAGGAAAGCCGCTGCGGGCGATGAGGGGCAATTCGGTTCGTGCAGCCGTTGCGGTGCAGGTTGTAAAGGATGTATATAAACTTCCGCTGATCTTTACGAAGACCAATGGCGGCTGGTATATCTGCAGCGGCTCTGGGGATTATGTGCAGGGTGCTTCGTGGTGGTACATGGTGGTTTCTCAGGGAGATGAGGGCACCGTTCTGTATCGCGTTCCCCGCTCGAATAAAGAGTATGGGAAGGCGCTGAGGTTCATCGACAGCCTTGGTGGGAAAATGAACTACGTTTCGACAAAGGATCTCGGGACGCTGTCGATCTTTCTGACGCCGCTGATGGAGGCGGGCTGCTTTGATTTGCAGGGCGATACGTATGTTCCGGAGAATGCAAACAAAGCGAAGCCGGTGTTCCGCATCTATCTCGATGCGCCGGACAGGAATATGATCGTTGGGCGCTGCGATGCGGTATATCCGGATGAGAGCAGTTACAGCATCTGCGGCGGAGATGATCGGGATCTTGAGAAGCGCAACCGGACGGCGGAACAGATTTTCCTGAACAGGCTGAAGCCGTGGTTCAACATCTATACGCCCCAGGAGCTGCGGGCGGATGAGGAGGCGTCGATGTACAACCTTCTCAAGACGGGGATTCCTGCTCTGCAGGATGTGGCGGAAGTGTATGTGAGCGATGCGCTGAAGCGGATGAATCTGGTGACGAACCGGCCGCGGTTCAAGGTCGGTGTCAGTGTGAAACACGACCTTCTGCAGCTGGATCTGGTGCCGGAAAATGTGTCGCTGGACCAGCTGGCAGATATTCTGAATCACTATGATCCAAAAAAGAAGTTCTACCGTCTCAGAAACGGTGCCTTCATTGAGCCTGACAAGGATCTGGGGGATCTGGAACAGCTGCGGGCGCAGCTCGGTCTGAGTGCGGCACAGCTGAAGAAGGGGACGGTGCAGCTGCCGAAGTACCGTGCCTACCACCTGTCACGTGAGCAGGAAGAAGATCCGGAGGCTCAGAAGTTTGACTTTGATGAAAGCTTCGGCTCCCTGGTCCGGGACATGAAGGATACGAGTGATAAAAACTATTCGCTGCCCGATATTCATGCGCAGCTTCGCCCGTATCAGATCGAAGGCTACCGGTGGTTATGTGCGTTGAGGGACAATGGCTTCGGGGGTCTTTTGGCAGATGAGATGGGTCTTGGCAAGACGCTGGAGACGATTGCCTTCCTTGCGGCCCGCAGCAGGGATGGTCGGACGCTGATTGTGTGTCCGGCATCGGTGGTGTACAACTGGGGCTCCGAGGTGCGCCGCTTTGCGCCGCAGCTGGAATGTCGCCTGATTACGGGGACGATGGAAATGCGCCATGAAAAGATTAAAGAAGCGGGGCCGAACGATATTCTGATCACGTCCTATGACAGTATGAAGCGGGACATGGAAGTGTATGATGCGATGGACTTTGCCTTTGAAGTGATCGATGAGGCGCAGTACATCAAGAATCCGGATACGCAGGCCGCTCAGGCGGTAAAGAGTATTCATGCAGGGTTCCGCATCGCTCTGACGGGTACGCCGATTGAGAACAGGCTTTCGGAGCTTTGGAGTATTTTTGACTATCTTCTGCCGGGGTATCTTTATAACTACACGCGGTTCCGTGATGAATATGAAAACCCGGTGGTGCGCGACGGGGATGAGGGTACGGAGCTGCGTCTGAAGCAGATGATTGAGCCCTTTGTGCTGCGGCGTCTGAAGAGCGATGTGCTGAAGGATCTTCCGCCGAAGATTGAGGAAGTCAAGTATGCGGCACTGGAAGAAACGCAGAAGCAGCTCTATGATGCGACAGTTGCGCAGCTGAAGCTGATGCTGGAGCGTCAGAGTGATGAGGAGTTCAGGGAAAATAAGATTGCGGTTCTGGCGCAGTTGACGAAGCTGCGGCAGATCTGCTGTGATCCGAGCCTGGTGTTTGATCATTATGATGGCAATAGTGCGAAAAAGGACCTTGCCATCGACATGGTGCAGGAAGCGATTGAAGGGGGACATAAGGTTCTGCTGTTTTCACAGTTTACAAGCATGCTCGACCTCTTGATGCGGAAGCTGAAGGAGAACGGCATCAATTACTATCTCTTGGAAGGGAAGACTCCAAAAGAGGAGCGCGCCAGGCTCGTGAGTCAGTTTCAGGATCCCGGCAACAAGGATGTTCCGGTGTTCTGCATTTCGCTCAAGGCCGGCGGTACGGGATTGAATCTAACGGCGGCGGACATTGTGATTCACTATGATCCGTGGTGGAATGTTTCGGTAGAAAACCAGGCATCGGACCGTGTGCATCGCATCGGTCAAAAGAATGTTGTAACGATCGAGAAGCTGATCATGAAGGATACGGTGGAGGAGCGGATACTCCAGCTGCAGACAGAAAAATCCGATCTTGCGGACCGGATTTTGTCGGGCGATGGATTCTCAAGTGCCAAACTGACGCGGCAGGATCTGCTGAATCTTCTTTAACGGATGCGATAGGGTGCTTTGGGCATGGCTTCAAGCGCAGGGCGCCCGTTTTTTAATTGCGATGATGCCCAGAGAAGATTGGCAAATGCAGTGCGCAGGCGGATTGTGTCCTCATCGTGCATCGTAGAAGAAAGAACCATGCCATAGGGACCATAGATGCGTACCATCGCCGCCGCATTGAGCAATGAACTGATTTCGGAAAGATCCATGGAGGTGTTGGAGCTGCGACAGATCCCCATGACAGATACCGGTTTTTGACGAAGAACATCCGGCCGTGATGTACAGATTCTCTTCACGAGGCTGATGAATGTTTCACACGGACAGCCATAGAGAAGGGACGTCAGAAACAATACACCGTCACTTTCGTCAATGGCAGTGATTATATCCTGCAGCTCATCATCAATGGTACATGTGTGAGTCCGCATGCATTTGCCGCAGCCGGTGCATGGGTGCAGGGTAGATGAGACATACTGTATCTGCAGCTGGGCACCACATGCGTCGGCCATGGGCTGGATCACCTGATCCTGCCCATCGTCTTTTTGAAGTTCTGTTTTCAATACCAGGATGCGCATAGGTCGTCTGATTTCGTACTTTCCATTTTAATGTCACCATGGTATTATTAACAAGCTATGAGTGCTTAGCTCAGTTGGGAGAGCACTTCCTTGACGTGGAAGGGGTCATGGGTTCGAGTCCCTTAGCGCTCACTTTTTCTTTTTGTCAAAACACTTGCAGTACAAGCGCAAGACAGCTCAAAAAGCCTTTAAAATAAGGCTTTTTTTGATGTTTAAAGCTTTCTGATATGCGTTATGAATGCAGCACAAATACACCTTGATACGCAAGGTCTTGCGTATCATTTGCGTATCGTTTGCGTATCAGAACAAATAGAAAAAACAGGCGTTATTATTGAAAAGGCAGCTGAGAAAAGAAAAAAACATCATGATTTTTTACTGTCGTGACCATGATGTCCTTTGATTTTTGCCCCTGAACAGGGACATTAAGATATTTTATTCAAACAAATCATGAATGAAATGATCCTGCTTTTGCTGGTTGGCGGCATCATAAACATCCGTAAGTTCTTCTTTCCGGTAAGGTGATTCGAGATCGTGATTCAACTCGCTTTCCATTGATGCGGTTTCCTTTGTCCCTAGATCATTGTTGTTCAGAGTATGAAGACTGGAGAATACCGAGAATACTGCATTCTGTAATTTTAGAAATCTCTCATTCAATTCATCGAGTTTTCTGCGGATCGGTGCAATGAACCGTTTCTCGATGAGCTGCGTAAAAAGCATAGAGGGATCTTCATTGTAATCAGCAGCCAGTACGATTCTCTCATTCATTCCGGGAATTGAGTACATCAATTTTGTTCCGAAGTATCTGAATATGGATTCGACCGTTTCGCGCAGGCTTCTGTTTTCATTTTCAAGTTCTGTCAATCGCTCTGGCGCAATATCTGCTTCAGCCATTTTGCGTCGGTATTCTTCTTCAGCCTGCCTGGAATATAACTCAATTCGTTTTTTCTGCTGTTCCAAATCACGCTGCAGAAGATCCAGTTTTACGGTCCTCTGGTCCAGTTCTTTCTCTCTTTGATTCAATGCATAGGTTTTCTGGGCCTGCTGCCTTTGCAATTCAGGACGTTCTTTCAATTCGGTTTCATAAGCAATTCCCAGTTTTGCTTTTTCCTGCAGCAGCTCATTTTCTGAAGACGTATAGGTTTTGTGATCGCCTAACAAAGATTTTTTTCCTTCCGGTAGCTGCCCGGCTGCCGCAGTTTCGGATTTTAACTGTCTGACAGTCTTGTTGCCGCCTTGCGCCTGCGTGATACCGGATTGTATTGACACGTGGTAACCCATGCGTTTGTCGATCTCTTTCTGCAGCTGAGGATGGAATCTGTTCAATTCATTTCTTCCGACAACAGCTTTTGCATTCAGCTTTTCAGTGCCATCTTCAAGTGTCTGCACCGGCATGAAACAAAAATGCATATGAGGTGTCTTCCCGATCTCATCCATATGGACATAGGAAGAAATAATATTCTTCCTGCCGTACATGCCAGCGAGATAGTCATAAACTTCTTCGAAGAATTTTCTGGAGTCGTTCTCCTTTACATCCTGTGGCTGAGTGATGATCCAGTCACAGGCGACATTCTGATTCTTCCTGCCGTTTGTGATAACCTCCTTCAGCCGTTTACTCAGAAACGACTTTTGTTTCAGAGGCTGATCGTGATCAGCCAGATTGTAATTGAGATGCGTTTTTGATGAATCGATATCCTTATTGGAAAGCTCATGTCCCGGTGTACGGTCGTAATGAATGAAAATACCGGTGACATCAGCCTTCGTATATTTTTCCACGTGAGCCATGTTATCCTTTCCGCAATGTGAGTATCTCCTGCAGAGATATGAACTGCCGGAGATTGCCGCCAGGCTGAATTGAGCCTGTCTGGCGCTGAAGACCCTCCGGAGGACAAGTGTAACCAAGCGCGCTTGGTGTAACTTGCTACACCAAAGGCTTGGTGTTTCTTCACCTCCTGCGGAGGCTCTTTTCAGATATTAATTCCAGCTGTTTAAAAATCTGTTTTCAAGTCAGGACATAATGTCCCATTGTCATCGAGATGTGAAGATGGGACAGGAAGGACATTACAGTAATGAAATTTTCAGATGCCTTGATGCCGGCATAACAGTCACGAACTTCTTATTATTCTGTTCGGTGAATGATCGTTCTCGATTCACTGGTTTTCTTGTTTGTAATGAATCCTGCTTTTTGCAGATCTTCTCTCGCTGTTCGGATTGTTTTGTTGCTGTAGCCTGATTCCGATAAAAGACCAACCATGATTTCTCCCGGGCATTCACCGTTGTACTCGGACAGGATCCGGAGAATCTCATTTGCGCATTCCTGTTTTTTCGTTGGGTGATCCAGCTGGGCAGCTTCCTTACGCTGATCCCGGGCATCTTTGACAAAGTCTTTCATCTTCTTCGGCGTGGTTTCTACAAAATGCACTTTTCCTTCATCCAGACTGAATATGATTGTCGGTACTTCCATATGATTTGCGTAGCTTGATTTTTCCAGAGAAATATAACGCTGCTTATTCTCGTCGAAGCCGCACATCATGACGCTTCTTGCCTGATCCCATATATCTGAACTGTCCGCCATTTTGTCACGGCCGCTTTCACCGGGCCGTTTATTCGTATGCATAATGATCAGCACCGGTAGGTTATAGTTCGAGGACAGAAACTCAAGAGGCTTTAAGGCGCTTCGCATCTGGTTGCGCCGTGACATGTCAACGTTGCTGCCGATAAAACTCTGCAGCGGATCAAAAACGATGATTGCCGGCTGATACTTGCGGATGATCTTTTCAAGTTGGCTGCTTTGAAATGTTATATCGTGGCTAGTTTCTGAATCCTGTGCTGAGACGTATACATTTTTTAGATCTGCTCCGGTTTTCTCCAGGCGGGCGCGAATAATGTTTTCAGGATCTTCGCCGCTGAAACACATGACAGTATGCGCTGAATGCAGATGGGGATCATACCTCAGAAATGTGCTTTCGCCTCTGGACAGACTGGCAAGAAGTGAGATCCATATAAATGATTTTCCGGTACCGCCGTCTGCGCAAAGCAATGTAATGCCTCTTTTAGGAATCCAGCCGGGAACAAGCCATTCAACAGGCGAATTATCAAGTTCCGAAGCAGTCTTCATGTAAATGCCATCATCTGAGAACAGATCTATTTGCTGAGGCTCTGTATAACCGGCTGTTACAGCAGCCTGGCTTTTCTGATCATCTTTCATACATTATGTACAGACCTCCAGTTTCTCACCTGAATGGCAAGCCGGATATTTTCTTCAGAACTCAGATCATAGCCGGCCCATTCTTCCATGAAATCATCCAGCCAGCATTTGCGGTAAATATAGTTTCTTCCTAATCTTCCGTATCTGAGCAGGCCGGCTTTCCGGAATGAATCAATCTTTCTGCCGTCTACCTGAAGATATTCGCCGGCTTCATCTCTGCTGAAATATTCCTGTACAATTTCTTTTTTCGCTTCTGCAGTCATTCGCTGTACTCCTTTCGATAGCTGCGGATTGTGGCAATGATCAGATCCTGTTCTTCTTCAGGAAGCTCATATCGCAGTTTCTTTGAAAATGTATCTTCCCGCATGCCGAGCAGATCTGCGATTTGCCAATGATAAAGACCATATTCTTCCGCCGCAGAATAAATCCGCTCATTACATCTGGTTTTCGCTTTGTTTCTTCTGTATGAATAACCCATATACCCTCCAAACTGAAGTTGACAGTCTGCAACATCAACAACTACAATAAAAGTGTTACTTAATAACACTTTTTAGACAAGATGAATTTATGTGCCGGGCTATCACACTTTTGGAGGATGAGAGAATGGCGAAGCAAAGTGAAAAAATAAGATTCAGTAAAAAGCGGGTTAAATATATCTCTAAGCAGAATCATCTGAAACAGTCTGATATTGCAGATCTGCTGGACAGATCTCTTGATACAGTAAAAGGAATCTACCGGGAAGAAATGATTCTTCCCGATCAGCTGGATAGGCTCGCAAAAGAATTTGATGTTTCCGTTGAGTATTTAAAGGGGATGTTAAGCGAAAAGGCAATGGTGATGGATGATGGCACAAAATACATTGCAGGTGAAAAGATCGATGAAGACAGGGTTGATCCGGAAGGGTTTGTGATTCCTCATTACAAGTATCAGCATTTCTGGGAGACGATGACAAAAAAGAGAAGTGTAATGATGGACCCGCTGATCAAGTGGATGGAAGACTCACATGTTCTGATGACGGCATCCGGCTATATTGATCAGGATTATGGTGAATGTATTGAATGCATCAGGAACAATGACGCATGGATCAGACAGGCAATGACATATCTGATTGTCTATTCCTGCGGGCCGAAGGATGAAATGCGGGAATATGTGACAGAAAAGTTCAAGGATTTCTGGGACAGTTCATACTCCGATATGAAGAATTCCAGAAGCAGCAAACAGACTGAGATAGATATTTACGAAGAAGATGGCAAAGACAGCAGCAAGATCTAAACGAAGTGAAAAATATATAACAGAACGTATCAGTAAAGCCGGAGCGCATTCATTTGAAATATGTATCCGGATGTACGATCAGACTTTCAGAAAATCCGTAAAGATCGATGATTTTGAGAGCAGAAAGCAGGCATTGCAGTTTGCGTGTCAGCTGCGGGATGAAACTTTGCTTAAAATGCGCAGCGGATACTCCGTCAGCAACTTCAAAAAAGTATCCAGCCTTTATGAGAAAACGTTTGATCTGTTTCCTGTCAGACAGAAGACCAGGAAAAAACACGACTATTTCTATAAGTACGGCATTGAAAGATACGGCGATAAGACGATTGACAAGATCACATCCGCCAATATTCAGGAATCCATCAACACATATGCCAGAACGCATACAAAGCGCCAGGTAGCGGGATTGCTGGCAGTATGGCGGCGTATATATAAAGCATGTGCAATGCAGAATATCAATGTGATTGACCGGACGGTTGCGGTCATCATACCTTAATGCAGACAGGGAATACACCGAAAGAAAGAAATCTCCGAAGAAGATCTGCAGACATTCTGTGATACGTTGCTTTATTACAACAGCTCATCACCCTCCGGAAGCTATCGTTCCAGGGCTGTATATTATGCCATACAAATCATGTATTATTGCGGTCTGAGACCGGCTGAAACCTTCGCACTGATGAAATCAGATATTCATCTGGATGAAGGATATATATCTGTTTCGAAAGCTGCGCACAGTACAGTGGAAAGCATTCTTGAAATAGGTGCTCCGAAAACACAGCAGTCAATACGCAATGTTCCCATTCCCGATCAGCTGAAACCGATTCTGGAAGAATGTTTGGCCTGGTCGCTTAACGATATCCTTCTTTCGGATCGTGCAGGAAGGCTTATGGACATTGATGATATCGATACACTGGTTGGCAATGTGGCAAAGAAGGCAATGGTTAAATTTACACTGTATATGCTGCGTCATCAGTTCAGCACAGATCTGCATAATGCCGGCACCAATCCAGCGGTGATCCGTGACCTGATGGGCCATGAATCAGCTACGATGTCACTGGATTACGCAGTATCCGATGAAAAAGACAGAATCAAGGCAATCAATCAGCGCAGTGCTGAAAAACATGAATAGATGCAATCCTGAATGGGTACATTGACTTTGACAAGATATTCTACACAGTTACAGGCCGTTGAATGAACATATGTTGTTAAGTCAAACGTCAGATCCTGAAATCAGAGAGTCTCTTCATTCGAACACTACATTGGAAATGGATAATATAGACATAAAACACTGAATTGTATGCTGATATATGCATGCAAAACAGCTCATTATATTGATTTGAAAATGTGACTTAATATATATTTAAAAAATCCCTTTTTGCACAGTGTTGGTAAACCTGAGTCTAGAACCGCTTAGTCATGCGGTTCTACGGAATAGTAATCTCGATATCTGAGCGTTTCTGGGATATATAGTGAGCTCACCAGCAGCACTTTGACCTTTTCCAGCGGTTCTGCAGGCGGATTCATCAGAAATGCAAACAGATCAAGATATCCCTGCAGTTCATCACGTTCAAAACCGGAATGTGATCTTAGGAAAGCTTTCAGCAGAGCACATGCATGGTTCACTTCTCTGAGAGGATTGTCCTTATCGTCCAGTCTGATCAGATCTCGTGAATTATATTTCTGTTCTTTAAGGTTCAGATCCGATACCAGAATTGAATGTGAACGCTCACTGTCATGGATCAGTACTGAACCTTCCTGAATATGCTGGTTGAAGGCATTCCAGGTACTCTCTTTCGTAGGCTTTCCTTGATGGTTTTCGTAGATTGTAATTGTCTGCGTGCCATCAGTTCCAATTGCGATACACATCTTGTTTCTGGATATGCCTCTGTATTGTTTGCCGTCAATCAGCTGCCTGTGCTTTTTTCCCAGATCCCAGTATGTTTCATCGATCTGAACATTTCCGAACAGCACAATGTTCTCCTGATAGTTATCCAGGATTCTGAACAGCTTCGCGTCCCAGTACTTCGTTGTTGTGAAGGAATTACGGCCATTCTTTGAGGCAAGACTCATACTTTCATAACCGATAATTCTCAGAAGCTGCTCAACCCATTCTGTGTACGGTATTTTATGATCTTCAAAAATGGTCCCGGTTGTGATGGTGAATGTCCTTCCACAATCTTTGCAAAGATACCTGTTTACGCCATTTGAAGTATGACCGTACTTGATGAAGTTTTCTGATCCGCAATGCCTGCATTGAAAGACCTGAAATGCATTCAGAAACTCTGCTTCTCCGGATTCTATCAGGCTCTGATGCCTGCGATCAAAGACTTCCACATACTGATCCTTAATGAACTGCTCGTACGGCGAAAGACTCTCCTTATAATCCTAGGGCGTACGTCGCCTGGAGGAGGTAAGCGATTGATTATACATCGGTGGTAGACCTCAATGCTTAAGTAAGCAGTCATGAGGAGGCCTACCACAGCTAACTCAGAACCACTTACCAAAGCGTTTTAGCTTTCTAGCCCCGTCGGGCTATCCAAATTATAGGTTCTTCACCAACACTGTGCAAAAAGGGATTTTAAAATAATAGAAGCTAACGAGAAATAATCCGTAATTATCGAGCTGGAATAATGCATCTTTTGACTCAAAATGTGCTGAATTATTCTGAATTACTTAAAGCAGCAGGCATTCTTCGGAGTGCCTGCTGCTTTGCGTTATCAGCGTTGATAACATTATGATAACAATTTGGCAACGGGAGAGAAATCCCCGCCGCTCTTTTCCCTTTGACACATATTCGCGCGAAAAGAGTATAATTTGTTATACAAATCATACTCTGGAGGCAATATTAATGAAAGCATCGGAAGGGAAATATGCATGGACGGCTACCGTCGGAGAGAAAGGACAAATCGTAATACCGAAACAGGCGCGGGATATCTTCGGGATCAAGCCCGGAGATACTCTGCTTCTTCT
>Ga0256405_10012226_pt1 | contig 10700 bp, 12 predicted proteins | sample RumenRJG_02DNA_FD_189096 | JGI IMG/M metagenome (GOLD analysis project Ga0256405, IMG submission 189096) | Bovine rumen microbial communities from Lethbridge, Alberta, Canada - RJG_02 | ecosystem: Host-associated > Mammals > Digestive system > Stomach > Rumen | place: Canada: Alberta... | reverse complement strand
AAATCCCGCCCTTTTACATTTTAATCAGAACAGATTACTTGGCTTCTGGCTTCTTTACATCTACTAATTTTACGTAGAATACTAAAGCTGAATTTGGCTTGATAACCTGACCTACACCATTCTCGCCGTAAGCAAGATTTGCAGGGATGTAGAACTCGTACTCAGCGCCTGGAGCCATCATCTGCAGACCTTCAACCCAGCCAGGAATGAGGTTCTGTAACTGGAATTCAACTGCGTTCTGCTGCTCATCAAATACGGTACCATCGATGGTGGTGCCCTTATAGATTACAGATACGGTATCGCCTAAAGCTGCCTTATCGCCCTTACCTTCAGCTAATACCTTGAATAACAGACCTGAAGCAGTCTTCTGAACACCTTCTTCAGTTGCCTTCTTTGCAAGGAATTCGTTACCGGCCTTTAAGTTGGTTTCAGCTACAGCCTGAGCTCTTGAGTCAGATGCTTCCTTAACCTTGGCATCAAGTGCCTTTAAAGTACCTTCGATATCTTCACGTGAAAGCTCGCTGTTCATGTTAAGACCATCATTGAAGCCCTTTGCAATTGCAGCAGATGGTAATTCTCCACCTAAAGCATCCTGCTCAACCTTCATGCGTGAAACATAGGTTCCTAATGAAACACCAATAGCGTAAGCTGCCTTGTCTTCAAAAGAGCTGTTCTCATTTAAGAATTTCTCTGAAGATACATTTAAAGCACCTGAAACTGTTACTTTCTTACCGCCACATGCAGTAACTGACAGTACAGCAGCTGCAATTAAAGATAATGCAACTGACTTGCTGACTAACTTTTTCAAATTTACTCCTGAATTTTAATTTTAGAAATGTTTAAATGAATTATCTGAATAATCCAGTATTCTACCACGTTTTGTAATGGATAATCCGCATTTTTTAATAACGCCAACCCTGGTTACCTGCACCTGATGAGATTCAGCCAGTTCAAAAAGCCTTGACTCTTTATCGGCAGGAACTGTAAACAGAAGTTCATAATCACCGCCGCCAGACAGACAGAGTCTGTCGGTATAATCTTCATCAAGATTATATAAAGCAAACTCATAAGGTTTGGGTAACAGCTCTGCTTCAATAATAGCACCTTTGCCAGACCTTTCTAAAATATGCTTTAAATCTCCAATCAGACCATCAGAAATATCAAGTGCACAGACTGATACCTCGGTAAGAGCCATGGCAAAAGAGCATCTGTCTTCAATCAACATGCTCTTTTTATAGCATCTGTCAAAAGCATCCTCTGCAAGAGAAAGTTTTTTATAGCCTAAATCTACAGCAAGTGCTGGAAGTCCTAAGGTTCCGGTCACATATATATAGTCGCCTTCTTTTGCTCTGTCACGGCGCAGGCATTTACCATCCCTGATTAAACCATAGGCACTGATGGTGACTGAAAGTGGACCTTTTGAGGTATTGCCACCGACTAAAGGCATTTTCAGTTTATTGGCAAGAGTGAATAAACCTTTTGAAAAGCCGTCTAAAAATTCTTCACTATTATCAGGCAGGGTAATTGAAAGCGTAAAGCAGTAAGGTTGCGCTCCCATTGCAGCAAGATCTGAAACATTAACGAGTAATGACTTGTATCCTAGAAGATATGGATCGGTATCTTTAAAAAAATGAATTCCCTCATTGAGGGTATCTGTGGTAACTGCAAGTGATGTATTTAAAGGAATGTTTATAAGGGCACAGTCATCACCTATGCCCAGAGCTATACCTTCACCGCTGTCATTGGCGGTGAAGTATTTTTCGATAAGATTGAATTCGCCTAATGACACTTTATGCCTTGTTGGCCTTAACAACCTTATCAAGAACGCCATTTACGAACTTATGGCTGTCCTGCTCGGCAAATTCTTTGGCAAGAATAATTGCCTCGTTGATTACTACTCGGTATGGAACTTCCTGACGATACATAAGCTCAAAAGTAGCAACACGCAGCAGAGCTTTGTCCACCTGATCAAGATCGTCTAAAGGACGTGACAGGAATGGAGCGAAAATACCATCAAGTTCTGAAACGTTGTTGATTACGCCAGTTACCAGATCGTGGAAATAATCTAAATCAGCACCCTGAACAGGCTGATCTTCTAAAAACTGCTTTTCAATCTCAGTTGGGCTGTATCCGGTTAACTGCCACTGATAAACAGCCTGCAGAGCAAAATGTCTTGCCTTGTGACGCTGAGCTGGAGTTACCTTGCCTTCAGTTGCATCCATTTTTTTCTTCCTATAAAACTTTAATTATTAAAACTGCTTGATGATGTTAACCATCTCTAAGGCTGCAGAAGCGGCCTCGCAACCCTTGTTGCCTGCATGAGTACCGGCTCTTTCGATAGCCTGCTCTAAGGTATCAACGGTTAATACACCGTTTGAAACAGGGATGCTGTGATTTAATGAAACCTGAGTTACACCCTTGGCACACTCGTTGGCAACGATTTCAAAATGATAGGTAGAACCACGGATCACACAGCCTAAGGTGATGATGGCATCGAACTTCTTGCTCTGAGCGATTTTCTCGCATACTACAGGAATTTCAATTGCGCCAGGAACACGAACGAGAGTAATGTTCTCCTCAGGAACTTCACCTTCGCGCTTTAATACGTCAAGAGCACCTTCAACCAGACGCTCACAGATCATTGAATTAAAACGTGATACAACGATTGCAAACTTACCGTCGCGGCAAGGCTTATTGCCTTCAATTACTTTCAATGACATATGTTCTCCAATAAATTAAACAAAACCGTTTTTAATAAGAGTACTCATGCTGATGCCAGAGCTCTGAGTCTTTTTCTCTGACTTTGCCTCGATGAGTCTCTCTAAATATCTTGCCAGCACATCAACTTCAAGATTTACCTTTGAGCCAGGCTCAAAACCTGAAAAATCAACTGTATTCTGGGTATGTGGAATGAGAGTGAGGCGGAACACATCATTCTCAATATCATTTACAGTAAGGGAAACTCCATTAACTGCAATTGAACCTTTCTTAGCAATATAGCGCAAAATATCCTGCGGTGCTCTGATATAGATATCATAAGCTTCATCTAAAGTCTGTTTTTTAACTACGGTACCTACACCGTCAACATGGCCCTGAACAATATGGCCACCAAGATGAGTTGAAGGAGTACATGCAAGCTCGAGATTTACAGCACAGCCACGCTTATAATCACAGAACGCGGTATGAGCTACAGTCTCTGCTGAGACATCTGCATAAAAACAGTCACCTGACATTCTGGTCACAGTAAGGCAGACACCATTGTTAGCGATGGAATCACCAAGCTTAACTCTTTGTTTAAGTAAGAAGGAAGATGGTGTTTTAACAATGATTTCGTAACCGCGACCGTGTGCGGTCATGGCTTCGAGAGTACCTACTGCTTCAACTATACCTGTAAACATCTTTACTATCTTTATTAAATTCAAAAAGCTTATTATGCCGGTATCAGGCCTTAAGATAATGCATAAGAACATCATCTCCATAAGTTTTTACGGAATGAAGTTTAAAGGCAGGCTTCTGATTCAGATTAGCTAAAGGAGCAGTAACAAATGCATCCCTTGCACCTTTACCTAAAATCTTTGGAGCTATAAAAGCATAGATTTCATCTACAAACCCAAGATCAAGTAAAGCTGAAACAAAAGTGGATCCTGCTTCAACCATAACTCTTCTAATCTGCATTTCAGACAGACTTACAAGCAGATCATCGAGGTTTACATGACCATTTTGTTCTGGAAGATAAAGTCTTGTAACAACGTCGTTTACCTTCTCTTCCTTAAGATACAGTTCTGTATCATCAGTTGCATTAACTAAAAGAACCTTTCCCTCTTTGAAAATCTGATACTGTTCAATATCAAGAACATTCTTTGAATCGACAATTACCTTTAAAGGCTGGCGGATAAACTTTTTATCTATCTTCTTTAAGATTTTCTCTGGGAAGGTCTCGTATCTGACATTCATTTTAGGATCATCTGCAATTACAGTTGCTGCAGTAGTTAATATGCAGTCTGATTTTGCTCTGATATCCTGAACTTTCATTCTTGATTTGTCAGAGGTAATCCACTTGCTCTGACCGTCACCAAGTGCTGTTTTAGCATCAAGAGACATACCAGTCTTCACAGACACGTATGGATGACTTGATACAATTGACTTCATGAAAGCGCGATTCTGGAATAATGACTTCTCTTCAAGAACATGCGGTACAACTTCAATACCGGCATCTTCCATCATCTTAAAGCCTCTGCCGCTTACTTTTGGATTTGGGTCGCCTGCAGCGACCACAACGCGGGAAACCTTCTGCTCAATAAGTCTTAAAGCACAAGGTGGAGTTCTTCCATAATGAGAGCATGGCTCTAAGGTAACATATGCAGTAGCACCTTCAACATCGAAGGAGGCATCAGTTAAAGCCATAATCTCAGCATGCGGCTCACCAGCTTTGTGGTGATATCCTTTGCCGATAACTTTTCCGTCACGCACAATGACACATCCTACCGCAGGATTTGGGTAGGATGTATAAAGACCGCATGATGCAAGCTTTAAAGCCTGCATCATGTATTTTTCGTCCTGTGTTAAAACTGAACTCATTTAATAAGTTATTAGTCTTTGTAAACAGGGAACTTGGCACACAGAGCCTGAACGCGCTCACGGCACTTTAAGATAACTTCATCATTCTGATAGTTGTCTAAAACGTCACAGATAATTGAAGCTAATTCCTTAATCTCAGCCTCTTTGAAACCACGACGGGTACATGCTGGAGTACCAACACGGATACCTGAGGTTACAAATGGTGAACGTGGTTCGCCAGGAACAGTATTCTTGTTAACAGTAATGAATGCCTTGCCTAAAGCAGCCTCTGCATCCTTACCAGTCATCTCAAGGCCAATGAAGTCCATTAAGAACAGGTGGTTGTGGGTACCGCCAGATACAACCTTGTAACCGCGCTTCATAACTTCTTCAGCTAAAAGCTTGGCGTTTGCAACAACCTGCTTCTGGTAATCAACGTACCAAGGCTCCATAGCCTCCTTGAATACGATGGCCTTAGCTGCAATGATGTGCTCTAAAGGACCGCCCTGAGTACCAGGGAAGATTGCAGAATTTAACTTCTTGTAAATGGTCTCATCGTGGCAGTTTGACAGGATGAAGCCTGAACGTGGGCCGCCTAATGACTTGTGGGTGGTTGAAGATACAACATGAGCGTACTCAATTGGGCTTGGGTATACACCTGCAGCAATTAAGCCGGCTACGTGAGCCATATCAACTAAAAGATATGCGCCAACTTCATCAGCAATTTCACGCATTCTCTTCCAGTCAACGATGCCAGAGTAAGCAGAGAAACCGGCGATAAGCATCTTTGGCTTAATCTCTAAAGCCTGCTCACGGATCTTGTCGTAATCAAGCTCACCATTCTCATTTACTTCGTAGCCTACTGACTTGTAAGTCTTACCAGAAAAGTTTACTGAAGAACCGTGGGTTAAGTGACCGCCAGAGGCAAGTGAAAGACCTAAAACGGTGTCACCTGGCTGACATAAAGCCTGGTAAACAGCATTGTTTGCCTGTGAACCTGCGTGAGGCTGAACGTTTGCGTATTCGCAGTTGAACAGCTTGCAAGCACGATCAATTGCCAATTTTTCAACGATATCAACATACTCGCAACCACCGTAGTAACGCTTTCCTGGATAACCTTCAGCGTACTTGTTGGTTAACTGTGAACCCTGTGCTTCCATAACACACTTTGAAGCATAGTTTTCTGATGCGATAAGCTCAATATGGTCTTCCTGACGCTGGTTTTCGCCACTCATGGCCTCCCATAACTCAGGATCATACTGTGCAATTGAATTAGCTTTGTTCATGAAGCTCATCTGAATATTCCTCAGTTTAAAAAATCTTTTCAGCGTGAAAACATCTCACACTGCGCATTAAAAATGCTACAAACTTATTCTAGCATTTTTTTGATAACTTCATCATATTTTTTACATCTGTAATCTCATTAAATTTGATAATTAACTTTTTCAAAATTACCCTCAATACAGGTGATTATTATCGCTAAGGTGTCTTTTATTTAAAAAAAGTTACTTTTTGAATAAAAAAATCGACTTTTTATTAAAAAAAAAGACTAGACTTCACTTAAAAATGTTAAAATTGTTCAATACATTTTTAGGAGAACGACCTTGTCAAAATATTCAATTCTTGTTGTTAATGGTCCAAATCTGAATCTTTTAGGTACCAGAGAGCCTCAGATATATGGTTATGAAACTTTATCTGACCTTGAAAAGCATTTAAAAGACGTGGCAGAGGAACTTGACGTAAGTCTTGAATGTTACCAGTCCAACCATGAAGGAGACATAGTCGATAAAATCCAGGGTTCAAGAAAGAACGTAGATTTCATACTTCTCAATGCTGGTGCCTACACACATACAAGCGTTGCTATCCGTGACGCTCTTGCTGGTATCGACATTCCGTTCTATGAGATCCATATTTCCAACGTACACAAAAGAGAGGAATTCAGACATCATTCTTATCTTTCAGATGTTGCTGTTGGTGTAATTGTAGGTTTCGGACTTGATGGTTACGAATTCGCTTTAAGAGGCGCTGTGCGTCTTTTAGATCGCAAGTAAACATCAGGATTAAGAATAAACTAGATAAATTAGGATATTTTCATGCAAATTGATATTCATAAGATTGCTAAGCTGATCGAGCTTGTATCTAATTCAGATGTTTCTGAGATTAACTTAAAGCAAGGCGAAGAAGAGCTTAAGATTACCCGTGAAAAGCAGGTTGTAGCTCAGGCAGTTCAGACTGTTGTTGCAGCTCCTGCAGCTCCAGCTCCTGTTGCAGCCCCAGCAGCTCCAGCTCCAGCAGCAGCTCCAGCTCCTGCAGCAGCTCCAGCAGCTACCGATGCAGCAAAGCTTATGAAGTCACCAATGGTTGGTACCTTCTACCGTTCAGCAAGCCCAGAAGCAGCTCCATTCGTTGAGGTTGGCGCAACTGTTAAGGCTGGCGATACTCTGTGCATTATCGAAGCTATGAAGATGATGAACCAGATTCAGGCTGACAGAGCCGGTGTTATCAAGAAGATCCTTGTTGAGAACGGCTCTACTGTTGAGTTTGATCAGCCAATCTTCGAGTTTGAATAATAGGTTTCTGAATTACAGATAGGCATAAATAATGAAGCTTGAAAAAGTTCTTATTGCAAACCGCGGTGAGATTGCTTTACGTATTTTACGTGGCTGTCGTCAGTTAGGTATCAAAACTGTAGCAATTCACTCTACCGCTGACCGCGATTTACTGCATGTTAAGCTTGCAGACGAGGCAGTATGTATCGGCCCTGCAGCTCCTAAAGATTCATACTTAAATATTCCTTCAATCATTGCAGCAGCAGAAGCTACCGGTGCAAATGCAATTCACCCAGGTTACGGCTTCCTCTCAGAGAATGCTGACTTTGCTGAGATGGTTGAGAAATCAGGTTTTATCTTCATCGGTCCTACCGCTGACACCATTCGTCTTATGGGCGACAAGGTATCAGCAAAGAAAGCAATGCAGAAGGCTGGCGTTCCATGCGTTCCAGGTTCTGCTGGTGCTTTAGGTTCTGATTTTGAAGAGAACAAGCGTCTTGCCAACAAGATTGGCTACCCAATCATCATTAAAGCTGCCGGTGGCGGCGGTGGTCGTGGTATGCGTGTTGTAAGAAGCGATGCAGAGCTTGAAGATTCAATTGCTCTGACCCGTCGCGAGGCAGATATGTTCTTCAACAATCCTGCTGTTTATATGGAGAAATTCCTTGAGAACCCACGTCACGTAGAGTTCCAGGTTTTATCTGACGGTCAGGGTCACGCAGTTTATTTAGGCGAACGTGACTGCTCTATGCAGCGTCGTAACCAGAAGGTTTTAGAAGAGGCTCCAGCTCCATTCATCAGCGACGAGCAGCGTAAGACCATTGGTGAGCGCTGTGCTCAGGCATGTATCGATATCGGCTACCGTGGTGCAGGTACCTTCGAGTTCCTGTATGAGAATGGTGAGTTCTACTTCATCGAGATGAATACCCGTGTTCAGGTTGAGCACCCAATCACCGAGATGATCACTGGCGTTGATATTGTTCGTGAAATGATTTCAGTTTGCGCAGGCAATCCTCTGTCAATGACTCAGGATGACATCAAGTTAAAGGGTCACGCATTTGAATTCCGTATCAATGCAGAAGATCCTGCAACCTTTATGCCTTCACCAGGTGAGATTAAGTACCTGCACGTACCTGGCGGTCCAGGCGTTCGCTGGGACAGCCATGTATACCAGGGCTACAAAGTACCACCTCACTATGATTCATTAGTTGGTAAGCTGATTGTATTTGATGATACTCGTGAACAGGCTCGTATCCGTGGCTTAGGTGCCTTAGATGAGCTTCTGTTAACCGGCATCAAGACCAACATTCCTCTGCACAAGGATCTTTTAACTGATCCTGTAGAGATCAAGGGTGGCGCAAGCATCCACTACCTCGAGGAGAAACTTGAGGCAAAGAAGAACGAAAAGAAATAATTCTTTAGTTTTCGTAAAAGGAGAGCTTTGGCTCTCCTTTTTTGTTGTTTTAAACAATTGAGCTTTTTAAAAAGGAAAACATATGGAATTACAAAATGCAGTCATTCTCAAGATGATTGAGTTTAACAAAGGTGATCCAAAAAGGATCCAGCATTTTTTAAAAGTTTATGAATTTACTCATCTGATTGCTCTTAACGAAGGAATGGAAAAGAACATAAGAGATACTCTTGAGATTGCATCCATCGTTCATGATATAGCCATTGTTCCTTGCGAAAAGAAATATGGTCACTGCAATGGAAAGATTCAGGAAGAAGAAGGTCCAGCTTATGCAAGAGAACTTTTAAAGGACTTTTCTGAAATATCACAAAACATGCTCGAGAGAATTTGCTATCTTATTGCTCATCATCATACCTACACAGATGTTGATGGCCTTGATTACAGGATCCTTCTAGAAGCAGACTTTCTTGTTAATGCCTTTGAAGATGAACTGCCTCAAAAAGCGATTTTAAACGCCAGAGAAAAAATTTTTGAAACCAAAACCGGCACAGATCTTTTGAATACTATGTATTCACTTACATAGAAAAAGAAATTAGGTAGACTAAAAAGTATGTTTCAGTGCAATAACGAAGAATTATTGCAATCCTTAAATTATCTTTTTACTCTACCTTCTTTGTGATCTTCAATGCTTACTCGCTATAAATGAGCTCTTCTGTCAAAACCAGATTCTCTGTAATAAATCTGTTTTGACTTGTACATATTAAGATCAGAATGATGCATCAGCTCTTTTACTGAAACAGAAGACGGGTAAATTGCTGAGAGTTCTTTTACACTTGAAACACCAATTGAGAATGAAAGTTTATCAATAAGCTCGCCTTTCCACTTTTCCATACTGAATTTCAGATAATCAAGTTTTTCAGAAAGCTCATCATCACTTATGGAGGTTACAACAAAGAACTCATCTCCACCTACTCTGTAAACCTTTCCATAACCGTTGAATACGTAGGAAAGACAATAGGCTGTTCCTATAATCAGTTCATCACCAGCTTTGTGACCGTAGGTATCGTTAGCTCGCTTAAGACCATTAACGTCTACAGTTAGCAGTTTTACATCAGACCATTTGTCAGATTTTTCAAGATCATCGATATCCTGAGTAAATACGCGACGGTTTGAAGTTAAGGTCAGTTCATCAGTCTCTGACAGGAGCTTGAAAGATTCAAGTTTCTTCATTTCCTCTTCGATCACACGAGTTGTAAATACAACTCTCTGAACATCGCCGTTCTCGTCATGATCTACAGCAACAAACTGAGCTCTGAACCAGCCTTTGAACTTGCCGATAAACTGAGAGGTTAAAACCTTCTTGCTGCCCATGCGTTTTACAAGGGTTGTAAGATCGGTAAACTCCAGGGCATCATCAAGATACTCAGGAATCACAACATTTCTAATCACATTGCGCATCTGCTCTGCAATGTCCTTGAGCACATCCTTTCTACGATGAACCTCAATGTGATCCTTAGTGCCATAAAGCGTAATGGTATTATGTTTTAAATCAATTAGGTGCATACTGATATAAATTTCCGCAATGGAATTTAATACCTTCAGCTGATCATTCTTATAGCGACTTGCTGACAGAGGTTCTGCATGAGTATCGTATACATACATATACAGTATCTGATCGTCATCTCTGTAGGATGGATGGCGAATCATTTTCAGAATAGCCCAGCGATAGGTTCCGTTTTTAGCTCTGCGGTAACGGATCTGAAACGAATCATTATCGATGAAGTAATCTCTGAGAAATTCTAATTTTGTAAGATTTACAAAACGTTCAACATCGTCATCATATACACCGCTAATTAGGATCTATAAAAAACTATAAAATTATACAAATTGTTAATAATTATAATCTTTTAACCTAATTCCTGTTTCAACGCTGCTGGTTGCAAGATTGTTCTGGTTAAAACAATCCTGCAGTGCCGTCAGCTCCACAGGCGTTAATTCGGGAGTAGCTCTCCCTATTTTTTCTTTTATCTGATTTTTCAGATTTACAGCTGCATTCAAATCTCTGTCTATTACTGCACCACAGTTTTTACATTCATAAACTCTGTCCTTTAAGGTGAGATTTTCTTTTATGGCACCGCATCTGCTGCAGGTTTTAGAGCTTGGATAGAATCTGTCTGCAACCA
>Ga0256405_10012225_pt1 | contig 10702 bp, 11 predicted proteins | sample RumenRJG_02DNA_FD_189096 | JGI IMG/M metagenome (GOLD analysis project Ga0256405, IMG submission 189096) | Bovine rumen microbial communities from Lethbridge, Alberta, Canada - RJG_02 | ecosystem: Host-associated > Mammals > Digestive system > Stomach > Rumen | place: Canada: Alberta... | reverse complement strand
TTGAACCAGGAGCTGTTCTCTGTTGAACAGGTCTATTGATCAAAGGAAGTGAATTATCATTTGACAGCTTTGCATAATAATCTGCATCAATCGAATTTGCAAGCTTATTATTATCATAGCTTGGATAACTTACCATTGCCAGTATCTCACCTGTATTCGGATCGGTTACTACCATTGATCCGGAGCACGGATCGAGTGCAAGCATGTCCGGCGTGATCTCAAGTGACTTGATCTTTGCTCTGATAAAATCGTATGAACTTATAGTTCCAGCAAGCAGATTTCTGTACGAAGTCTTATCTTTTTTCAAAACACCCTGATCAAATAAGATTATGCATACTTCAGTTCCGGATATTGTGTGATCATAGATCAAAGTCTTATAGACCATTTTATCAAAACCGGTATCTTTAGGCAATTCCTGATAAATCTGCTTTTCCAGTTTATCGTATATTTCCGCTGTTGAGAGGTATTCATCGCCTATATCGAGTTTATCAAGATTGATCCATTTCTTTGAAATGGCATATCTTAAGAACTGTGCCAGACTGATCGAATCATCAACGAACTTTTTAAATGTCTCGTCATCTTCCTCAACGCTTTTTACATCAATATAATTGTTTGTCTTAATGTAATCGTAAAAATATGACAGATAATCTGCCATTTCTTCACCCGAATCCTTTTTTAAAGCCTTGCTGTCAAATGAAGTTAATTTTTTAAGTCTCTTTATAACTGACCTTTCCTTGACAGTAAATTTTTTATACACACCTTTTTCTGTCGATGATGCCTTTCTAGCAGATAAATGTGCGATATTTATGACGTTGTTATTAAATACAGCATTGTATACATCATAAATAGGTATCATTATATCTGTTGCATTGTGTCCGGCGGCACCGGTAGAAGCTGAATTATGTATCTTCGAAAGAAGTGTAGCCGCTATATTTTTTTCAAGAATATGATAAGTAGCCTTCTGCAAGGTATCGTCTAAAGTCAGATAAATGTCATTTCCTGCAACAGGCTTTTCACTTACGTCCTCATTTACGATATCATAGTCTGAATCAAGCGTGACCGTCTCACTGCCTTTTGAACCGCGCAGGTATTTCTCAAATACAGATTCGAGCCCTGTCTTTCCTATCTGATCTGATGATGAATAAAAGTTATCTTTATCCGTATCAAGCTCAGTCTCATTTATCATGCCGGTATAACCCAAGATGTGCGCAAAATATTTACTGTCCTTATACACTCTGTGTGTTTCCTGTGATATTCTGACACCCTGAAGCTCTGAAGAAGACTCCATAACAGCAGCAACAGTCTTATTATCCACATCCTCTGCAACTGATATAGCCATCCCTTTATTGTATTTATTTAAAAAAAGTGCAAAACGGATGCCCATTATCTTTAAGGTGTCTTCTACGCTGTATGAGTCGGAAATGTGAAACATATACTTTCCGGTACGCAGCTGTTCATATACATCCGCAGCAGAGGCATTTCTTTGTTCAGGAGTAAGCTCCTCTATGCTTTTTGCCGCATAGGCATCTCTTTTAAATCTGTCTAATGCACTGCCATCAACATTAAATACAAGCTTTCCTTTTTTATTCTGTTCTATATAAAATTTAGTTGTGATTTTGCACTTATTTGCTTCTAAGATCTTTATCAGGCGCATTATCATCGCATTTTTATCATCATCTGTTTTAAATGCACCGATATCTTGAATTGTAACATTATACGATAGTTCATTGGTTGCTAAAAGCACACCGTTTCTGTCATAAATATTACCTCTTGTAGGCTTGATCTCTCTTGTGATTATATTTTTCTCTGCAGTGTCCTGCACCAAAGCATCATGCTCGACAACCTGAATTGAAAAGATCTTTGTGACAAGCAAGACAACAAATATCCCATAAATAAGCAAAAGAAGAGGAATGCGCGACTTTAAAGCATTCTTAACAGTCATTATGATCGAATCAAACAATCTCATCCTCCTTCTCTTCTTTTTTCTTAGAAAGAACTATCTTTAAAGCATCAACCTTTTTATATACAAGAACATAAAACCTGTATAAAAAGAACGAAATTATAACGGTGTACATTACTTCCGGAATGATCAATCTTATAAAATAATATGGGAAATCAAGCCTGTTCCTTAAAAGAAAGCCAGCAATATATTCCATAATACTGACTGATGTCTTGGCAGCCGCTGCAAGCCCTGTAGGTATAAGTACAGATTCATCAAAGTAAAACTGATTTACAAGCCCTGTACAATAACCTGCAGTCATATAAAACATGGCATAATATCCTAAAAGATCCGATTCCATGCAGTCTAAAAACAGTCCTGCGAAAAAACCCATAAACATGCCCGGCATTCTGCCATATCTGAAAGCTACAGCTATTACAAGTACAATGATCAGATCAGGTTTTATACCCCCAATCGCAAGGTTATTTGTTACAACGCTCTGCAGCAGATAAGTTGCGATCAATAAAACAAATGAAGAAATCGTGTGTCTTATCAATACAGTTTTTCCTTTTCTTTTGTGATTATAAGAACCATGTCCAACTTGGAAAAATCAACTGCAGGAGTGAGCTTGGCTGATTCAGTCATGTTCGATGAATCTACAGTTATATCCTTTATATAGCCTATAAGGATTCCCGGATGGTATTTGGTACTGATATAACTTGTAACAACCTCATAGCCATCCTTTATTTCAGCATCCTTTTTTATATCTGTAACACTTATGTATCCCTTATCCATGGTCTTGAGATCACCCTTGACCATGCATGTGTCTGATGTATTTAAAAGCATACCGGAAACATTACTGCTGTCATCAATGATCGATCTGACCGTAGAATTATTGTGTCCAGTTCGGGTAACAATGCCTACAAGACCATTTCCTGCAATAACATTCATACCTGTCTTTATTCCATCATCACTGCCCTTGTCGATCACAAAAGAATTATACCAGTTGGTAGAATTTTTATATATGACTCTGGCAGCGACCTTAGGATAATCTGCATAGTTTTCGTCGAGATCATAAAGCTTTTTTAAGTCATTTAGCTCATATCGGCTCTGAAGAAGTGTCTTATTATCTTCCTTGATAGAGGCAAGCTTCTCCTTTAGTTCCTCATTTTCAGCTGTAAGCGACTCTATAGTCTGGAAGTATTTCAGCTTATCTGTAAAAAAACCTCCAAGCTTATCAAGCCCCGACTGCATAGGAGTGATAATATCACTGACAGCCTGAGTTACAGGTCCTGATGAAGAATTTACTTTGAAAGAGACGATCAGCAATGCAGCACATACAATGATCATCACAACAAAGACATATCTTGGCTTTATTGATATCTTAGTTCTTTTTTGCATTCTTATTTGCACTCTTTATATAATATCCTGCCTGCCTGTATATATAAGGCAGAGTCATGTAATCTTCATCATCTATGAGCTTGCCAAGTCCGGCAATAACACTATCCTGAGGATTGTTCAGAATATTTATCTTAAGCTGTGTTGCCTCTCCAAATAAAACATCAAGGTCTGCTATCTGAGCTGAACCACCTGTAACATAAATACCGGTGTCGATGATATCAGAAGAAATTTCCGGTGCGACTCTTTCGAGAATATTCTTGATATCATCTGTGATATTGGCAAGGTCAGCCTTGATCGCCTCATAGATCATATCGGAAGATATGTCTATTCTCTTTGGAAGACCGGTAAATGCATCACGACCGTTTACCGGCATAGTAAGTCCCTTGCCGGAAAGAGCACCGCCGATTCCCTTCTTAAGCTCCTCTGCATTGGCCTTTCCTATAACAAGACCACACTGATCCCTTATGTAGGAAATAATAGATTTGTCAAACTTATTGCCTGCAATAGGTAAAAGCTCACTTGTAACGATACCGCCAAGCGAGATAACGGCTATCTCAGTCGTGTCGGCACCTATATCGACTGTCATGATACCCTGAGCATTCATTATCTCTATTCCTGCAGCAAGAGCAACGCAGATTGGCTTATCAACTAAAGAAATGTTTCTTGGCTTTACTTCTGACTTCATTATGAGGTCAGGAAAGGCTCTCTTTTCTACTTCTGTAATATCTGTCGGAAGAGCTACAATATAATTATTGCCTGCAGCCCTTCTTGTCTTTCCGTAGATATCCTTGAAAGAGCTGTTGAAATAAAGCTCCATAGCACTGACATCTGCAATGACTCCTCTTGTAACAGGATAAACTACCTTGATAGTTGCAGGTGTTCTGCCGTACATAACAGCAGCTTCATCACCTATCGCTCTTATCTCATTGTGATTTTCTATAGCGATGCAGTTTTCCTGATCAAAGATGATTCCATCACCTTTTCTGTAATATTTTACTCTCTTGGTTCCTAAATCTACTCCAATGACCTTTCCGGACATATTCATGATTCCTTTCAATTAGTTTAAAAGTCCCTCTTCCTGAAAACTTATATAACACCGATCACCTATTATAATGTGATCTACCAGAGGTATCCCGACTATTTTACCCGCTTCCTTAACTCTCTTTGTTGCAGCAAGATCTTCAGGACTAGGCTTCGGATCACCACTGGGATGGTTATGCAAAAGAACTATATTAACGGCACCATTCTTAAGAGCACTTATCATAGCTTCTCTCGGACCTAATATAGATCTGTTTACAGACCCTATCCCAAGAGTAACTTCTTTTATAAGACAGCATTTCGCATCCAGTAAAAGAAGCAGCACATGTTCTTCCGTAAGATGCCGCATTTCTTCCATATATCTTTCCGAAATCATTCTTGCATCATTTAAAGGACAGCAAGCTGGACGTTTTCTTTTAGCTATTCTTTTTGAAAGCTCCCCGATACACAAGAGCTGACAAGCCCTGATGGTTCCGATTCCTGGTATAGAGATAAGGTCATCTATCGAACCGGATGCAAGCCCTGTAAGTCCATTTGAAGCTTTGAGCACCTTACCTGCAAGCTCTACGCAGTCCGCCCCTTTCGTTCCGCTCCTAATAACAAGAGCAAGCAATTCTGCATCCGACAGACTTCCGGCACCCAACCTGATAAATTTCTCAAATGGTCTTTCCTCTTGTGGCAGATCACTTATTTTTGTTCCAATCATAAAAATGATCAGACAACTTTTCAAAAAACAACCGAAACTATTCTATCACATCCGACCATGTTTGAAAAGTCTTTAGTCCATTCATAAATACCCAAATAGTTGTACAGGCACATGATTTAGACTTTTGGTCCCTGTAACATCATATATTCAATTATATCTTCATCATCTGCAAACTTATCTTTATCGATCCAGATAACATTTTTTTCTCTTCTGAACCATGTTAACTGTCTTTTCGCAAAATGCCTTGTATCCCTTTTGATTATCTCTTTTGCTTCGTCCATGCTGATCTCTCCCGACAAAGCACTTATCACTTCCTTGTAGCCTAAGCCCTGCATTGAAACAAGGTCTCTTGTATATCCTCTTTTAAGAAGTCCCATTACTTCTTCCACAAGACCAGCCTCAAACATCAGTTCAACTCTATAGTCTATCCTTTTATAAAGCTTATCTCTGTCCATAGTTATTACAAAGTAAGCAAGATCATACGGTGATTCTTTCTTTCTCTCCTCCGCATTATGACTGGAAAGTTTTTTTCCTGTAGATTCAAAAAATTCCAGTGCCCTGACAACTTTCCTTGTATTATTCATCGACAGAGCCTTGGCATATTCAGGATCGCGTTCAGCAAGAAGAGAAAAAATATATTCTTTTCCATTCTCTTCAAGCAGATCTTCATATTTTTTTCTGATCTCTGCTCCGATATCCTCTTTTTCAAAATGGATATCATATATGAGAGACTGAATATAAAACCCGGTACCACCGACAACTAGCGGGATATGCTCTCTATTCCATATCTCTTTCATATATTTTTTAGCATATTTCTGAAAAACAGTCACGTTGAAATCAAAATACGGATCAAATTCATCGATCAGAAAATGCGGAATCCCCTCCTTTTCTTCCTCAGTGATCTTCGCAGTTCCGATATCCATATACCGATACACCTGCATTGAATCAGCTGAAATGACCTCTCCATTGATTTTTTTTGCAAGCTTGACCGACAAAGACGTTTTTCCTGCCGCAGTTGGTCCCGCAATAACAATAAGTGGCTTCATAATCCCCTCTGTAATCAGTTTGTTTCAAGAAAAAAAGCCCCACGGTTACCCGCAGGACTTGTTATTCTTCATAAATGAAGAGATGCGATCACGCACGCTCTACTTTACCGCTTCTAAGACATGAAGTACAAACATATTCGCTCTTGACTCCGCCTGAGGTTTTAACTCTCACATGCTTTACGTTTGGCTTCCAGGCCTTGTTTGCTCTTCTATGAGAATGGGAAACGAGGTTACCGAACATAACGCCCTTTCCACAGATAGCACACTTTGCCATGACTTGACACCTCCTTGTATAAAGGATATAACAATCAAACTACATTTACACACTAACACACAAGTTATATATTATCAGAAATTCCATACGAATGCAAGTATGTTTTTAAAATAATTCTCACTCTTTGTTATTTTCAGCTTTTTCCTTCTCTTCTGCCTTGTCAAGTTCCTTATTAACATCCTCTTCAGTTATCTTAGTGCGATTAAGTGATTCGGTAAATTTATCAACAAGGTCAGGTACCATATCAAGGATTTTGGTCATGGTGTCCTGATTTCTTATATTTACAAGGCGAACATTTCCATCTTTTATAACAATAACAGAGCTTGGCTGCATTTTACCGCTCATTCCGCCTACACCGGAATTCTTCTTATCAGTCCCGTTCAGATAAGCACCAGCTCCAGCACCAAAGCTTACATCCACAAGCGGAAGCAAAGTCACATGTTCATCAACATGAATAGGCTCTCCAACAACTGTTTTTGATGTGAGCATGGTATTCATACCCTTCATCAATGAACTCATGATATTTTCAAAATTATTTTCTGCCATAATTCTCTCTCCTATTAAAAGACTTTCATGATTCTGTCAACAGTAGCTCTGACCTTTTTATTAAAGAAAAGTTTTAATATCATTATCAGGACAAAGACAAGCCTGAGTCTGCCTGCTGCATAAATATCAAGTTCAAGCCTTTCTTCATCCCAATAAGGCTCCAACGTAAATCTTCCAGCATAAACAGGGTAAAGTAAACTCAAATACCCTAAGATCTTTCCTTCTGTATATTCATCCCCTACACCAAAACCTATTCTTCCTTCAAGTTTTCGCGGAAGTATGTGTCTTATAAGGCGTCCCGTAAGGCTAAGCACAAGTCCCACAGTCTCAGATGTTTCAGGTGCCTTTAATAGATCTATGATCTGGGATTTTTTGTCTTCTTTCTTAGACTTTTTCCTGCCCTTCTTTGTGGACTTTGCTTTCTTTGCTTTTCCGTTTTCCGAAGCCTCTTCTTTTAAGTCACTGTCCTTTTTATGGCTGTCGTTTTTTTCTTCTTTCTTACCTTTATCCCCGCCTGACTGCTTCTCTCCTTTTGTATCATTCTTTATCGGTTCTTCCGGAGATTTCTTTTCTTCCTTAGGGCTTTTGGTTTTTGGGGTAACAGTCTTTTTTTCTTTGCCTTCCTCAGGCTTGCAAGCAGCCTTCTTATTTATTGCAAGCAGTTTACTTGACCGAAAAATTCTTCCAAACAGTCTGAGAGTCCAGTTAAACTCTTCTTTATATTGGAAAGTAAGATTTATCATCCGCAAAAGAAAAGATATATTGCCGCTTACATCAAGCTCATGTTCCTTATCATAAAGAGCCCTTATCTTATAGCGAACTGGTACAAATAAGGCAAGCAAGATTGCAATAAGAAACACCCATACTATAACAAGCAGGATAAAACCGATCACTTTAAGTATCTGGAGGAATATCAATTAATTTTTCCTCCCTTCGTACTTTTTCCTTTGCAAGGTACAGTGTAGTCACAAGTCTAATTGCGTCTTCAGAAGTCTCTGCAATGCCGATCATTATAAACTTAAGATCGGTATCATGATACCAGTCTTTTCTAAGTTCATTAAAAGATATGATCTCAAAAAGATCATCGTCATTATGCGGCAAAAAGATTCCAAAAGCTAAGAATGGCGAAAATTTCCGATGTAAAAGCCTTTTCAAAGCTTTTTTTTGGCGTCGCTCATCCTGCATCCTGCCCACAGCAAAAAGTGACTTCTTTATGACTAACATTTATGATCACTCCGTAATCAACTCATTTAAAGCAGCGATAGAACCGGCATACTCGTCTTCGTCATTTATGTAGCTTAAAGAACTCCTGATATACTCCATAACCTCAGAACGATTGTTGAAATAAACAGGTAAGATTCCAAGAACACTTGCCATCACTGCTCTTCGTTCAGCAACATCAGTATTTTCAAACCTTGATTTAAAATCAGCGTGAAGCTCCTCTTTAACCTTATAAATGTCGCTGTCAGTAATAGTTTTACTTTCGCCTGCCTTTTCAAGCGGAGCAAAAAGGTTTCCGGAATTAAGAGCAAGACACATGGCAAGGTCCTTCATTTCAGTACCAGCCATTACATTCTCGGCATCACCCATATAATTACCAACAATATCATCTAAGGCAGCAGAAAGTCTTGAGTGCTCATGATACATGCTCTCTTCAAGTCCCTCAAGCTTGCCAAGAGCCTCTGCTATCTCTTCCTCATACTTTTCTTTATCTGTTGATTCGTCATCGACAGCACCAGAAGTAATCCTTATAACCTCATAAGCGTCCTTGGTATCAGCATTCATAGCATAAGGAGTCACCAAAAGCACTGTTATGAGCGAATTAAGAGAATTTGCAAAAAGCTCCTGAATATTGCTTACCTTTATAGCCTTTCTGCTTTCCGAAACGCATCTTGTAAGAAGCTTTTCTGCCTCGACACTGTCCATATCAGAAATAATGCTCTCTGACACCTTTGCATACTCAGGATACATTGAAAACGCCTCGTCCTTAGCGTCAAGAGTGCCCCATCTTCTGATAAGGAAAGCAAATGTATCAAGTGCGCTCTTCTCGCCGCCAACATACTTATTAAGGGCATCGTCAACTATCTCATAAAACTTGACTCTGGTATACCTTACCGGAAGCTCAGAAATAACGCTTTGGATCTTTGTATTGATAACATTATTGTCATTCGTGTCAAATATATATCTTAAAACCTTCCTTGCCGCATCATCCGGTTCAGCCTGAATCTCTTCTCTCTTTACCTTTCTGGTCAAAATGTACCTGTACAGGTCAAAATAAGACATGATAACAGAAAGCTTATCGTGCCTGTCCTCAACCACATTTCTAAGTTCAAGAGCCTTCTTCACACAATCTTCTCTCTTTGCGCCATCAAATTCGGAAAGGATGCCTTTTTTAACAATATCATTAAGCTCACTCAAAAGTTTTTTTTCGTTCTTATTATCTTCGAGTGCCTCAACTGACTGATAAAGCATTACAAAATTAAACGAAAGTTCATTAGCTCCATGCACAAGAAAACTGTCAGACATTGCAGTCGCAAAATATGGCAGATTCTTATCAAGGTCACGTCCTTTCTTTATATTCTCAATTGATTCATGAATGTTCATTTGTCCTACCCCGTTATAGATTATTTTGTATCAGGTCCAAAACCGGACTCTGTCTTTACTTTTTGGATATGCTGATGTGTGTATAAATGATCTGAGCAATACTCATAATTTCCCTCGCATTTACTGCAAAATCTGAACTCAAGATCAGGATCACTTATCTCAGTACGCCCACATATTGCGCATCTGTGTCTGGCAAAATGTGTATTTGCATCTACATTTCCTGTACTTCCGCCTGTTGCGCCACCTGTATATGAATGAAACTGCCTTCTTTTCCACGAATTTATCTTCGAAGAAAAAGGACGGACAGACTTTCTTGACGAGAAAAAGAAAAGGAAAAAGTTTGCAAGCGCCACTATAATAGCAACCGCATAATACCATGAGCCTGCCACAAGCGCCTGAATTATATTTAAAGCAAGCATTGCTCCGTAAAAAATACCAAGATATTTCATCTTTAAAGGTATCACAAACATGAAAAGCACCATGTTGTCCGGAAACATTGCACAAAAAGCAAGCAACAAAGACTGGTTTATAAAGTTCATTCCAAAATACCATCCGGCAGTAGGGTCTTTTGTGATCAGGTACATGATAAGTGCTGCAACAATATTAAGCAATATACCTGACAGGTAATACATGTTGAAACGGAATGCTCCCCATACATTTTCAAGATTTCTTCCTATGATCCAGTAAAAATATAAGGTGATCAAAAAGAAAAATACATTAAAACCCTTCACTGAACCAAGGGTATCAGGTGTCAATATGAAAGTAATGATCCTCCAGACCTGCCCTCTTAAGATCGCGCTGAAATCAAGTGAAAGATACTGATAATAAAACGCACCCCCGTCAAACATGCCTAAAATAGCACCCACTACATAAACCCCGATTATGTAAAACATGAGATTATGAATGGCATATTTGCCAAATTTTCTCTCCATCCTGTTCAAAAATTTTTCCATAAATACATAGCCTTTCCATAAAGTATCGCTTCACAAAGTAAAATTTCACTACTTTGCCCGTATCTATTCATTATACTTTTTAAACATAATAAAATCAACCCAAAAAACAGGGTGGCACCTCCCTGTCAAAACAGGAAAATGTCACCCTGCAGCATGCGCCTTAAAAGGTAGCTTGATTATTTAACTTTAACAGAC
>Ga0256405_10012224_pt1 | contig 10702 bp, 11 predicted proteins | sample RumenRJG_02DNA_FD_189096 | JGI IMG/M metagenome (GOLD analysis project Ga0256405, IMG submission 189096) | Bovine rumen microbial communities from Lethbridge, Alberta, Canada - RJG_02 | ecosystem: Host-associated > Mammals > Digestive system > Stomach > Rumen | place: Canada: Alberta... | reverse complement strand
GACCGTCATATTCTTTCCGATCTCGCCAAGTCCGCCGAGCGGGATGATCTGTAGTTTTTGATTTCCTTTCGACAAAAAATGACACCTCTTCCGATAAAATTTTATTTTGATTCCATATTCAAGTGCCAGCACAAGGCACAAAAAGACACGAAGACATAGATATGCTGCATGCACAAAAAGGGGCTCTCCGCCCTCTTTCCTCATCACAGCATATACAAAATCCGTCCGGTATATGCGATCCAAGGAACAAAAATGCAATATGTTGCCCGTCCGTCCGATTCGTTACTGTATATTGTATCATCTGGTCTTAGAGATTGCAATAGCGAACCCTCTCCTGGGCGATTCCAAAAGAAAAGACGAGGCATCCTGCCTCGTCCTGATGAAATGACCGATATTTCGTCATCCGCGGATGAACCATCTCACCGCACCAGGCCTTGCACGCCCGGCCGGAAAGAAATTTCATCGATGCGCTCGAGTTCTTCCTTTGTGAAGGAAGTATTCTCGAGCGCTTTGATATTGTCAAGAATCTGCTCGGGACGCGAGGCGCCGATGATCGTGCTCGTGATAGCACCGTCTTTGAGGTCCCACGCGAGCGCCATCTCGGCAAGCGTCTGGCCGCGCTTTTCCGCAAGCTCATGCAAGTCGCGGATGGCTGCGAGCTTTTCCTTTGTCAGCGACTTTTCCTTGAGGAACCGCCCGTCGCGGCGGATGCGGCTGTCCTCGGGGATGCCATGCAGATATTTTTCCGTCAAAAGGCCCTGGCAGAGCGGGCTGAACGCCACGATGCCCTTGCCTTCGGCAACAGCCGCTTCTTTGAGCCCGTTTCGCTCAATCGTGCGGTCGAAAATCGAATAGCGGTTCTGGTTCACGATGAACGGGCAGTGCAGCTCGCGCAGGAGCTTCGCCGCCTCGCGCATCGTCTTGCCGTCGTAATTCGAGAGGCCGACATAGAGCGCCTTGCCGCTTCGCACGATGTCCGCAAGCGCTGTCATCGTCTCCTCAAGCGGCGTCTCGGGGTCCATGCGATGGTGGTAGAAAATGTCGACGTAATCGAGTCCGAGCCGCCCGAGGCTCTGGTCGAGGCTTGCAAACAGATATTTGCGGCTGCCCCAGTTGCCATACGGTCCCGGCCACATGTCGTAGCCCGCCTTCGTCGCAATCACGAGCTCGTCGCGATACGGGCGGAAATCCTCGGCGAGGATGCGGCCGAAGTTCCGCTCAGCACTGCCATAGGGCGGCCCGTAATTGTTTGCGAGATCGAAGTATGTGATGCCGTGATCGAATGCCGTGCGGCAGAGCTCCTTCATGTTTTCCATCTCGGACGTGTCGCCGAAGTTGTGCCAGAGGCCGAGCGCGATGCGCGGCAGCTTCAGCCCGCTCCGCCCGCTCGGCACATACGTCATCGCTTCATAGCGCTGATCGTCTGCTTGATACATGAGCAAAGACCTCCTTTGTCTCTGCCCAGTATATCATTCCTTTGCTACATTGCTCAACAACGAATTGATGAACTGCTGCGCCGCGCGGCCCGAGACCTGCGAGTGCGCCATTTCCCAGCGCACGGCGCCGGCCTTGAGCTCTTCGTCCGACAGCGTGATTTCCGGATGGCGGCGCGCCAGCACCTGCACCATATCGTAATACTCCTGCCGGCTCGGGCGGAAATAGCCGATGGTCAGGCCGAAGCGTGCCGAGAGCGAGAGCTTTTCCTGCACGGTATCGTTCTCGTGCATGTCGTCCTTGACGGCATCGGGGCGGTCCGTCCACGTCTCGCGAATCAGATGGCGGCGATTGCTCGTCGCATAAATCAGCACGTTGTCCGGCTTGACCTCGAGACCGCCTTCAATGACGGCCTTGAGGTACTTGTACTCGATTTCGAATTCCTCGAACGACAAGTCGTCCATGTAGATGATAAATTTGTAATTGCGGTTCTTGATCTGCGCGATGATGCGCTGGAGATATTTGAACTCGTGCTTGTAGACCTCGATCATGCGCAGGCCGCGGTCATAGAACTGGTTCAGGATAGCCTTGATGCTCGTCGACTTGCCCGTGCCCGCATCGCCATAGAGCAGCACGTTGTTCGCGACGCGTCCCTCGACGAATGCCTCCGTGTTCTCAACGAGGCGCTTTTTCTGCGTCTCGTAACCGACGAGGTCGGAGAGCTTCATGTCACCCGTCGTCGTGATGGCCTCGAGGAGCTCGCCCGTCTGCTCATGATTCGGCGAAATGCGGAACGCCTTGTTGAGGCCGAACATGCCGACACCATAACGCTTGTAGAAATCCGTCACGATACCGAACATCTCCGCGCCATCCTTCGCGCCCTCGATGAGGGCGCTGAGTTCCTGCACCTTCTCGCTGACGCTCTTGTTGTAGATCTGCTCCTTTTTCTCGACGGCCTGGAAATGCTCGATGACGTCGAAGCAGTCGAGCCCCGTCGCCTGCTCGAGCGGTCCGAAGTCATAGGCGAGCAGCTTGCGGAAGATTTCGAGATCGTTCTCGACGAATTTCCGCACGCTGCCCTCGCTCGCGCCATGCTTCTCGCAGACGAGCGTGAACGGCGTCTCCGTCATCGCGAGCAGGAACGCGACGTAGTTGTGCCAGAGATTGCCATTGAAGCCGTAGACCGTCGCGATGTCGAGCATGCGGTTGATCTCCGTCAGGATGCGGCCCGACAGCTCTTCGGCGTCATGCGTCCCCGACGCAAAGTCGCGGCAGATGCCCGCAAGCCGGAACAGGATGCTGTCCTCGCCGATCTTGCGGTAGACGATGAGTTTGGAAACGAGACGATGCATGAAAAAGACCTCTCTTCGCTGATGATGAATTGTTACAGTGTAAAGTGCCCTTTTATCATATCACAAAATGCCCCGATTTTCAGCAACGACTTGTCACGAAGGCTCACCCGGTTACAAATCAACTTCACGCAGGTATTCCGTATAGGGAATGTCCGCGCTCATCCGGACTCCTTCATGCGCAGATGTTCCACGTTCGAAAACATGCCAGTCTCCATATTTGCTCTGCAACGCCGTATCAAAATCTCGAACAACAGGCACCTCGATGCTTTCAAATTTCAGCTGGATGGTATCTTGAAAAAGCGCGACAGGAGTCCTTCCCTTCTTGTAGAACATATCATTGACGAGATTGTTCACCATCTTCGTCGTGCCCCACTTGCTGGCCGCCGTGTTTTCCAGAATGGCAAACCGGCGCTGCACTGGCATCTGGGCGATTTCCTGCAGCTGATGCAGCGGAATCCGGGGCGCGTACGCGCCGCTCGCGCAATCCGCCAGCAGCTTTTCTGGCCGGACGATCATCATCCAGAGCTCCTGCTCGACCGCATACAGCAGCAGCTGATCTGGATCGTCTCCATCCGGCACGGCATCGTAGGGAAAGATGTCGATATAGATGCCTTGATTGTAGCTTGGCGTCTCCGGATGCTCGATAGCCGCCGTCTTGCTGTTGCGGATCTTAGAAAAGCAATAGATGTATTCCGCATGATACGAGTTCTGGAATACGAACGGCACCGGGAGTTCCTCTGCTACGACTTTCTGAAACTCCTGATATTCCGGGCGGAGCATGCAGACATCCACATCATCATCCCATGGAATGAATCCCTGATGCCTTGCAGCACCGAGCATCGTGCCATAATCCACCCACCAATGCCATCCATGCCGGGCGCAGATCAACGCAAACTGATCCAGAATCTCCAATTCCTTCTCCCAGATCTTCTTTCGATCCGTCGTCACGAGGAATCCGCTGCGAATCTCATCTTTCATGATGTCGCGAATGTACATGATACGTATCTCCTTGCCATGGCTCTTTTCATGCTTGTTGATATCCTTTCCTCATCATAGCATGGGAGTCCCCTCCCTGCAAGACAGATTCATTTTCAGAATCTCGAACCTTAGCAAATTCAGAGGGGCGGGATTCTTTTTTGCCATCCCCGCCGCTGTCCGCAATACAGAGACGATTTCTGCGTTAAGTTTGCATAAAAAGAAGACCTAGATTCCGCAGCGCACCCGCGGAAGACAGGTCTTCTTTTTTTGTGCAGTTGTAAAGGGGACTCCCCCCGCCTTTCGGGCCCGTCCCCCCTCAATGAGGGGGCTGACTTCAAAAGCTACGTGTATCACACGTCTGCTTTCCAGAGGCCGTGGAGGTTGCAGTAGGCGTATGCCGCGACGGCAGTGTCGCCGGGGGCGAGGACAAAGGTTGCTTCAGGCGCTTCGCCGGGGGCGAGGTGCGCCATCTGTGCGCCTTTCTTTGTCGCGAGATGAATCCACTCGATGTAGTGCTCCGGTGCCATCGGATGCGCCGTGCTGCCGACGACGACTTTGACCGTCGCGCCATTGACCGTCACAACCGGCACATGCTTCTCCTGCGCCGCATCTGTCGTGTTCGCTTTGAGCTCTTCCATCGGTTTTCCGCAGCACACGAGCGATCCGCCGCCCTCATGCACGAGCCCGACGATGTTGCCGCACGTCCTGCAGATAAAGAAACGTTTTGCCATAAAGAACCCTCCTATCGAATCAAACAATACACATCAAGTTGCTTTTATTGTACCGAATCTGGAGGATTTTGGCAAGAAAATCTTATCGATGCCTCTCTTATCCTTCCACGTAATGGCTGAAGCTGCCGATGACGAGCTGCGGGAATTCTTTGTGAAGCGCCCTCAGGAACGTCTTGGTACCGACGGGCTGCCCCTCGGGCTCGGGCATGATGTCGAGGAAGGCGTCGGGGTCGAGGTTGAGATTGCGAACCTGAATCATCTGGACGGGAAGCTCGCGGAAGAATTCCTGCCAGGCGGCGAGTTCTTCGGGGCGGTCGTTGTAGCCGGGGAAATACAAGAGGTTCAGCGAGACATAGACGCCGTGGTCGAGCGCGTAACGGATCGAGGCCTTGACGTCGGCAAGGTGGTAGCTCGCGCGATAATAGGCGTCATAGCCCTCGTCGCGCGCGCTGATGATCGAGACGCGCAAGCTGTCGAGGCCGGCATCGACGATTTTTTTGACGCCTTCCGTATAGCCGGAATTCGAATTCATGTTGATCTGGCCTTTTTTCGTCTGCGCGCGAATGAGGCGGATGCCGGCCGCGATGTTGTCGGCCGCGAGGCTCGGCTCGCCTTCGCAGCCCTGGCCGAAGCTCACGATGCCATCGGGCGCGACGGAAAGATGGTAGACGCCGACCTCGGCGATTTCCTCCGGCGTCGGGCGGAACGTGATGCGCTGCTGCGGCGACGGGCAGCATTCGGCAGGCTGGAGCGAGATGCAGCCGAAGCAATTTGCATTGCAGACCGGCGAAGCCGGAATGCCCGCCTCCCAGCGGCGGTAGAAGAGGTTCTGCGCCGTGCAGCAGTGCCATTTGAGCGAGCAGCCCGCGACCTGCTCGACGATGCGATTGTTTGGCAGGTCTTTCTTCGTGCGCTTGACGAGCTTCTTGAGCTCCGGCGTGTTGTAGTGCACGGGATCCCACTTGTCATTTTCGTCTGTATAGACAGCCGCACAGCAGAGTTCGTCATGGTAGACGACGACAGCCGTGTAGCCGTAGAGCGGCAGACGCTCGGCATCTGCCGCACGCTCGTAGGCCGGCAGATAGAGGCGCGTGTAGCCCGCGGGCAAAATAGCCGCGACGGCCTGCCCCGTCACGGGCAGCACTTCGCCGTCCGGCGTCCGGCCGACAGCCTGATGGCCCGGCAGCAGCATGAGGTCGGCGCTTTCTGGCAACGGAACGAGGTCGTCCGGTGTCAGGCGCACGTTCTCGCGCCCTGTGCGGCCCATGCCTTCGAGGCCCGCCGCATCAAGGATGTTGCCGTCCTCGTCAGCATAGACGGCCGTGATGAAATCATTCATGTTCCTGCACCTCCTGCTTCTTCTTTTTCTGCTTCTTCGGATTGAATTTGTTCATCGCCATATCGACATCATCGTTCACGATGCACTCGACGGCTGGAATCAGGTAGTTGATGGCCTCGGCGATTTTCGGCGCACCCTCGTTATCAAACGGTGCGAGGACGTGGTTGACGACCGTCCAGCCCGGCAGCGGCCGCCCGATGCCGATGCGCACGCGCGCAAAGTGTTCGTCGCCGAAATGCGCAAGGATGCTCTTGATGCCATTGTGGCCACCCGAGCTCCCTTTCTTGCGGATGCGGATCGTGCCGACGGGGATGTCCATGTCGTCATGCGCGACGATGAGGTCTTCCGGTTCGAGCTTGTAGAAATGCATGAGCGGCCCGACAGATTTGCCGCTGTCATTCATATACGTCTGCGGCTTCACGAGCAGCACTTTCTCCGTGCCGATGCGCGTCTCGGCGACGAGCGCGTCAAATTTCTCGCGCCACTCCGTCACGCCGAGGTGACTCGCGAGCGCATCGACAAACATGAAGCCAACGTTGTGCTTCGTCTGCGCGTATTCACGGCCGGGATTGCCGAGGCCGACGATAACTTTCATATAGAAACTCCTTTCAAACAGAAAAGGCTCCCCCATTGGGGGAGCTGGCGCGCATAGCGCGACTGAGAGGGTAGCGACGCTTGAGAATTGCGATACGTCGTTACCCTCTCCGCCCCTTCGGGGCACCTCCCCCAAAGGGGGGAGGCTTTGTATCAGTTGTCTGCTGTCGGATCTCCGACGAAGAACATGTAGGCGATGACGACGATGCCGAGCACGATGCGGTACCAGCCGAACGCCTTGAAGTCGTTCGTCTTGATGTAGCTCAGCAGGAACCGGATGGAAAGAATCGAAACGATGAACGCCGTCACCATGCCGAGCACGAGGATCAGCACCTCGGCACCCGTGTAATGGATGCCGAACTTCACCATCTTCAGGAAGCTCGCGCCAAACATGACCGGGATGGCAAGAAAGAACGTGAACTCCGTCGCGACATAACGGCTCGCGCCGAACAGCAGACCGCCGATGATCGTCGCGCCCGAACGGCTCGTGCCAGGCACGAGCGAGAGCACCTGGAAGAAGCCGATGATCAGCGCCGTCTTGTAGTCGAGGTTCCTGAGGTCTGTGACGCGCGGATGGCGGCGCTTGTTATAGTTTTCGATGATGATGAACAGGATGCCGTAGAAAATGAGCGTCGTCGCGACGACCGGCGCCGTCATGAGGTGCTCCTCCATGAACTTGTTGAGCATCAGGCCGATGATGCCGGCCGGCAGCGTGGCCACGATGACCTTTTTCCAGAGCTCGACGGTGTCACGCTTCTCCTGCCGCGATTTCCATGACGAGAACGGATTGAGCTTCTCGAAGTTCAGCACGACGACGGCGAGGATGGCGCCGAGCTGGATGACGACGAGGAACATGTCCATAAACTGCTTCGTGACATCGAGCTTGATGAACTCGTCGACGAGAATCATGTGGCCCGTGCTCGAAATCGGCAGCCACTCCGTAAGGCCTTCGACGACGCCAAGGATGACGGTCTTGATTAAATCTGCAATCGCTACGTCCAAAATATTTTTCCTCCTGCTTCATGTCTGGATGTTTTTTCGAATTGGAAACAGGTCATATTATAGCACGGAGCGTCAAGGCTGTGCACCCCTCTTTGTCTTCTTTATCAAAAGTTTACGCCTCGCGCGGGTTGCCTGCGAGCTCGCGCAGTGCCTCGGGGTCGAGAATCGTCAGGCGGCCGCGGCCGGGCTGCACGTAGCCTTCCTGCGCAAAATACTTCACGAGGCGGCTCACGACCTCGCGTGCGCTGCCCATGTATTTTGCAATCTGCTCATGCGTCAGACGGATTTCGCGTCTTCCCGTCTTTTCCCATTCTTCGACGAGGAACAGCGCGAGACGGCGGTCGGCCGAGAGGAACAGGATTTCCTGAAATTTCCAGAGCATTTCCGAAAGACGGCGCGCGGCCGTCTCATAGGCGTATGCCTTGACGTAGATGTTCTGCTGCACGAGCTTGTTGAAGACGGGCGCATCCGTGCGCAGGACGTCCGTGTCTTCCTCGGCGTCGATGTAGACATCGAACGTCACGGCATCGAGCGTGCACGAGGCGGAAAGGATGCCGACGTCGCCGGGGAACAGGCGGTAGAGCGTGACGTCGCGCCCGTCCTCCGACAGCGTGTAGACGCGCAGCTGCCCCGTCTTGACGAGCAGCACGCCGATGCAGTCAAACGGCCCGCGATGCACCTGCGTGCCCCTAGCGTAGCGAATGGGATGTGTGCCAGTGTTCGCGAGCTCCTTTTCCTTGTCGGAAAGGTGCGGCCAGAACGTGAAGGTGCGGATGTAGAGGTCGGAGGCGTTTTTGGGCATAAGAAACTCCTTACCAAAAAAGCTCCCCTCCCGGGGAGCCCGAAATACTTGTTTTACCGGAACAACTGGCTGACACTGCGGTGGCTCTGGATGCGGATGATGACGTCCGCGATCGGCTCGGCCAGCGAGAGCACGACGATCTTGTCGCTGTTCTTCTCCGGCGGCAGCGGAATCGTGTCCGTGATGACGAGCTTTTCAATCGGCGAATCATTGATGCGCTGCACGGCCGGATCCGAGAGGATGGCATGCGAGCACGAAGCGAAGATGCGCTTTGCGCCGCGCTTCTGGAGCGCACGGGCGCCTTCGCAGAGCGAGCCTGCCGTATCGACGATGTCATCGATGATGACAGCCGTCTTGTCCTTGACGTCGCCGATGAGGTTCATGACCTCGGCGCAGCCCGGTTTCGGACGGCGCTTCTCGATGATGGCAATCGGTGCCTGGAGGTGGTCAGCAAGGATGCGGGCGCGCGTGACGCCGCCGAGGTCCGGCGAAACGACAACGACATCCTCGAGCTTCTGCGCGCGGAAGTAGTTCGCAATCGTCGGAGCGGCCGCGAGATGGTCGACCGGGATGTCGAAGAAGCCCTGGATCTGGCCCGCATGGAGGTCGACCGTGACGACGCGCGTGCAGCCAGCCGTCGTCATGAGGTTCGCGACGAGCTTTGCCGAAATCGGCTCACGGCCGCGCGTCTTGCGATCCTGACGCGCATAGGCATAATACGGCACGACGGCCGTGATGCTGTGCGCGGACGCGCGCTTGCAGGCATCTGCCATGATCAGGAGCTCCATGAGGTTGTCGTTCACGGGGTACGACGTCGGCTGGATGATGAAGATATCCTTGCCGCGGATGCTCTCGCTGATCATAACCTGGGTCTCGCCATTGTTGAAGTGGCCGACATAGGCATCACAGAGATTGACGCCGATGCGGTCCGCGATCTTGTTCGCGAGCGCGGGGTTGGCATTGCCGGCCAGAATGACCAGGTTTCCAGTGTCTAAAGCCATTTTGCTTAACTCCTCCAGTTCTTTTGCAGAAAAAACGGTCTCTTGTCCTTGCATTTTATCATCAACGGTCGCGTTTGTCCACCCAGCCCGTGATATTCTTCTGACGGGCACGCGCAACGGCCAGCGAATTTGCCGGGACCGTCGTCGTGATGGTCGAGCCAGCCGCGATGTAAGCGCCGTCTTCGACCGTCACAGGCGCGACGAGGTTCGAGTTGCAGCCGACGAACGCGTTGTTGCCAATCTTCGTGCGGAATTTCGTCTTGCCGTCGTAGTTGACCGTAATCGTGCCGCAGCCCATGTTGACGTTCTCGCCCATGTCGCAGTCGCCGATATAGGAAAGATGCGGCAGCTTCGAGCCCTTGCCAATCGTCGAGTTCTTGACCTCGATGAAGTTGTCAATCTTGACGCCCTCGCAGATATGCGTGCCGGGGCGCAGATGAACGAACTGGCCGAGCTTGACGTTGTCATCGACGACGGCATCATGCGCATAGAGGAACTGGCCCGTGACGCTGTTGCCAATCTTCGTGTTCTGGATGCGCACGGACGGACCGATCTCGCAGTTCTCGCCGATAACCGTGCCGCTCTCAAGGTACGTCATCGGATAGAGAATCGTATCGCGGCCGACCTCGACGTCGCTGTCGACAAACGTCGTGGCCGGGTCGATGATGCTGACGCCCGCCGCCATGAGCTCTTCGTTCTTGCGCTGGCGCAAGATGCGCTCGGCATTCGCGAGCTGCGCGCGGCTGTTGACGCCGAGCGTCTCCTCGTAGTCGTCTGCGGCCACGGCCCAGATTTTCTCGCCCTGCTTCTGGAGGATTTCGAGGACGTCCGGCAGGTAGTATTCGCCCTGCGCGTTGTCGTTCGTAACATGCTCGAGGGCGCTGAAGAGCGCCTGCGCGTCAAAGCAGTAGATGCCCGAGTTGACTTCGCGCACCTTGCGCTCCTCTTCCGTCGCGTCCTTGTGCTCGACGATTTTCTCGACAGAGCCGTCCGCCTTGCGGATGATGCGGCCATAGCCCGTCGCATCCGGCATGACGGCCGTCAGCACGGTCGCCTTTGCCTTGGCCGCCACATGCTCGTCAAAGAGCTTTTTGAGGAGCTCGCTTGTAAGGAGCGGCGTATCGCCGCAGAGCACCATGACCGTGCCCTGCTCGTCCTTGAGGAGCGGCGCCGTCATCTTCACGGCATGGCCCGTGCCGAGCTGCTGCTCCTGCGTGACGAACTCAGCCTTCACCTTGAGTGCTTCGAGCGCTTCGCGCACGCGCTCCCCGCCGAAGCCCGTGACGACGATCTGGCGCTTTGCGCCAGCATCTTTCGCGGCATCGAGCACCTGCTGGACCATAGCTTTGCCGCCCGCCTTATGCAGGACTTTCGGCAGCGCCGACTTCATGCGCGTGCCCTTGCCGGCCGCGAGGATGATGGTGACGAAATCTGACATTTAGATGGTTCCTCCCAATGGAATGGTTTCT
>Ga0256405_10012220_pt1 | contig 10706 bp, 7 predicted proteins | sample RumenRJG_02DNA_FD_189096 | JGI IMG/M metagenome (GOLD analysis project Ga0256405, IMG submission 189096) | Bovine rumen microbial communities from Lethbridge, Alberta, Canada - RJG_02 | ecosystem: Host-associated > Mammals > Digestive system > Stomach > Rumen | place: Canada: Alberta | collected... | reverse complement strand
GCACGCGCGCCGCCACGCCGCCAAAGATATCATAGGAGATCGCGTTCTCTGCCGCGAGACCGCTGCCGAGCGCGATCTCCGGGCGGTTGGCGCCGTGGTAGTCCGTGCCCGCCGTCGGCAGCAGGTGATATTTCCCGATGAGGTGCGCGGCGAACGCGCGATCCTCCTCGCTGTAATTCGGATACCACGCCTCCATGCCGTCAAGCCCGAGCGCTTGGAGGTCACACACGGCGCGCTCCTGCTCCGCGCGCGTCAATCCCTTGAGGCCGATGCGCTTGTGGAAATGCGCGAGCGACGTCACGCCGCCCGCCGCATGGATGAACGGCAGCGCCTCCTCCGCCTCCACGGCTGAGGCGAGCCCGAGCGCCTTGACTGCGGGATCGAGGTAGTTGTCCCAGAGCGGCTGCGCATGATCGTAGAGATGGAGCGAGACGAGATAGCGCATGATGGCGTAGCGGTCGAGCGGCCCGTAGGCGAACGCCTCGACATCCTCCTCGCGGATGGGGATGCCCTTCGCCGCGATATAGGCAATGATTTCAGGGATCTTCGCCTCCTTGCCTGCGCGCACCTTCCGGTAGAGCTTCAGGAACTCCGGGCTGTCCGCCGCGAAGCCGAGGCAGACGATATGGAGCTTGCGCCCGCGGAACCGGACGGAAAGCTCCATGCCCGGCAGGAAGCCGAGACCGAGACGCGCGGCTGCCTGCCAGGCCGCCGCGTCGCCCGCGATGTTGTCGTGATCCGTGAGCGCGAAGGCCGCGAGTCCCCGCTCCGCCGCGTGCGCCGCAAGCTCCTCCGGCCTCATGCTGCCGTCCGAGACGAGCGAATGCACGTGCAAATCAACGTATTTCATGTGACGTTTCTCCTTTCCACTCCCTCTGGGCAGCAAAGAAATGATAGACGGCCTCCGCCGCCGGCTGGTTCATGCCGGAGACAGCCGCGAGCTCCTCGACGCTGGCCGCCTTGATTTTCGCGATGCTGCCGAACGCGCTCCAGAGCGCCTTGCGACGCGCGGGGCCGATGCCGACGATATGATCGAGGATGGAGACAAGGTTGCGCTTGCCGCGCAGCTTGCGGTGGTAAGTGATGGCAAAGCGGTGCGCCTCATCGCGGATGCGCTCGATGAGATAGAGCGCCTGACTGTGACGCGGCAGCACGACGGGCTCGCTCTCACCCTCGCGGAACACGAGCTCGAACTGTTTGGCGAGGCCGACGACGGGAACGTCCGCATGGCCCGCGCCGCGGATGATCTCGAGCGCCGAGGAGAGCTGCCCTTTGCCGCCGTCGATGACGATGAGGTCCGGCAGATCCTCCTCGGGCAGGTCGCCGTAGCGGCGCTGCGTGACCTCGCGCATGGAAAGGAAATCGTCCGGCTTCCCCTCCGTGCTCCTGATCTTGAAGCGGCGGTAGTCCGATTTTTTCGGCATGCCGCCCTCGAAAACGACCATCGAGGCGACGGTCTCCGCGCCCTGGATATGCGAGATATCGAAACACTCCATGCGGTACGGCGGCTTCTCGAGGCCGAGGTAGCGGCCGAGCTCTTCGACGGCCCCGAGCGTCTGCGCATCCGTCTGTGCGCGCCGCGTCTCCTCGTCCGCGAGGAATTTCTCCGCGTTGCTCGCCGCCATCAGCACGAGGTCATGCTTCGTGCCGCGCTGCGGCACGACGAGATGCACACGCGCCTGCTTGCGCGCCGCGAGCCAGTCCTCGATGAGCGGCGCCTCCGCCACGGCGAGCGGCAGCAGAATCTCGTGCGGCAGGAACGTCGCCCGGTGGTAATACTGCTGCAGGAACGCCGCGAGCAGCGCGGCGTCTGACTCATCCTCGCTGCCTTGCAAAAGGAAATGCTCGCGCCCGATCATCTTGCCGCTGCGGATGAAGAAGACCTGCACGCAGACGCCGAGCGCCGAGCGCGCCATGCCGATGGCGTCCTGGTCGCCCGCTCCCGTCACGATATTCTGCTTTTCCGCGATCTTTTTCACGGCGGCCAGCTGGTCGCGCAGGCGCGCCGCGATCTCGAAATGGTACGCCGCCGCCGCGCGTTTCATGCGGAACGTCAGCTCGCGCTCCACATCCTCCGTACGCCCCTCGAGAAAGAGCAGCACGGCGCGGATGAAGACCGCGTAGTCCTCCCGTGAGATCTTGCCGACGCACGGCGCAAGGCAGCGCTTGATATGGTACTCGAGACACGGGCGGTCCTGCAGCGTCCGGCAGGTGCGCAGCGGAAACAGGCGGCGCAGGAGCCGCAGGCTCTCATGCACCGCCGTCGCGTTCGTATAGGGGCCGAAATAGCGCGCGCCGTCCTTGACGACGCGCCGCGTGATGAAGACGCGCGGGAACTCCTCCTGTACCGTGACCTTGACATACGGATACGACTTGTCATCCTTGAGGCTGATATTGTAGCGAGGCCGATGCTTCTTGATGAGGTTGCACTCGAGGATCAGCGCCTCGACCTCGCTCGCCGTCATGATGAACTCGAAATCCGCGACCTTCGCGACCATCGCGCGCACCTTCGGCGTATGGTTGCGGCTGCTCTGGAAATACTGCCGCACACGGTTCTTGAGCACGACGGCCTTGCCGACGTAGATGATCTTCCCCGCCGCGTCCTTCATGATATAGACACCGGGATTCTCCGGCAGGAGTTTCAGCTTTTCCCGCACGATGTCCGTCATGACCCCACCTCCCGCTTAGATATGGAAGAACTTCGTCAGATCCTTGCGATGCCCGACGACGAGCACCGTATCGCCTGCTGCGCACTGCGTCGCGGGCGTGATCTCCACCGTCAGGCGTCCCTTCTCCTTGATGCCAAGCACGTTGACATGGTAGCGTCGGCGGATGTCGAGCTCGCCGATCGTGTGCCCGGCCCACGCTTCCGGCATCGGCAGCTCATAGACTGCATAGTCGTCGCCGAGCTGGAAGTAATCGAGAATATGGTCGTAGCCATAGCGGATGGCCGTCCAGTTCGCGAGCTGCTTCTCCGGGTAGACGACCTCGTCAGCACCGTTCCTGAGCAGGAATTTCTCATGGATGCCGCGCGAGGCGCGCGAGACGACATACTGCGCGCCGAGTTCCTTGAGCCGCAGCGTCGTCTCGAGCGAGCTCTGGAAATCGTCGCCGATTGCGACGATGCAGAGATCGAAATTGCGCACACCGAGCGACTCGAGGAAGCGCGGATCCGTCGTATCCGCGACAAGCGCATTCGTCACGAAGGGCAGTGCGAGATTGACTTTCTCCTCATCCTTGTCCACGGCAAGGATTTCATGGTCGAGCTCGTTCATCTTTTTCGCGACATAGCGCCCATAGCGCCCAAGCCCGACGATCAGGACAGATTTCTTCATACTAACACCTCAACCAACTGTGACCGCGCCCTCCGGCAGGCGACGCGGCACCGGCTCGCGCCGCGTGTGCATGGCATAGATCAGCGTGAGCGCGCCCATGCGGCCGAAATACATGAGTCCGCAGAGCAAGAGCTGTGAGACGGAACTCAGATGCTCCGTGAGACCGATGGAAAGCCCGACCGTGCCGAGCGCCGAGGCCGTCTCGACCATCGCGTCCATGAGCGGAACGCTGTCATGATAAGAAATAAAGACCGTCACCAAAAGCAACAGCACGAGGTAGACGAGGAAGATTGTCAGCGCGCGCCGCACGGTCTCGAGGGAGATGCGCCGCCCGAGATGCGTGAGCTCCACATCCTTTTTCAGACGCAGAGAGGAGGCCATCGTCGCGAGCAGCACGAAGAGCGTCGTCGTCTTGATGCCACCCGCCGTCGATCCCGGCGCGCCGCCCGTGAACATGAGCGCGACGAGCAGCAGCCGCCCTGTATCGCTCATCGTCTCGATATCGACGGTATTGAACCCCGCCGTGCGCGGCGTCACCGCCTGGAAGAGCGAGGCCCAGAACCGCGCCGCCCCCTGCAGCTCGGGAAACTCCAGCATGTAGAAAATCGCCGTCGGCACGATGACGAGCACGGCGGTCATGAGGAGGATGATCTTCGTCTGCAAGCGGCAGCGGCTGAGGTGGCGGCCATGCAGGCGCAAATCCCCCCAGGTGATGAAGCCGAGGCCGCCCGCGAGGATGAGCGCGGTGATGACGAGATTCACGAGCGGATCCGCCGCGTACGCCATGAGCGAGCCGCCCGCCCGCTCCCCGAGGAGGTCGAAGCCCGCGTTGCAGAACGCCGAGACCGCGTGGAAGAGCGCGAGCCAGCCTCCCTCGCACCAGCCGTAGTCCCATACGAACACCGGCAGCAGCAGGAGCGCCCCGAGGAGCTCGCAGCCGAACGTGAAGAGCAGGATGAACCGCAGCTGCAACACAATGCCGCCAAGCTGCGGCGCCGCCACAGCCTCCTGCATCGTACTGCGCTGCATGAAACCGACCTTGCGCCCCGAGGCCACCGTCACGGCCACCGCCATCGTCACGACGCCGAGCCCGCCGACCTGGATGAGGACGAGCAGCACGAGCTGGCCGAACATCGACCAGTAGAGCGCCGTGTTCTCCACCGTGAGCCCCGTGACGCAGCTCGCGGACACCGTCGTGAAGAGCGCCGTCAAAAACGGCGCGCCCTCGCCGCTTTGTGTGGCAAACGGCAGCATGAGCAGGAGCGTCCCGGCCGCGATGAGCGCGAGAAAGCTAAGTCCGATGACCTGGAACGACGAAAACTGCCGCCCTGTGAAAGGAACGCGCAAAGGAACCTCCCCTTTCGCACCGCGGAGGCACACCGCCCGCGGGCAAACAAGAAACGGCACCGTCCGCAGACGCTGCCGTCACACATTCGACTGGTGCGGATGAAGGGGGTCGAACCCATACGCCTTGCGGCACTGGATCCTAAATCCAGCGCGTCTGCCAGTTCCGCCACATCCGCATGTCTCGTCCTGCCGCCTCAGAGAGTCCGCAGGAACTTCTCTATTATAGCAAACAGTCCAAGCCTGCGTCAACAACTACAGCCAAACGACACATCTGGCCGCAGCACCAGGCATCAAACCAGCAATACGAGACATGAGGCAAACTCATAGGAACTACCCATTCCCTCAATGTCGCTTCCTGAAGGACCCACAAAGGCCGCGCCTGAGCCTGACGCCCGCGCCGCCGGTATCTGTTGCGCCATCGGACTGCCAGATCTCGCCGCTCAATAAATCGAGACAGGAGATGCACCCATCCGCCAGATAGGCGCCCGTATCCATCATGAGCACCCTGCCGCCGGAGAAAGCCTGCGGCCGCGCGGGGAGCCCCAACGCGGGCAGCGGCGTGTGACCAATGACAGCGATCTCATCCCGATGATACTCCTCGCGGTGGAACGCGAGATCCCTGCTCCAGAGGAAGTCCTCCGGCGCCATCGCCGTCAGCGGCACGGCTGGATCGCGGCTGACGCTCGCATGGGCGAAAATGTACCGCTTGCCTCTGAGCGTCTCCTGCCAGCAGAGCGGCATCTTCCGTACGGCCTCCAGCCATGCGGGCAGCAGCTCCTCCCGCCTGCCGCTCGCATAGAGCTGGTGATCGGTTTCACTGCCGCCGTTTTCCAGCCAGAGCGCTTTTGGCGAATCAAACCAATCATCGCCCTCCTGGGCCGTTGATTCCGCGCGGCAAGCATCGAGCAGCATCTGGTCATGGTTCCCCCGCAGGAACACCATATCGTCTCTGCCGAAATGCCTGAGTACCCAATCCATCACCTGCACGTTGCCCGAGCCGCGGTCCAGATAATCGCCCAAGAAGAGTGCGCGATCCTGCCCCGCGCGAAAACCGACCTTTCGCCAAAGCGTCTGAAATCTCGAAAACTCGCCATGCAGATCGCCGATGACCAGGTATCGCTCCATATCACTCATCTCGCTTTCCCGCCGCCTGTGAAACAGACATCAGCCAAGACATCTGCGCCTATGAATTATTTTTTCAGCTTTAGTCCATCATGAAACGCTCTGCCGACGACTGGACCGATGACGCGGTACGTCTTCGTGCTGATATCAAAGATGATGGGCTGCAGCTTGTCGTAGTCCACGCTGCCGTTCGTGAGCACGGCCTCGTCCGCCTGCTCCGCGACGATCCTCCCGACGAGGATGCCTGTCTCATCGTCATAGCTCTTGACCTCGCACTCCAGCGTCACGGGAAACTCCTCAATGATCGGCGCGTTGACATGAGCGCTTCTATGCACATGGCAACCGGCCTTTTCCATTTTGTTGACACGGCCGCCCGTCTCCACGCCGAAATAGTCCGCAATCTCCACCGTATCCTTCGTCGCGAAGGCCACGGTGAACGCGCCCGTCGCCTTGATGTTCTCTGTCGTCTTGTGCTTCGCGAGGTAGAACGTCACCTCGCCATAATCCGACTGGCTGCCCCAGGCGGCATTCATCGCGTTCGGCACGCCTGCCGCGTCATACGTACCGATGATAAAGACGCCTTCCGGTACGACGCATGCCTCTTTCTGTGCGAACTCCTTGCTCATTGCCACGTCTTCCTTTCCAGAATACCTGATTCTCTCGCGCTTCTCTTCCGCGCGCCACCATGAAACCTTCATTGCATTTATCGTAGGCGTTCCCTCTACAAAAGTCAAGAATCGATGCTTCCCCGAACGCACAAAGCAGGGGCGGCATCCTCTGATGCCGCCCCTGCCTGGAAGCGCTTCTTATAGGTAGCCAGGCCGGCAGCCGCCCGAGGGGCGGCCAGCCGGTGTTTGGTTTGTCAAGCCCTAACGACTCACGCGCCGATGGCGATGGTATGACCCGTCTGCTCCGTCACGGCCTTCTTCGGCATGTGCACCGAGAGGATGCCGTCCTTGTAGTCGGCCGTGCAGCCCGCTTCATCAATATTGTCGATGTAGAAGCTGCGGCTCATGCTACTCGTGCTGCGCTCACGGCGGACGAAATTGCCCTTCTCATCCTTCTCGTCCTTGCTGTCTGCATGCTTCGTCGCGATGGTCAGATAGTTATTGTCATACGTGAGGGAGATATCTTCCTTCTTGAGCCCCGGCAGCTCAGCCGTCAGGTCGTAGCTGTCCTTATTGTCCTTGACATCCACCTTGAACTCCGGCATACGGAAGTTGTCCATAAACGGTTCGTCAAAGACATTCAGGAAGCGATTGAAGAGGTTATCTTCTTTCTCAAGATCTTTGTGCGAGACAAATGGAACCAAACCAAACATCATCAAGATCCCCTTTCTGAGTCTTGCCGATTCCTTGCTGCAGGAACCGGAACTTCAAACCATTCGATACTCGAGAGTTCAGAGGTTCGTCCGGAGGCCTGGCCCCCTTGGCCGTTCCCCTTTCCTCTCTACATCTTCTATTGTACTCATATTGGTCAAAATGTCAATAGGTCAAAAAGAAAAATCTTGATTTATTCCGCCGTTGCCGATTCACGCCTCCAGCGCCCGGTCAAACGCACGGGCCACGGCCTGCTTGATACTCTCATCTGACTGGCCGGGCTGGGCCTCGAAGCACTTCTCCCCCTCGATGAAGACGCTCGGCACATAGTAGTAATCTTTCCCATACGCCTGCGCCGCCGCGCTGCCGTCCTCAATCTCTTCCACCGTGAGCGGCGCGTATGCCGCCTGCTCTGCCTTGAGCTCTTTGATGGCCCTCTTCGCTGCCGCGCAGTAGGGGCAGCCCTGCATGACGATCATAGTCAATTTTTTCATAAGAAATCTCCTCCTCTTTAGGAATCACTGATTAATTCGGTACCCTGCCTTTGCATATCTGCACTGTCCTCTCGTCGTCGACAAATCCTCAGCGTAGCTCTGCTACGCCTCCGGTTTGTCTCCTAGAGAGATACAGCGCATCTACGCAAATTCAGAGCACCTCATTTAATCAGCGGTTCCTTACGCATTTCTTCCAGCGGGCCGCAGCACGCCTGGACGAAGCCGCTGTATGAGCGGCGCGCCATCAGAAAAGCGGCCGCTTCGACATGAAATCTCTGTTGAGAAAAAGCCCCGCACGGACTGCCGTGCAGAGCCTTCTCTCTTCCTGATGCTTATTTATAGTAGGCGACGCCAGCCTCGAAGAGCTGCTGATCTTTGTCGCCCGGGACATTTTTGGCGACATCCTCGCCGATGCGCTCCGAATGGCCCATCTTGCCGAGCACACGGCCATCCGGGCTCGTGATGCCCTCGATGGCGTTGACGGAGCCGTTCGGGTTGAACAGGATCTGCATCGACGGCTTGCCGTCATCGTCGACGTACTGCGTCGCGATCTGGCCGCGCTTACGAAGTTTCGCGATGATTTCCTGATCCGCGACAAAGCGGCCCTCACCGTGCGAGACGGCGATGCGATGGACATCGCCGACCTTGACGTTGTTGAACCACGGCGAGAGATTCGAGGCGACGCGCGTCGTGACCATGCAGGAGACGTGGCGGCCGAGCGTGTTGTGCGTGAGCGTCGGCGAGCTGTCCGTGAGGTCGCGGATCTCGCCGTACGGCACGAGCCCGAGCTTGATAAGCGCCTGGAAGCCATTGCAGATGCCGAGCATGAGGCCGTCGCGATGGCTTAAAAGGCGCATGACCTCCTCCGCGATGCGCGGATGGCGGAACATCGCTGCGATGAACTTGCCGGAGCCATCCGGCTCATCGCCGCCGGAGAAACCGCCCGGCAGCATGATGATCTGTGCCTGCTGGATGCCCTTGACGATGGCGTCGACCGTCTCCTCGACAGCCTGCGGCGTGAGGTTGCGCACGATGAGCGTCTCCGCCTCCGCGCCCGCGCGCTCCCAGGCGCGCGCGGAATCGTATTCGCAGTTCGTGCCGGGGAACACGGGGATGAAGACGCGCGGCCGCGCGAGCTTCTTCGTGCCCTTGATGGCATTGCCCGCCTCATAGGGACGCCAGACGGCCGTATCCTTCGCCTTGCGGCTCACCTGCGTCGGGAAAATCTTCTCGAGCGGCTTCGTGTAAGCCTCGACGGCCTCCCTGAGACTCACGACGACGTTGCCGCAGACGATGCTCGGCACGGCCGTCGTGACACCGAGCTCATAGCAGCCGGTGCCAGCGAGCTGCTGCTCGATGTCGGAGCCGGCCGCGACCTCGAGGAGGATCGTGCCGTAGTCCGGGCAGAACAGCTCCTCGCGCGTGACCTGCTTCGTGAATTTGAAGCCGACCATATTGCCGATGCAGAGCTTCGTAATCGCGGCCGCGATGCCGCCCATACCGACGCTGCGCGCCGAGAAGACCTTCTTCGCGGCTGTGAGCGCGCTGATCTTCGCGAAGTTCTTGTTGAGCTGGTCGAAGACCGGCAAATCCATCTTGTCCTTGCGGCAGGGCACCGCGTAGACCTTGTTGTCCGCGTACTTGAACTCCGCCGAGACGGCGCGGTCCGCCGGCAGCACGTCGACGGCGAACGCCGCAAGCGTCGGCGGGACATGGATGTGCTCGAACGTGCCGGACATCGAGTCCTTGCCGCCGATGGCGGGAATCTTCAGCTGGTGCTGCGCCCAGAGCGCACCGAGCAGCGCGGCGAACGGGTTGCCCCATTTCTCCGGATCCTTGCCGAGGCTCTCGAAATACTCCTGGAACGTCAGACGGATCTTGTCCGCGCGACCGCCGAGCGCGACCATCTTCGCCGCCGCCTCGACGACGGAGTAAACGGAGCCGTGGAACGGACTCCACTCCGTGAAGTACGGATTGAGGCCGAACGTCATCGCCGTCGCCGTCGTCGTCTCCGCACCGAGCACGGGCAGCTTCGCCACCATGCCCTCCTGCGGCGCGAGCTGCGTCTTGCCGCCGAACGGCATGAGCACCGTATTGCCGCCGATCGTCGAGTCGAACCGCTCCGCGAGTCCCTTCTGGCTACAGACGTTGAGGTTTGTGAGGTTCGCGAGCCAGGCTTTCTCGATGTCGCTACCCTGCGCCGCTGCCTCAGGCGTCATGGACGCGAGATAGCGCTTGCTCTCATCCGGCGCGGCAATCTTCGCCGTGACATGCTGGCGCACGCCGTTCGTATCGAGGAACGAGCGGTTCATCTGTACGATGGGCGCGCCGCGCCATTTCATGATGAGGCGCGGCTCCTCCGTCACGACAGCGACCTGCGTCGCCTCGAGATTCTCCTCGTCCGCGTATTTGGTGAACGCCGCGAGATCCTTTGGATCGAGCACGACGGCCATGCGCTCCTGCGACTCGGAGATGGCGAGCTCCGTGCCGTCGAGGCCCTCGTATTTCTTCTTCACGGCATCGAGGTCGATGATGAGGCCGTCGGCGAGCTCGCCGATGGCGACGGAGACGCCGCCCGCGCCGAAGTCATTGCAGCGCTTGATCATGCGCGAGACAGTGGGATTGCGGAACAGGCGCTGGATCTTGCGTTCCGTCGGCGGATTGCCCTTCTGGACCTCCGCACCGCAGCTCGTGAGGGACTCCTCCGTGTGCTCCTTCGACGAGCCCGTCGCGCCGCCGCAGCCGTCGCGGCCCGTGCGTCCGCCGACGAGCACGATGATGTCGCCGGCCGCCGGCCGCTCGCGCACGACGTTCTCCTTCGGCGCGGCGGCGATGACGGCGCCGATCTCCATGCGCTTCGCCATGTAGCCCTCGTGGTAGACCTCCTGCACCTGCCCCGTTGCGAGGCCGATCTGGTTGCCATAGGAGCTGTAGCCTGCGGCAGCGCCGAGCGTGATCTTCTTCTGCGGCAGCTTGCCGGGCAGCGTCTCAGAGAGCGGACGGCGCGGATCCGCGGCGCCCGTCACGCGCATGGCCTGATAGACATAAGAACGCCCGGAGAGCGGATCGCGGATGGCGCCGCCGAGGCA
>Ga0256405_10012219_pt1 | contig 10706 bp, 11 predicted proteins | sample RumenRJG_02DNA_FD_189096 | JGI IMG/M metagenome (GOLD analysis project Ga0256405, IMG submission 189096) | Bovine rumen microbial communities from Lethbridge, Alberta, Canada - RJG_02 | ecosystem: Host-associated > Mammals > Digestive system > Stomach > Rumen | place: Canada: Alberta... | reverse complement strand
ATTTGCACTATGATGATCCTATTATTAACGCTTTGATTATGAATTTTACAACACTTATTTCTAAACCAGTAGAAGACACTCTACAGTTTATAAAAGATTTAAGTGATGAAATAATTATGTCGAGAGATAATAATTTTAGTTCATGATCAAAATATAAATATGCACACCTGTTTCCAAGTCTTGATTTACTTGCTATGAGATTTTCACAGAAACTTAGAGTTGGACTAAAAGAAATGCAGGTTACGATGCAATATGAAAATGTAGAAGAGTATGAAGGCGATTTTGACAAACCAGTAACTCCTTCTCAGATACCAACAATTCTTGAATATAACGCAAATGATGTAAATTCTACCGAAGAACTGCTAAATAGATCAATTAAAGACATTGAACTTAGATTAGCAGTTGAAGAAGAATTTGGTATATCGGCATTAAATAAAGATGGAGTTAATCTTGGTATGGAAATTATCAAGACAAAATATCTTGAAGCAACAGGGTTACAGTGAAGAGATATAAAAGATCTTCGTAGTCCTTGCGATTGATTATGTTTTGGAGATATAATATTTGATTATATAAAATTTAAAACTCCAGAATTACAAAAGTTATTATCTGATCTTAAACAACATTGTGCCGATCCAAACGATAACTCTTTTGAAAGAAAATTCTTTCTAGGTGGAGTAGAACATACTTTTGGTATGGGAGGTTTGCATAGTGTTAATAAACCAGAAGCATTTGAGCCTGATGATAGCATTGTTCTATATGATGATGATGTTGCGTTAGCTTAAGTGGCGCAAGTAAAATCTGTCAAATTGCTGGAACAGCCTTAGAGCATATTTCACTACAACACAGTCAGTAATGGCAGATGTGACAGTTTGAAAAGAAATATGATTGGCCAATCAGCAGCCAAGCATCTTAATTTTATAAGATGAAGGTTCAGAGACTAAACGGCAGACTTTTAAAACTTTTTTGGATATAGCAGTTTGTAGTGGTGAAAAACCTAGTATTTATGGATACAAATGAAAAAAAGTTTTAAAAGGTGAGATAGTCCAAACTTCAGAGAAATCTGAAGAGTAAAAAGCACTATATCCATCAATTATTATTCAGAATAGTATATATCCTCAACACTTAGGTCCTGAATTCGTACAAGTGTATAAAAAAATTCGAGATGATCGAATTGAAGCAAAACACAATGGAAACAAGTTAAAGAATGAGACTTACAAGTTAGCGATTAATGGATTAACCGGCAATCTTCAATCTCCTTATTCATGGGTATATGATCCTAAAGCTGTACTACGTATTAGAATTAATGGTCAGTTACTATTACTAATGTATGCAGAGTCTATAATGCTTGCAGGAGGTCATATAGTACAATCGAACACTGATGGTCTATTATATAGTATCAGTAAAGATAAAATTGATGCAGTTAATCAAGTGAAAGAATGATGGGAAAATTTAACTGGATTGGAGTTGGAAAGAGAAGAATTTGAAAGGTTCTATCAATATGCAATCAACGATTATCTTGGTATTAAAAAAGGGTGAAGTGAAACTCACGATCCAAAACTTATAAAGACTAAAGGACTGTTTATTGATAAAGTATCTCTTGGAAAAGGTATGGCTCCAATGATAGTGCCAAAAGCAATTAATGCTTATTTTATTAACGGTACTGATCCAGAAGAAACAATTAAAGGTTGTACAGATATATTAGATTTTTGTACATATCAAAAAGTTGCAAAGGACTTCCTTGTAGAATATGGGGGCCAACTAGTTAGGCACATAAATAGATATTATATGTCAACAAACGGTAAAAACCTAATTAAATACAAATTGGAAAATGGTCAACGTGTTCGTCCTACAACATTGTGCGCAGATTCTGGAGTTACATTGTATAACACATTTGATAATAAACCAATAAGTGAACGTAAAATAAATTATCAGTATTATTTACAAGAAGTTTATAAAATTATTGATGTCTTAGACACCAAACAACTAACACTATGAAGTTAGATTTAAATTTATTAAAAAGATTACTTGTTATTGATCATCCATCAAAGAAAGAATGGGCCATGCTATCGTTTATTATAAATGAATGTTATAAGATAGGTGGATTAGATTTTGAGATGGATTCTTATAATAACATTTTTATAACTAAAAACAGTTCAAATCCAGAATATTATCCTGCAGTTGTTTGTCACACAGACTGTGTGTTGCCACATAAAAATAAGGCGGTAAACATTCAGCAAGGACGAATCTTTGGTAAGGACATTAAAACAAATAAGAGAATTGGATTGGGTATGGATGATGCAAATGGAATTTGTTGTGCAATCCAACTTTTAAAAACAATTCCAAATCTTAAAGTTTGTTTTACTACTGAAGAAGAAATTGGATTTAATGGAGCAGAAGCTGCTGCAGAGAATATTGATTTTTGGTATAATGTATCTTATATGATTCAGGCTGATCGCCATGGAAAATCAGATTTAATTACATTCACTAACGGTATTGATTCTGCATCAGAAAAATGGCTCGAAGAAGCATCTGGTATAATGGCGGAATTTGGATATACTGAACAGGTTGGATTGGGTACAGATATTGGAGTTTTAGCGGAACAATTGAAACTTTCTGGAGTAAATATTTCTTGTGGATATTATAAAGAACATACAGATAAAGAATATACTGTAATTTCTGAACTTCAGAATTGTTTAAATTTTATGGAAAAACTTCTATTAACTGTTCCAACAGATAAACAGTATGATATTAAGATTGAATATTATCCAAAAAGTGTAAAGAATCCAGCATGGGATTTTTACGGATATTCAAAAATGTATGACGATTATCCGTCTGAATACGACGATGATGATCTTCCTTGCAATACTTGCAGAGATTATGACTGTATGAACTGTACAAAAAATATTTGATAAATGGATAGAACCCAAAGGCAAAAGGAGTGTCTTAAACGATGATTAGAATTCGGTGGCCGTGCTTCAGTTGTTGCATGCACCGGATTCGGGTAGGTAAGACTCGTGTAGCCTTAAACCTTATAGACGCTTTTGTCACTAAAAATCCTACTGCTCAAGTATTAGTTGTTGTACCAACTCAAGTTCTAAAGGATCAATGAATTGAACAAATTGACGCTAGAGGACTTGGATTAAATACTCGTGTTGAAATTATTAATAGTGTAATTAAATTGGATTGGACTTGTGACCTTCTGTGTATAGATGAATGCCATCAGTGTGCCGCTGAGACCTTCTCACAAGTATTTCAAGTAATACAATATAAGTATATTCTTTGTTTAACTGGAACAATGGAAAGATTGGATATGCGGCACCTTTTAATAGAAAAATATGCTCCAATTTGTGATCGTATTACTATTGAAGAAGCTGAAGCTAATGGTTGAGTTGCTCCACACAAAGAATATGTTGTTATGTTAGATGTAGATCTAACAGAATACAAAGAAATTAACAAAAAATTCAATAATGCATTTGCGTTCTTTGGATTTGATTTTAATTTAGCTATGAGACTTGCTACTGATGTTCGTGCTCGAAATATTTGAGCTAAAAACAATAGACATGAAGCAAAGGTAGTAACTGCAATGGCAATGACTTTTATGCGTACAATGAAAGCAAGAAAAGATTTTATACTTAATCACCCAAAAAAGATTGAAGTTGCAAAAAAAATTCTTGCTGCAAGAAAAGATAAAAAATGTTTAACGTTCTCTGCTACTATAAAAATGGCAGAAGAACTTGGTGATGGATTTGTAATGCATTCTAAAAAATCAAAGAAGAAAAATCAAGAAACTTTAGAAGCATTCAATGCTTGTACTAGTGGTGTAATGCATACGTCAAAAGCCGCTGAAACGGGTAACTTACAACTATAAAATTTATACATTTTTTTTGAAGTTTAAAATATTTTTCTTATTTTTGTAAAACTAAAAAAATTAATAATTTAAAAATTTACAAAAATATGAAAGAATCAACAAGAACTTATTATCTTTATACACTAAACGATCCCATAACAAATGAAATTAGATACGTTGGGATTACATGTAATCTAAATGCGCGATTAAAATCACACATTAAAGATACTGCAAATACTAAGAAAACAAGATGAATTAAAAGTTTATTAAAGGTTGGCTATAATCCCATTATCACTGAAATTAAGCACACTAATTGTGTATCTGAAGTAATTCAGTGAGAAATAGATACTATTGCTGAATATGCCAAACTTTATAATTTAACAAACAGTACAACTGGAGGAGAATACTATGGTATTGGAACTCCAGTTGATGCATATACATTAGACGGAATATACGTTGATACATTTGTGTCGATGATTGAAGCTGCAGAATTTTTTGAATTATCGGAAAATGCAGTAAGCGGTATATCTGCATGTTGCATAGGAAAAAGAAACTATGCATATGATCACATATGACGTTATGTTGGTAAACCCGTAACAAAAGATGATCTTTTTAAAATAGAGCTATCTTTAAAATCAAAAGAACCTAAAGAATTTTATTTAATTTCAATTGATGGTAATATAAAACATAAGGTTTCCAGCATACATGAAGCAGCAAAAATATTAAATGTAGTAGAACACTGAATATATCAAGCGTTAAAAGATCAAAAAGGTGATTGTATACAAGGATATTTATTGTGTAGATCAGAAGAAGATTATAATACGCAAAAAGATCTTTACATTAAACGGCATCCAAAACAAATATTACAATATTCCTTAGATGGGCAATATATCACAACATATAAAAATATGTCAGAAGCAGCGAGAGCAATTGGAAAACCAAAAAATGTTAATCTTATTAGAGATTGTTGCTTAAAAAAATATGCACAAGGAATGGGGTATATTTGAAGATATATTGATGATACATCTGAAATTATACCTGCCATTGATAGAAACACTTTTAATTCTAAAAAACATAGTAAAACAGTGTATCAAATGCAAGACGATAAAGTTTTGTATACATATGATAATTGTAAAATAGCATCAGAACAAACTGGATATAATGTTACTTGTATCAGAAGAGCTGCTGCAAAAAATAAAATGTATAATGGTTATATTTGGACATATAATTGCCCATATTAATAGTAATATTAATAATAACACACCTGGATATCGTCGGAAGCTAAACTTCGAAAGGAGCATGCCAACTTGACGAGGCGAAGAGCTAATGACTCAGCCCAAGAGACTAGATACAGGTGCATCCTAATAGGTAATGCTAAGGATGAAGACATAGTCCAGACTACAAACAATTTTTATTGACGAGAAAACTCGTAGTAGTAAGATAGATATTCCTGGTATTGATACAGAAATCATTCTATATACAAATTCATCTAAAATTAGAAAAACACAAGTTCTTGGTAGAAGTATTCGGTACGAAGAAGGAAAAGTTGCTGAAATATTTACACTTGTATTAAAAGGTACACAAGAAGTTACTTGACTAGCTAACAGCAAGACATCTAGAGTAATTACCATTAACGAAGATCAACTAGATAGAGTGCTTGCTGGAGAAAATATTGAAACTAGACAAAGAGAATATGTAGAAAACTTAGAATTTAGATTTTAACTCGCACCAAGCTCTTAAAATGCACAAAATGCACAGTATAGAGCATGTTGTTAAATTGGGTATATTAATTTAGCAACAATTGGAATTAAATACAATTTTAAATTTAATGATTACGTATAATTTGACTGCAGATGAACTTCTTTTGGTATATTTAACGTTTCTAGCCAGAGAAGAAGAAGGGCACCCTGAGTATATTGCAAAATGACTTTGCAATGGTGGACAGTCTAAATTACGTAATTTATTTGAATCTTTAAAAGAGAAAGGGATTATTCACAAAGATTATAATCCAGAAAAATATTCACCAGACGATATTGAGTTCAATAAAAATTTCCTTAAAGGATGAATTAAATGTTCAGGACAACTTGGGAAAGAATTATTTGATAACTATCCTCCATATTTAACAATAAACGGAAGAATGGTTTCACTTAAAAATATAAGTAAGAAATTTGATTCTTTAGATGAATTTTTCTTTGCTTATAGTTCAGCAATAAAGCATAATCCAGAAAAACATAAAGAAATTATGGAAATATTGGATTGAGCCAAAGAACACAATCATATTAACTTTGGAATTACTGAATTTGTACTATCTCATAAATGGAACGATTTACAATATCTTAAAGATCATCCACAAGAAGGACAAGTGGAAAGTACGTTTAATGTTTATGAAAGCATATAATGACAGATCTTGAATTACTTTGAGCACAAATTGAGAGAGGACGTAATGGAGAAAATATCGGATTATCTACTGGTATTTCAAAATTGGATAAAGTTATAGGTGGTGTGCAACCATCTAGATTTTATACTATTGCTGCAGCTTCTAGTGTTGGTAAATCCGCACTTGTACTATTTATAATGTATAATATGCTTAAAAATATAGATAAAAAATACCCTGTATATTTTCTATATTTTAGTTTGGAGTTACCTGCAAATGTGCTATTAGCAAAACTTATGAGTCTTTATTGTACTGAAGAATTCGGAGTATATTTGACATTAGATGATATTTTGTCTTTTCAAAATCCAATATCCGATGAAAATTTAGACCATTTAAAATCTGCAAAGAAATGAATTGAAGAAATTTCAAGTCATTTAACAATTGTAGATAGTAGGTTGAATTGTAGCACTTTATATGCTGAGTCTCTTAAATTTGCAGCAAAATTTGGAGTATTTGAAGAAGAAAATGGAAAGAAACGATATGTTGCAAATGATCCAAATCAGCGTTTAATTGGAGTAATTGATCATGGCTTACTAATGACTCCTTCTGAAGGAAGAGAATTAAAACAAGAGATTGATATGGCTGCATCCTATATGGTAACATTAAAAAATAAACTAAATATGTCTTGGTTTATGCTTATGCAGCAAAATCGTGATGCTTCATCTATGGATAGAAGAAAAGCGGAATTAAGTGAACCAACTCTAAATGATATAAAACAAACTGGAGCAGTTGGTGATGCTAGTGATGTTGTAATTCAATTATTTTATCCGTTTAGAGAAAAGCTTGCTACATATAGAGGCTATCGTATCCTTGGAGATCAAGGTTTAAATAGATGGCACCGATCTCTGATTATTAGTAAGAATAGATATGGTATAGCAGATCAAGTAATTAATACTTGGTTTGCTGGTTCTGTTGGTTGGTTTAAGTCACTACCTTCTCCAGATCAAATCACGGATTATACTCGTTTTCATAACGAAAGTGAAAATATCCCTTGTAAAATAAGAAAAGAAACGTTAAAAGAAGATACTTCAACTTCCAAACAAGTTGAAGAAAAACAGCCTATAATATTTAGTTTTTAAATGGCAAATCTTATTGCAATTGTAGGTACTAGTGGTTCAGGAAAGAGTACTAGTATGCGAAATTTAAATCCTACAGAAACTTTTGTTATTAATGTTGCATCAAAGCCTCTTCCATTTAAGGGTTGGAGAACTAATTATACAGTTTGAAATAAAGATAACCCAGAAGGAAATTTAGTAAATACAAGTAATGTAGAAACTATTAGTAAGGTCCTAGCATATATTAACAAAAACCGTCTTGAGATTAAGAATGTTATTATCGAGGACGCCCAGTATTTAATGGCTTTTGAAGCTATGGATAGAGCAAAAGAGAAAGGTTTTGAAAAGTTTACCGATATTGCTCAGAAATTTTATAGTATTTTAAAAGCTGCAATGCTAATGAGAGATGATCTCAACGTAGTAGTTACTTGTCATAGTGAAAATATTGGAACAGCAGATGATCCACAGTTAAAGATTAAAACGTTAGGTAAAATGATTGATAATACGATTACTGTAGAAGGTCTATTTACTTATGTTTTATTTACTGAAGTTGGTCGTGATGGAGATAATCAAGTAACATATTCTTTCATTACACATTCTGATGGTTCTAATACTGCTAAGAGCCCACTTGGTTGTTTTGATGAAGACAGAATTCCCAACGATCTTCAATACGTTATTGAAAAAATTGACGAATATAACAACTAATGTATAAAATTTCTTTTATTTTTGACGAAGAGAGAAAAACTATTTCTGAAGTCAAAATTCAATCAATAGATAAAACAGTATCTGTTTCAGATGAAAACATTGAATTAGAAGTTCTTGATAATAAATTGAAGTTATCCAAATCAGCACTAGAAAAACTAAATGCTGTAGCGGACGATAGAATTTCTATTCAATATATATCTGAAGGTGTAGGAAAATCATGTCCTGTTATAGGTAAAGCAGAAGCTTTTACTGATAGATTGGATGGTAAAAATCGAAAATTTATATATATTTTCTTGTAATTTTAAAAAATATTCCGTATATTTGCATTGTAAAAATAATATTAAATTATCAAAATTAAAAAAATGTAAATTATGGATAAAATTGAACAAATTCTAAACTTAGTAAAAACTACAGAACTAAATTTAGCAGATATTGCAAAAAGAGTGGAATTATCTAAAGATGAAGTAATAAAAATTCTCATAGATAATGAATATTATCGTTTAGCAGATAATCCTAGAGCAAAATTCTTTTCAGTTAAGAAACTTCACGATGCAGCAATAGATTACGTGAATAATTTTAATGGAAGAATATCAATAAATACCTTCATTAAAGAGCGTGGTGTTGAACCTCAAGTTTTTAGAGATTATATTAAAAAATGGTACCCTGATAATCAAGCAATTCGATATAATCATTATGATGCTACAATTTTTGATATAATTGATATAGAAGAAAAAGCTTACTGACTTGGATTTATATTTGCTGATGGATATATTACAAATCCTGAAACACACCCTGACCATCGATACTCTTTCGAGCTGTCTTTATCTAGTAAAGATGAGGAACACATAAGAAAATTTGCAAAATTTGTAAACTTTACTGGTAAAATTGAACATAGAGTTATAACTTCATGTCCAACTGGGAATAAAGAATCTTATTCGGCTGTTCGAATAACACTAAATGGAAAGCATTTGTGAGAAAAATTAAATTCTTACGGTTGTACGCCTAGGAAAAGTCTTAATCTCAAGTTTCCTTCTAAAGATATTTTTCAAAACGAAGATCTTATACGACATTTCATTAGAGGTTATTTTGATGGTGATGGAACTTTAGGAATTTATGATAGCTCTACTATGAACAATGGAACTAAATATGTTTATCACAACAATGCAAAATGTAGTATTTTAGGAACATTAGACTTTTTAAAAATGATAAATGAAAATTGTCCGTATCAAAAATCAATCATAAGTCATGGTTCTGAGGCATACCCATGTAAAGCATTCATTATACAATTTAGTCATAGAGAATGCTTTGGAATGTGTTTTTACATGTATTACAACAGCTCTATATATTTAGATAGAAAATATATTAAATTTTTAGAAATTTGCCGCTTATACGAGGAATTGTATAAGAAACTAACGGGCAAAATCGGGGAAGACTGTGATGTTAATCCCGAGCTAATTAAATCTATAACGAAAGGAGATTTAATAGTGTAACGCGTAGACTTTGAATAAATATAATAAGTCCAAGAGTGTCCGTTATCCCAACTGAAATAAGTGGATAAAAAGGTACGCTGAGCTATAGAGAATAAGAATCTATAGAAGTTGATATAAAAAGATCAACGATAACAAAACTGAATAGACTTACAAAATCAGGTACTGTATCTTTTAGAGGAGAGAAAAGAACAACACTTCTTGATTTTGGTTCACTGTTTACACTTGAACCATATAAAGAAGGTATTTGGAAATTAATTCCAACAACAGAAACTCCAGAAGATTTAACTCAAGAACAGCAAGATCTTGATGGCCTGGATTCAAAAGAATTAGATAAAGAGATTGAGACCATAATGGCCTCTGTGGAAGATGATCTTCCGTTTTAATGTTAATAATTTAAAATAAATTTAATTTATGAGCATGTTTGATATGAGCGCTACCACTGGCGCAAAAGAAAGTGGAAAAGTTCTTAGTGCAGGTATTCATAACGCAAAGTTTAATGGTTTGGCACTTGATTCCATCACTTCACAAAAGGATGGTTCTGTATATAAAGTAATGAGTCTTACGCTTGATGTAGACGGTTATGGTGAGCATGTGCACAATTTCTTTGAACCTCGTGATAACAATCGTACACAGAGCCAGTTTGGCCCTAATCCATCTCCTGTAGAGCATTTTATGATCGCTCTTCGTCAGATTTTTGATGCACTTGATCCTAGTATTGGCGAAGGCATTGACAATGGAACAACTAAGATTACTGGTGATTTTGCCACTGTTGTTAAAATGGCAATGAAACTCACCAATCCATATATTGGCACCGAAGTAGAAGTTAAACTTGTGCCTCAATCTAATGGATTTAATGCAATTCCTGGATTCCCTGCTCGTATTAATAAAGCTGGTGCTCTTGGTATTGCAACTCGTTTTATTGGTCATAATCTCACCCTTTCTCAGTCTGAACAGCGTAGAATTGAAGCTGCTCAGAACACACGTCCTACTAATATGGCTGCACAGAGTGACAGTACACTCGATGGGCTTAGTGATGCATTGGGAATCTCTGAGGATAAAGATTCTGATCTTCCATTCTAATTAACATATAATGGAGATTACTCTGGAGCCACTAAACATAACAAAAGAATTGATTCTTTTTAAGGTCTCTGAAGAACAGATCTTTGAGCATTATG
>Ga0256405_10012217_pt1 | contig 10708 bp, 2 predicted proteins | sample RumenRJG_02DNA_FD_189096 | JGI IMG/M metagenome (GOLD analysis project Ga0256405, IMG submission 189096) | Bovine rumen microbial communities from Lethbridge, Alberta, Canada - RJG_02 | ecosystem: Host-associated > Mammals > Digestive system > Stomach > Rumen | place: Canada: Alberta | collected... | reverse complement strand
CCAATCCACAATCCCCAATCCCCATCCCCATGAATTAATGAATAAAAAAATAAAATCTATTTATGAAATAAAATAATTTTATTTATATGAAAGCAAAAAATACATATAAATTTAAAAAAATAAAATATGGATAATATAAATGAAACGTATAAAAGGTTTAAAAAAAGTGTAAAATTATCTTTATTTTGCCGTACAAATACATCTTTGAATAAGAGCATAGAAATAGTAAATTTCAAACCTGAATTACTTCAGAAATACAATATCCCATTTCAAAACAAAGAAAATATATTTCCCAACAAACTTAATTTATCCAATGAATTAAAAATCCAAAAAATTCCAATTTTTAACAAAAATAATAATTCATTAAAATTCCCCTCGATATTAACCAAAAGTGCAATAAATCAATATTTAAATAAAAGTTGTAGTGAAAAAAATATTTTGATCCCCAATATAAAAAAAATCGATTCATCAACACAAAATAGTGAATCATTTTTTTCCAAATTTAAAAAAATAAATAATACAAAAACAATTTTTTTCAAAGATTTAATCGAATATATTCCTAGAAAAAATCTCAACGACATCGATTACATAATTGAAACCCCCTATCGTGGTATCGAAAAAGTTTACTCTTCATCCATGTCACGCTCAGTTTCGAACGAGCGAAAAAATAATAAAAATATTTATAAACCAGTCTATATCCATATTCATAATAAAAAACAAAAAGAGAAAAATAAGGAAATATCTGACACGAGTTTAAAACAAGAAAATCACTCAATGAGAAATAAATATAATTTAGAAATAAATAAAAACAAAGAAATAGAAAATCCATTAGAAAAAATATCCAAATTAAGTGGGATGTCTTGTTATAAATTACGACAAGTCATTGATTATAGTTTAAAAAATTATTTAAAAATAATTTCTATAAGCAAAAACCAACGAAGTCAAACAATGAAAAAAATCAAAAATAATAATAGTTTATTAAATAAAAGTCGATATGGGAAATTCAATAATTTTTATTCGATAATTTCTCTAAATAAAAAAAATAAATTTAATAAAAACATTATTAATGAAAATTCCCATAATATAAATAATGAACCTTCTTTTGAAAATATTATCTCATCAAAAAAAAAGAAATAATATTTGATATAGTGAAATAATCTCGAAGAAATTTTTTTGGCAAAATTAATTAATATTTTAAATGTATTAATATTTATTTTTATTTGAGCTGTTTTTAGCATATTATGAATATTTCTTGATAAATATTCAAATGAGAATAGTGAATTTTTTTTATATATAAAATTTATTTTATTATTATTTAATAATATATTTTATATAATATTAAATAAAAAATTTATTTTGAATATTATTATATTTTTTAAATTTAATGGGGATTGGGGATTGGGGATTGGGGATTGGGGATTGGGGATTGGGGATTGGGCCCAATCCCCAATCCCCAATCCCCAATCCCCAATCCCCAATCCCCATGTTAAAATATAAAATAATATTTAAATTTTTTTAAATTTAAATTATGATTTCATTTTTAAAAATTATAAATAATTAAATTAATTTTCATATTTAAAAAAATGAAATTATTAAAAAAAGGTTGGCAAAAAAACCCGAATATATTAGGAAAGGTAACTGGAGAATATGAAATACGAACATTTAAAGGTAATCAAAGAGTTCGTTCACCAATAGCACCTCAATTTCAAACTTTAAGAAGAAGTCCAAATATACAAAAAGGTTCTCAAAAATCAGATTCAAATTTAGGAGAGATGTTTTATATGGAACCAAATGACACTAATTTTAGAAGAGTTCAAAATATGCAAAATATGAGTCCATTAAATGATAGTAATAATATAAATATGAGATCGCCATTAAAAGAGTCAAATTATGAAAATATTCAAGGAAATATAATGATGCCACCTAATAATAATTTAATCAGCAATCAAAATTATTTTATGAATAATAATAATTTTGATAATTCTCGAAGTCCAAACAGAATAAATATAGGAGAATCTCCTCAAGAAAATGATTATACAATAAAATCAATAAATCGCGGTCAAAATATTTTTAATCAAAATAGTCCTCTGAATAATAATACAGGAGATAGATCCTATAATATGATATTAAACGATACCACTGGAAATATATTTTTAGATCAGCCAATGCAACAAGTCGAATCAAATCAAATAAATGAAAATTCGAACGAAATAGACCAAATCCCCAATCCCCAAAACCAACGAGAAATTCTCTTCCCTATGAATCCAAGAGACTATCAAGAACCATCTCCAGGTATCTTGCGTAAAATGAGTCCTAAGCAAAATGTGGAAGGAGATTCTGATTCAAATTCTGAAAAAAATGATAATGTTAATGAAATAAATGATTTAAAAACACAATTAGATAAAAATATGCATGTTATGCTTAAAAATGAAGATGGGGTGGGAATAGGAGATAAAAATTTAAGAAATAGAGGTGATATAGAAAATATTGAATTAATGGCAAAAGCAAAGGAATTTCAGGATAATACAAATAGTGACAATGTTAAAAAATTAATAAAATATTATGTTAAAACATATGATCCAAGAAAAGGCGAAGATGGAAATTTAATAAGTAATTACCAAGTAATAATCCCATCAAATGTAAATCAAGACGGTTTATTCAATGAGAGATATAAAGTATTACAAAAAATGAATAAATTAAGTAATATATTATTATCTAAACGAAAAGGATCGCATGATTCACTCGAACTAAATCGAAGTTTTAATGAGAGTGAAAGTCCCAAAAAAAAATTCGACCGAAATACTTTAACAAATGCGAAAATATTAGACGGGAAAAGCAAAGTTAGAACTACTAATCGAAAAAATAAATTTTTATATGTATCATTAGCTATGCTTAGTGCAAAAGGGCCCAATACTGAAGATAGAACTATTTTTAGAAAAATGAGATTGGACAAGGGAGGTGTAGTTGATTTAGCCCAAGAAAGCATTCAAAAAAAAAGTAAATTTAAAATAAAAAGAGCAAGAACAGGAGGAAGAGGAATTACAGCGGTGAATCCAAAATATAGAGAAAAAGCAGCAAAAGTTGTTCAAATGTGGTGGAGAGAAAGAAAACAAAAATATAAAAGAATTTTGGAACAAATTATTAAAATACAAAGTTTCTGGAGAGGGAAATTCACAAGAAAATATATTTATGATGTTATTTATATTAGTTATTTACAAGAAAAATTTTTGTCGATTATGAGAGGTGTTTTAGTTAATCATATAAGACCTTATGTTTTCAATGAGTTATTTTCAAAAAATAAATTAATTAAAAATGTGTTAGGCGATTTATTAACAAAAGTTGATGAAAAAAATATATTAATTAAATTACAAGAATATTTATATAAGTGGCGAGCAGCATCAGATTTAATTGCATTAAGATTATATAAAAGTAAACAATTATTAGACAAAAAAGAAAAGGACACAGAGAAATTATCCATATTAAAAAAATATTTCGATAAATGGGCAATTCAAAATAATTTATCCAAATATATCGGCGAAGCAAAAAATGCCGAAGAAAAACGAAAAAAATTTTTCGGGACATTAAATATAGTAAATGGTTTATCCAGTATCACAAAAAGACAAATATTTAAATCAACAAAAGGACCTATAACTAATTATTTAAAAGATTTATTGAGACAAAAATTATTATTAAAAATAACTAAGAAAATTTGTACAAGATGTCTTCAAAATAAATTAAGAGGTTATTTAAATAAATGGCGTATTAATACAACCCAACAAAAATTTGATGATTTTAAAAAAGAAGAATTTATAAGGAAAATGAATCATATAAATTCAAATATTAATAAAAATAAAGTTAAAGATGGATTTAATAAATTAAAAGCGCTTATTCCAAAATATAAAGATTTATTGAAAATTAAAAATGGATTTGAAAATTTGGAAAAAAGTGCAAGAAAAAAGCATATTCAATTTCCTATTAAAGCTATAAAAGAAAAATTGGATAAAAATAATAAGCAAGATTCTGCTAATAAATTTTTGTTATTTAAAAAAAGAAATTTAAATGCAAATTTAAGACAGTTCTTTAATGATTGGAAAAATAAAAAAATGAGATTAGAAGATAAAGATAAAAGAAATGAAGTATATAATCATTTATTAAAAAATATTATTAATAAAATCCAAAAAAGAATATTATATAAGAAATTTAATCAATGGAGAAAAAAGCCTGATGTCGATGTAAAATCTGAAATGCAAAAAATAAATAATTTCATCAATTTATTAAATAAAGGAGTAAATAAAGCTTATAATGACGACAGAAAAACATTTTTAGATAATTTGAATAAAACAAGGGATAAGCATGCATTAAATAATGCAACAAAAAAAATATATGATATTATAAATGAAAAAAGGAAAATCATTTTAAAATATTATTTATACAAAATAAGAAGTGATTTAAAAAATGAAGAAATAAAAGATCTTCATAAACAATTATTGAAATATATTATATCTTTCATGAACATGAAAAACAATAGAAATAAATTATCCAAATGTTTATCAAAATGGAAATTGTTCATAGAAGGAAATAAAAATAATGATTATTTGAATAAATTAAAGTCGGTATTAAAAGGAGGTGATTTCTTAGATAAAATTTATAAAAGAAGAAATTTCGATTTAATGAAAAGATTATATCAAAAAATGAACAAAGATCATAGACCTAAAATATTAAAAAATATAATTCAAAAATTAGATAAGCCTCGTTCAACTTTGAACGAATGTTTTAACAAATGGAGACGCATTACTGATTTAGAAAAAGCAAATAATATAATTTTGAAATATAAAGGAAAAATAATGCAAATCAATGCAAATAATATAAAAAATAAAAATGATAGAAATAAATTACTCAAAGCATTTTTCCATTGGAAAGCGATGATTAAAAAACCCGAAGAATATTATCCGAAAATTAATAATTTATTAAATATAATAAAAAAAAATGTTAAAAATTGTGCGACAAATGAGCCTTTTAATAAAATTAAGAATAGTAGAAATCCTCAAAGATATTTATTAAAATTGATTAAAAATAGAAATAATCAGAATAATAGATTACTTGAAGGCCAATTAAGAAATTTATTGGGAAGATGGAGAAGAAATACTGTTGATAATAAAGCATCTGAACTCAAAACAAAAATTCTTTATAATTTAAAAAATTATATGAATGATACACAAAAGAAAAAATTATTATCAAAGTATTTTACTAAATGGAGAGCGAAATGTGCAAAAAAAGAATTAAATATTAATTTCTTAAAAGGAATAAATCAATTGACAAATATATTGAGAAAGAAATTAAAACCTGATATACATGAAATTTTCAATAAAAAAACAAATGACTTAAACAAAAAAATTAAGCTAAATAATTTGCTAAATATTTTACAAAAACTAAATAATAATAATTTACATGATTCATTTATGAACTTATGGAAAAACGCCTTAAAAATAGACCCTGAAAAAGATAATAAAATAAAAACAAAATTAAATAAGATAATAAAAAATTACGAATTAAGGCCAAAATCTAAGGCTTTTAAAAGATGGTTAAAATCAATTCATTTATTCGAATTAAAAGATAAAGATAAATACCATGCTATTAAATTATTAATAAATTTATTCAAAAATCATGATAAGATGAATATAATAAGAGCATTGAATTTATGGAAAGAAAGATTATATAAAATAAGAGAGCAATATTTAAAGGCTTTATTAATTAAACAAATAAAAACAGCACAAAAAGCAAAAGAAAAAATGAGCAAAGAAAATAAATTAAGAATGGCTTTATTACGATGGAGGTCAAATATTATATCAATGAATTATTTAGATAATTTAAAAAAAATAAGGAGGGGATGCAAATTATTGAAATTAGGTGTAAAAAAAATGCACGAAAAAAATATTTTTGATAATATGAAAGAATTATTGAGACAGAATGATATAAAAAATAATTTGGAAAAATTAATAGATAAAATGAATATCAAATTAAATAATGAAAAAGAAAAAAATGCTTTTAATAAATGGAAAAAGGTTTTAGATGATATCAAAAAAGAAAAATTTAAAATTAAAAATTTATTTGAGAAATATATAAATACAGATAAAATGCATCAAAATATATTCGAGAAACCAAAAATAGATATTATAAATTTAGCGAAAAATTATGATGATAAAAGAAATAAAGCTGCAAAAAAAATTATTAAATTCGTGAAAAGAATAATAAGAATGAAAGATAATAATGAAAAAATGGAAAGAAATAAATTATTAAATAAAATAGTTCAAAAAAAAATTAATAATATTGATTATCTAAAAAAAATTAATCTTAAAAGATTTCATAGACAAGCAGAAAATATTAAAATTCATGAAAATGCAAGAAAGATACAAAGATTTATAAGAGTAAAATTAAGGAAATATATGAATAAAAAAAATTTGATAAAAGAAGGATTAGAAAAATTAGATTTATATATAAAGAGAAAAGAATTCGATAAAATTAAAAATAAATCAAATAATAAACTTGGTATAAAATTATTAAAATTAATAGTAGAAAAAAAAGATTCAAAAAATAATGATTTATTAAGAAATAGATTAAAACAATGGAATGATAATGCTCAACTTGATAAAAAAATTAATTCAATTATTAAAATTCAGAGTGCAATGAGAAAAAGTTTTGCAAATGATAATTTGCAAAATATGAAAAAGAAGAATATATTATTAAAAAGTATCCATGATAATAATGAAAATAAAAATAATATAAGATTATCAGTTCTTTTAAGAGATTGGCTTCATAAAGCTTTAATTATTAGAAATAATAATTCAGCAAAAAAAATACAAGATGAATATAAAAAATATATAAATAATAAAAAAGAAAAAGATGCAAAAGGAAAATTAAGAAATATATTTATTAACGATTTTAAGCATATTATTGCAAAAATATTAGAAAAAACAAGTAGAATTACAGGAAATAAAGGAGATATTATATATAAAACTTTACAAAATTTATTATTCAAAAAGCCATTTGATAAATTAACGAATAACATGCAATTTTTAGGTAAATTAAATGGCCTGAAAAAAATATATCCAAAAATTTTTGATAAAATAAAAAATAATATTTTATCGAAAACATTAAAAAAATGGAAAGAAAATACTTATGATGAAACAATAAAATATGCAAAAATTCTCCAAAATTATTTAAGAGAACAATATAATTTGAAATTAAAAGTAGACAAAGAAAAAAAAGAATCATTATTAAAAAATATACTTAATAGAAAAATAAAGAACAATTTATATAAATTATCTTTGCCTTTTAAAATATGGCACAAAAAGACAAAATTAGATAAACTCAATGAAAATGTGATAAAACTTCAAAATAATTTCAGAAAAAAATTATCAAAGGATTATACAAATAAATTAAGAACAGCGAATAAATTTATGAATTTAGTAAATAATATCAAAACAAAAAGATTATTAGATTTATTAAATAAAGTTAAAGATACAAAAATATTGGAAAAAGAAAAGAAAACAAAATTAAATAAAATAATATTAAAAAAAGATTCATTTAATAATAAAACAAATTTAGGAAAATATTTCGATAAATGGAAAAAGATAAGCCAAATATCGAAAAACAAAGCCATAAAAATAGAAAATGCTTTTAGATTATATCTCGCGAAGAAAAAAAGAGATAATTTAAAAGATTTAAAAAATATATTATCTAAATATATAATAAAGAAAGATAAAACAAATAATGATTTAAAAAAATCAAAATTACGAAAATGGCTCAAAACAACGAAACTAATTAAAATAGATGAAAAAGCAGGAAAGATTCAAAATTTCTTTAAACCAATTTTAGCTAAAATGAGAAATGATAAAAATAAAGAATTCTTCATCTGTAAAGCCAAAAAAATGATATATAAAACATTGTTGAATTTAGGTAAAATAAATAAATTAAATAAAAAAATCAAAAGAATATTTTTTGATAAATTAATTAATGATATAAAACAAGATAATAATGATAAAAAGAAAAAGAGTGGTATACTTAATGGTTCAAATATTCTTAACGAAAAAATAAAAAATATATTAACCAAAACCTTTATTAAAAAATGGAAATATAAAAATAAAGAAAATTATTCCAAAAATAATAAGGCGGCTTTGCAAATCCAAAAAAATTATAAAGGATATCTCGCAAAAAAAGAAAAGAATCGATTACTTAATATTAAGCAAGCATTAGCTAATTTAGTTAATAAAAAAGATAAAATAGCTAATAATAAATTATGTAGTATATTAAGAAAATGGAATAATTTATCTAAATTATTGAATTTCAATGATAAGGCTAAAACTATACAAAAACAATGGAATAAATTTCAAGATAAAGTAAATAAAGATAAAGAATTAGAAAATAAATTAAAAATAAAAAATGGACTGGATAAATTGCTTAATATCAAATTCGGAGGGAAATATTTTATTGATAAAATAAAAAGTGCATCAAACAAGGCTATATTTAATAAATTTAACGATTTATTAATCATAAAAAGAAAAGATAATTTAAAAGAGCCATTAGATAACATTAAAAAGAAAGCATTTAATAACACATTGAAAAAAGCTGTAGAAATTCAGCCAATTTTTAAAAACAGAATTATTAAAAAAGCATTATTACAATTAAAAGATAAAACGGATAAATTAGCTAAACTTAGAGCAGTAGAAAAAATTATTAAAAATTTGAGAATATATAGAGCAAACAAAAAAGAAAAAAATGATAATGAATTATTAAGAAATATTTTAAAGATAAAAAAGGACCAAAATTTAAAAGCTAAAAAACATTATTTTAATATATGGCATAATTTAGCAATGAATTTAAGAGATAATGAATTAAAAGGAAGAATCGCAAAATATTTTGATAAAAGATATAAAATATATAATTCAAGAAATAATTGGAACATTTTATGCAATAAATTAAAAAACAAAATAAGAAATAATAAAATATCAGAAATTATCAACAAATTAAAACAATATAAAACATTAAATAAAATCAATGATAATTTAATTAATATCGCAATTGGTAAAGTAATAGAAAAATTGATTAAAAATAATAAAGAGAAGAATATATCAAATAAATTAAGAAATATATTACCAAAAATGAATACAAAAAATAACAATAAAATTCTTACAAAATATTTATCTCAATGGAAAAATATTACAAATAAATTAAATCAAAGAGAAAATAAATTCAAAAATGCATTAAATATTATGGATAGAAGACAAATAATTAATTCAGCAATTGACATAAATAATTCTATGCTAATTAAAAAATGCGCACATGATATACCTCTTGTTAGAGCAAAATTATTTTTACAAAAAATCAAGAACAAATCGGATAATATTAATAAATTGGATAAATTAAAAGGAGCTTTATTAAAAGCGAAAAATGAATTAGATAAAAAAGATAAGAAAAAAGCGTTGAATAAAATATATAAAATATATTTTTATAATAAGATAAATAATAATTTATTGAAAACATGTGATAAATACCAACAAAGAATTAAAAATAATTTAGGAAGAGATTTTATTGATAAATTAAAACAAATAAAAACAAATAAATCAGCATTTAATTATAATAATGAATTATACTTAACAAGTAAGCCAAAAACAACAAAATTAAAATTCAAAAAAATTTGCGATTTAAAAAATAATAAAGATAAAATAATTTCAGATAAAAATGCACCTATGAGAAAAGTATTACCAAGTTTAATAAATTATTTAAATAATAAAATAAGGAGAAGAAAGGAAGATGCATTTGAAAAAATAAAAAAAGATTTAATTAGTAAAAATTTTTCAAAAATATTTACGGATTATATCCAAAATTCATTAAATCCAAAAAAATTGGAATTAATTAATCAAATGAAAAGAGATGTTAAATATGCAGAAATAAGACCTAAGACACAAATAAAATTATTTAAATTATTCCGAAAAAAATATATTAAATATATAACATCAAATTTAGTGGAGCCGAGTCGTTTATACCGATTATATTATTTATGTAATATGTCAAAAATGCATATAAATATCGCATCTCAAAGATATTATCGTGAATTAATCAGAAAATGGCGTTTTATAACTTTTTCAAAAAAAATGACAAGAAAAAAATTAGAATTAATGTACAAAAATTTACACGCATCATATTTGCAAATGGCCGACGATATTTTCGGTGAAGATCAATTTAATCCTTCTGTGTTTAAAGAATTTGAAAGATTCGGAGCGAATATTGGTATGTTCACAGGACAAGAACCTTCGGTAGATGAAGAATTAAATAAAAAATATTATAGTACAGTTGATAAAAGATATGTTTTTACTACAAAAGCGAGTGGAAAAATAAATGAAGTTCAAAATAATTTAAAGGAAGAATTTGAAGATAAATTAAATGATGGTCAAAATATAGATATTAATCCAAGGGTTGTTCAAAGTACAAAAAATATAAAAGAACAATTTGATTCTATTAAAAAATCGGGAATTGCAAAAAATTATTTTACGAATAAGTAAAATAAAAGAAACTTTTATGTTTCAATTATTTATTCAAATTGATAAGTTTTTAATAATAAATATATTAATTAAAGTATTAGAAATATTTTATTTTTTAATTATAATAATTCTTTAAAAATTTAGATTGAACAATTGGGGATTGGGGATTG
>Ga0256405_10012215_pt1 | contig 10709 bp, 7 predicted proteins | sample RumenRJG_02DNA_FD_189096 | JGI IMG/M metagenome (GOLD analysis project Ga0256405, IMG submission 189096) | Bovine rumen microbial communities from Lethbridge, Alberta, Canada - RJG_02 | ecosystem: Host-associated > Mammals > Digestive system > Stomach > Rumen | place: Canada: Alberta | collected... | reverse complement strand
GGATACTCCAGAAATTCCGGCATCTGCGGCATTCCCCACAGGAAGCTTGCCCCCATGGGCGGGGTCGCCACGACCGCCCCCTTCTTGATTCCGATGGCCATAATGATTCGTTATATATAACCGGCTGCCTCGATAGAAGAAACCGGCAGCACTGGCAAACCTTTGCCAGCAAACGTAAAAATACACATTTTTCTCCGGGTTTGTACAAGAAATCCGAAGTCTAGGACCTTTCCCTTGTACACAAACCCCGCCGAGGGGGCGCGGAAGCCAGGAAGAGAAGACCCGCTAGGGAGAGCGGATGAGCAGCAGGAGGGGGCGGTGGTCGGAGACGCCGCCGAGGTAGCGGGGGCCGGAGTAGGTCCGCAGGGGCTTGTCGCCGGAGTGGACGTTGTCGTGGGCGGTCAGGAAGGGTGGGTGCAGGATGAAGAGCGTACAGGAGGGCGCCAGGCCGGCGGAAACGAAGGCCTGGTCAATGAGCTGCCAGCGTCCTTCGAAACGGATGGTTCCGGAGCCCCTGCGACTCAGCGACTCCGCCAGGTTGACCAGTCCTGCCACCTCGGCCCTCTGAAAAAAACCTTTCTCCTGAGCGTTCCTGAAAGAGCCCTTCCCAGCGTTCCTGGGAGAGTCCTTCCCAAGGTCCCCGGATGGATCAAAAGGTTGGGTCAGAAGGCGGAAGACCGGACTGTCCGGGGTGTCGTTGAAGTCGCCGATGGCAAGGATGCGCTGCTCTCCGGCAGCGTGCAGGGAGTCAGCGATGGCCCGGAGCCGTCGGGCGGCGGCCTCCCGGCGCCAATCAGAGTCGCCTCCGCCGTATTTAGAAGGAAAATGGCACACCAGAACGGACCATCGCCGCCCGCCTGCATCCTCCAGCTGGGCCAGCAGGATATCCCGGGTGAAAAGCGTATCCAACAACTCTGCAGAAGAACGGGACGGAGGCTGAAAGGCCCTTCGCGGACCCTTTTTCGGTGCCGTCGCCCGGACGGGAAGGGCCACGGCATGGACCAAGGAAAGGGTTGTGGACCGGTAGAGTAGCCCCACATCGATGCCCCGTCGGTCCGGAGACTCGAAATGGACAAAGGCATAAACCAGTTTCCGAAACACGGACCGGTCGATCAAACGGCGCAGGACAAAGGCGTTTTCCACTTCCTGGACGGCGATGATGTCCGGCAGGCATCCCGCCTCTTCCCCTGCCCAAACCACGGTTTTCCCAATGGCCCGGGCCTTCGCTTCAAACTTCTTCCGGGTCCAGTGCCGGCTTCCCCGGGCACTGAATTCCGTATCCGATTCGCCGGTGCCGCCATCTGACCAGTCAAAGAAGTTTTCGAGGTTCCAGCTCATGACGGCCAGGGTATCGGGCGAGAAATGACCGCAGAGCAAAAAAAGGAGAAGGAAGGCCTGGAGCATCGTTTTTCCCCGAAAATACGCCAAGAAAGCGGAAAACCGGCAAAGAAACAGCAATTAATTCCCCGAGCAATAACCCAATAAAAATTTGATGCAGAGAAAAAGCAACTCGCAAAGAAATAGATAAAGGAAAAGCCAGTTGCGCAAATCTCCAATGTTGGCTATCTTTGCACGGAATAAATGGGACATCCTTCCCGTAATATAACTGAACATGAGTCTCAAATGCGGAATCGTCGGCCTTCCGAACGTCGGCAAATCCACCCTTTTCAACTGCGTCAGCTCCGGTAAAGCCCAGAGCGCCAATTTCCCTTTCTGCACCATCGAGCCGAACCTCGGATCGACCAATGTTCCGGACAAGCGGCTGGAAGTCCTGTCGGACATCTGCCAGCCGAAACGGACCATTCCGGCCACGGTCGACATCGTTGACATCGCCGGTCTTGTCAAAGGGGCCAGTAAAGGAGAAGGCTTGGGCAACCAGTTCCTGGCCAACATCCGGGAAACCGACGCCATCCTGCACGTGCTGCGTTGTTTTGACGACGGCAACATCGTCCACGTCGACGGCAGCGTAGATCCGGTCCGGGACAAGGAAGTTGTCGATGCCGAACTGCAGATCAAGGACCTGGAGACCGTCGAAAGCCGCATCGCCAAGGTGGCCAAACAGGCCAAGGTCGGGGCGGACAAGGAAGCCAAGAAACTGCTGGACCTGCTGGAACGCTACCGGGCGGCCCTGCTGGAAGGGAAATCCTGCCGGACGGTCGTTCCCCAGAATCCCGATGAAGAAGCCATGGCCAAGGACCTGTACCTGCTGACCAACAAGCCGGTCATGTATGTCTGCAATGTCGATGAAGCCTCCGCCGCAAAGGGCAACGCGTATGTCGACGCGGTCCGGGAAGCCGTTAAGGAGGAGAACGCGGAAATCCTGGTCATCGCTGCGAAGACCGAGGCGGATATCGCCGAAATCGAGGATTACGAAGACCGGCAGATGTTCCTGGAAGAACTGGGTCTGGAAGAGTCCGGCGTCGTCCGCCTGATCCAGGGCGCCTACCGCCTGCTGGGCCTGCAGACTTTCTTCACCGCCGGTGCGGACGAGTGCCGCGCCTGGACCATCCGCAAGGGAGACAAGGCGCCGAAGGCCGCCGGCGTGATCCACAGCGACTTCGAGAAAGGTTTCATCCGCGCCGAGGTCATCAAGTATGACGACTTCGTCCAGTATAAGTCGGAATCCGCCGTTCGTGCCGCCGGCAAGATGGGCGTGGAAGGCAAGGAATACGTCGTCCAGGACGGCGACATCATGCACTTCCTCTTCAACGTCTAGCCCCCTCGCTCAAAACAAAATAAATCGGCCCAGCATCCGCTGAGCCGATATTTTTTATCTGATCTATTTACAGTCAGTAAGCCCTCGTGGTTTAAGTCGACATTGGCTCCCGAAAAGGGAGGGGACCCACTCAGTGGGGAGGATCGACGGAACCACGAGGGCTTACTGACGATTTCTCTAAGGCCTAGAAGAACCGGGCGCGATAGTCTTTGACGTCGGCGTCATCCATCATGACCGGAAGGATCATCTGGGTGTAGTAAGACGCCATCTGGGCATCACGGTTGCGGGCATCATCCTCGGTATAATAGGAACCGGTATCGCGGCCCTTCACCTGGAAGACATACACACCGATGGCTCCGGCGACCGGGCCGCAGATCTTGCCTTCCGGAGCCACGGAAAGGGCACCGAGGAAGGAAGGATCCAGCGCCTGGGCTCCCATGGAGGAGAAGGCGACGCCCGTCTGGCTGCTAACCGTCGTGTTCAACGCCTCGGCGATGGACTCAAGGTCAGTCAGGCCGGCGATCTTCTCGGAAACCTCGGCAGCCTTCTTCTGGCCCAGCTTCTCGCTATAGAGCTGCTGGCGGATCTGGCTGGCAACCTCGGAAACCTCAGCATAACCCTCCTTGTGGGCGGCTTTCAGGGCGGCGATCACAAAGTAGTTGTTATCCACGGTGATGATCTGGGAAACCTTGCCGGGCTTGTTCTCGAAGGCCCAGCGGGTCACCTCGCGGGTATTCTGGATGGAACCGAGATTGTCGGCGCTTTCCAGCATGCCGTTGACCGGGTGGGAATAGACACCCAGGGTGTCGCAAGCCTTGCGATAGTTCTCATACTTGCCGGCGGCAGCCGTAGCGAAGTTGTTGGCCTGGCTGTAGAAGGTATTGAAAGTTTCCTTGCTGGCGAGGGCCTCTTTCTGGTAGATGGCCACCTGCTTCTTCACGATCGGAGCGGTCTTGCGGGTCACCTCGACGATATGGGTACCGTACTGGGTCTTCAGGATATACGGCTTACCCACCTCGGCGGTGATCACGGACTCCATGCCCTGGATCATATAGGTCTGGGTCATCCAACCCAGGTTGCCCGTTTCGCCACCGTCAGCGGAACCCTGGTCGGCGGAATAGAGGGCGGCGAGGTTGGAGAAGGTCTCCTTCTTGCCCTGGAGGACAGTCATCAGGCTGTCGGCCACGTGGTCGGCGTCCGTACCCTGGAGGAGGATATGGCGGACATAGACGGAATCGGAAACGTTCTTGGTGTCCGTTACCTTGGCCAGGTAGAAGGTGTTGCCGGAAGCGATGACATCGGAAGCCGGAGCGTTGCTTTCCCAGACATAGCTCTCGATGGCCGGAGCGATGCTGGTGAGCTCGCCCTTCTTGTACCAGTACTCGGAATACGGGCGCTCGGAACCGTTCTTCATCAGGAAGTTCTTCATGTTGTCGGCAGCGACGAACTCATCGTACAGGGAGGCGACGGAAGCCCGGGTAGCCTCGATGTCTTCGGTGGACGGAACGACCTCGAACACGACATACTCGATATCGCGGCTGGCCTGCTGGCGGAAGAATTTCTTGTGATTGTAGTAGAAGTCACGGATTTCGCTGTCGGAAACCGTGATGGTGGAATCCTCCTGGAAGCCGAAAGGCACCATGACGAAGTCCACGTCGGTGGTATTGTTGTTCTCAGCGATATCGCGGCGGAGCATCAGCGGATTGACGGCATTGCCGGCAACGAACAAAGAAGCATATTTGTCAAGATACTGCTGATTGTAGACGGCGTTCTGCAGGTAATCCCAATACAGGCGGACGTTCTCGTCAGCCTTGGAAGCCTGGGCGAAATTGGTGACCTGGGCCGGGGAGAACTGGCCATTCTCATCGAAGAACATCTGATTCTGCGCAATCAGCGGGGATCCGCCGGAAAGCAGGCTCTTCATTTCTTCCTCGCCAACGTTCAGGCCGGCGGCCTTTGCCTTCTCAATGAAGAGGAAGCGGTAGATCAGGTCCTGCCAGGCGGCGTCACGGATCTGCTCCTGGGCATCGGCGTTGCGGTTGCCGGAAGTCAGGTCATTGATCGTCGTGAAACGGCTGACCTCCTCCTGGAAATCGGTATAGGAGATGGTATTTCCGTTGATTTTGCCGACATCATTGCGTGAAGACATGTTGTTGAAAGCCCTGGCCAGGTCGTCCGGGCTCACAATAAAGGACAGGAGGCCCAGCGCGATGATAATCGACGCGAAGACTCCGAATTTGGTGCGAATTTTATCAAGAACCGCCATTGTTTATGTAATTTTAAATATTATTCAAATTCTTAAAAACACATTTGGGGTGCGAAGATAGCAATTTTCTGTCAAACCAACACCATTTTTTTGACTTTGACGTATTTATCGACTGGATTTTTTCAAAAGCGGACCAATGAAATTGGCCGTGTCGATGCGGACTTGCGTTGAATCCTGGACCACGACGCCATAGCTGTTGAAGGGTCGCATGATGACCGAATTGGTCACTTTTTCATCCGAGCGCATGCCATATCCCTGGAGGAAACCGTCCGGAGAATACATCCGGACATAGCAGTCCGTATAGATTTCTCCGGCCTTCCGGTCCCAATAGATGGTATCCGTTTCCATGGTCTCCTGCTTCATGACGTTGCGGATGACCACATTGCCGAAGGCCTTCCAGATCTCTTCGCCGCCGGACTTGTATTTCTCGTGCGAAGCGTTCTCGGAATGGATTTCGGACTGGAGTTCGCCCTGCTCGGTATACCCATAGACATCCAGGCCTTTCGGGAACAGTTCGTAACTCATCGTGTCCGTTTCATAGCGTTCCATGACCGGGGCCTCGACCCGCATTTCAACATGCCCGTCCTTGGTCTGGAGGATATACATGCTGTCAACGGTCTGGATCGGCGTAAAGCGCAAATCCAGCCTTTCCGCTTCGGAGAGTTTGGATTTGCAGGAAAAAACGACGATAGCAACCGCCGCAGCGGTTGCCATCATCATAAATCTGTGTGTCAGTCTTTCCAAGACGGAAGATTACTTGTTGGTACGCACCGTGGTGGTAGCGGACATGCCACCGCAGGAGATGCTGTAGGACTGGCCGTTGGTCAGGTCGTACATGAAGGCGTCAGCCGTGTTCGGATAGTAGGCGCTGTACATGCCGATGGCCTTGCGGCAGTCGTCTGCGAGGGACTCGTCGGCGTTCATGGCACGCTGCATGTAATCCGTTGCCACCCAGTACTTGGCACGACGCTGGATTTCGTCACCGCCGCAGGAAGCCTGGGCCCAGGCATTCGCAATGATCTGATAAGCCTTGCCGGCATAGGAGGCATCGAGGTTCGCAGCCTTCTGGGCGGCGGCGACAGCCTTGCCGGACATGTTGTTGCGGATGCAGAAGCTGGCGTATTCGTAGTTGTACTTGGCTTCGGTAGCGGCATCCAAGCCCTCACCGTTGATGGCCTCTTCCATGTACTTGGCCGCCTCTTCGGTATTGTCCTTCGCGGCGTTCAGGCGATACAGGAAGTATGCGCTCTGGGCGGACGGCTGCATCCGGTGCATCGTCGTGGCGGCACGCAGGAACAGGTCGTTGTTGGTGCAATCGTCGGTGGAGTTCATCATCTTGACGATGTTGGTCGCCAGGTCGAGGTCGTTCGGATTGGCCTCATAGCGCGGGGTGAACAGGGCAATCAGGTTGTCGCAGCTGGCCACCTTGCTGGTGATGAACAGGCCTTCCATATCCTGACGGACTTTCTCGTTGGTCTCCTTCTCGGCATCGTTGGCCGGGGTGGCGCCGTTGACGAGGGCGATGTTGCGCTGATAGGTGTTGATCACCTGCTCGGCGTCCATCTCACCATCCTGGTAAAGGGCGATCGCGGTATTGAGGTTGAACAGCAGGATGCTGGCCTTGGTCTCTTCCTGGTTGAGGGCGATGATCTCGTTCAGGCCTTTGAAGAGGGTGGCATTGTCATCCTTGATGAAGTTGTTCATGTCCGTACCCTTGTTGTTGCGGGAGGTCACGGCATATTTCGGATAATACTCGGCACGGATGTCATGCAGGCGCATGAGCGTATCGAGAAGGGCCTTGCGGTACTCGGCGTTCTTTGCGTTCTTGTTGATCAGCTGGCGGATCATCGTCGTACCGTCGATCAGCATGTTCTGGTTGGCGGTAGGCGGGCAGAGCTTGAAGGCCTGGCGCCAGTTCGGAAGGGCCGAATCGTAGTTTTTCTGCTTGTAATACTCCTTGTAATAGGAAAGGTACTTAATGCACTCTGCACTGTCAGCACCATACTTTCCCTGGGCGGAAGCAAGATTGCTGCCCAGAACCATCAGGATCGCCGAAAAGACGATAAGGGTGATCTTTTTCATAAGTCTATCCGTGTTTTTGTTATTTATTTCTATTCATACCGCGGTTTCTGGAACCAGATGTCATGGAGATTGAATCCGATGACAAACTTGGCATACCGTTCCCGTGTCAAATTTCCTGCCATTCCGCCTTTCTGGCCCAGATCGACTCCGAGCGAAATACCATTGTACCAGCGGAACACCGGTAAGGTTACTCCAAAAGTCACGCCAATGGCGCTGACCGTATGGCCGTCCAGTCTATAATAGGACTGGTCATAATAGACGCCGCCCCGGTAGGCACACTGACGGAGATAGTAGCGGATGTCGTTCCGGTTCGGCACGAATTCAAAACCGGCCCGGATCGAATTGGTATTCGTCGCACTGAACTTCGCCAGGCCTACATTCGCAAAACCGGGCGCATTGTCGAGGTTGGAAGAACCCCATCCGGAACGCAGGTAATCCACCTCGAACATCCACCGCTCACCTCGGCGGAGAGAAACACCGACGCCGATTTCATCGGCAAGGGAGGCGAGGCCGTCGGTATATTCGTGATAGCTGATGGTATCGCGGATGGTCGAAATCGTAGCGAAATTATAATCGGTTACCTTTCCTTTGAACTTGGTACCCAGCCGGTAGGTGGCGCCGACCGTCATCCGGGTCCCTCCGGCAAAGGATTTCTCCCACTGTACGCCAGCCTTGGCCGTAAGGGCATTCAGCTGCATCGTATAACCATTGGAAAGATTCCGGTAACCGGAAATGGAATTTTCCTTCTGCGCCGCCTTGCTGATATTTCCGAAATAATACAATCCCTGTACGCCGACGGACAACTGTCCGAAGAACGTGGCCGCTACGCCGGCGGACATCTGGTACACGCCGCCGCTTCCGCTGGCCGAGGATGTCCATATGCCGGTATCTTCGATATCCTTGTGTTTAAAGTCGTATCCGACGCTGCTGAAGTTGGAAAGTCCCAGCGAGAATGCGGACTTGCGGTAAATCGGCAAACTGACCGCTACGGTGGAAATATTGAAGGTATTGTTGGCGGAAGACATGTCTCCCTGACGAAACAGCTTGTTTTGGGATTCCAAACCCATGTCCGCCATGAAAGAGAGCGTATCGCGCGCGGTAATGGCAGCCGGATTGATGATGTTCAGATAGCGGTTGTTCCGGGTTGCGACGCCGATTCCGCCCATTCCCCTCGTAAAGGTGTTGCCCTGCATGGACAAGTCTCCGATACCATAGACGGAATAAGGAGAATAGGCTCCATAAGCGCTGTCCTGCGCCCGGAGCGAAATACCCATCAACAGTAATACTGCAGTATAAATAATTCTTCTACAGATTCTTGACATATTCATCAGCCATTAAGGCCAGTCCCATCAGGACCAGATTACAAACCACAAATATCGAGTTTTTCATCCTTTTTGCAAAATAAATCGCATCTCCGCCCGTAAAGACGATGATGTTTTCCGGATTCAACCCGATATATCCCTCTATTTCAAATAATATGCCCGATATCACTCCGGCCGTCATCGATGTGGTGACAGAATCGCCCAGAACCGGTGCCGTTTCCGGCGTATTGACCAGCGGCAAAGCCCGTGAATACCGGTTCAGCGCCTTGAAACGCGTCCGGCAGCCCAGGGATATGTTTCCTCCCTGATACCGGCCGTCCGGACCGGTAAAATCGACCGTAAGGGTCGTGCCGAAATCCACTACGGTGCAGCCGCGTCCGCGGAAAAGATAGCGCGCAGCCAGGATGGAAGCAGCCCGGTCATACGTCAGGTACGATGGCAATCCTTTCGATTCCAGCACCTCGGGATGTGCATTATCCAAGATCAGCAGATGCTTGCATACATTCCGCAAACGGCTTTCATCCTGGGCGGAAATACCATAGACCGATGCAACCACCATCACCAGGGGTTTCTCTTTATTTACCAGTGAAAGGATAAAATCCATCACCTTTTCCCCCTGATACCGGAAAGTCTTCCCGAGGGTCATTCCATCGGACCAGGAAGCCTTGACGGCGGTATTGCCTATATCGATGATCAGATTTGTCATGCCGAATAAAACCGTACAGTCCGCAAAAATACGGAAAATCTATAACTTCTTCAATATTTCCAGGGCCTTGGCCGTTGAGTCGATCCCCCGGGAAATCACACGCAGCCGCTGGTCCTTGTTTTTCAGTTCGAACCAGCGCTCCTGCGTACTCACTTTTTCCAGGACCTGGCTAAAAGTCTTGCTGCGGTAATAAGACGACATCGGATTGGACACGAAGAAACAAATCATGATACCGTTCTTGATGATGATCTTTTCAAATCCCAGCTTTTCACCCAGGTGACGGATCCGGACGATATCGAACAGGCTGCGCAACTCGTCCGGCATCGTGCCGAACCGGTCTTCCAGCCGGGTCGCATACAAATCCAGTTCCTTGTCTTTCTTTATGGAATCCAGCTCTTTGTAAATCCGCATCTTCTCCGCCGTAACGTCGATATAGGTATCCGGAATCAAAGCAATCTGGTCGGTCTCGATCGTACAGTCTTCTACATAGGAATCATTTATATTGCGGGCGGTCAGACCGGTCTCTACACCCAGTTCCTCCATGGCCTCCGCCAGGATCTTCTGATAGGTTTCATAGCCCATGTCGGCGATGAATCCGCTTTGCTCGGCACCCAGCAGGTTACCCGCACCGCGGATATCCAGGTCCTGCATCGCGATATTGAAACCGCTGCCCAGATCGGAAAACTCTTCGATGGCCTTCAGACGCCGGCGGGCATCGTCCGTCATGGTGGTCAACGGCGGAACGATCAAATAACAGAATGCCTTCCGGTTGGACCGTCCCACCCGGCCGCGGAGCTGATGCAGGTCGCTCAGGCCGAAATTCTGGGCCTGGTTGATAATGATCGTATTGGCATTGGGTATATCCAGTCCGTTTTCAATCAGGGTCGTGCACAGAAGCATGTCATAGTCCCCCTGCATGAAATCCAACATCTTGTTTTCCAATACCTTGGACTCCATCTGGCCATGGGCGGTACAGATGCTCATATTCGGCACCAGTCGATGAAGGATGTCTTCGATGGCCGGCAACTCTTCGATTTTGTTATGCAGGAAAAACAGCTGTCCGCCCCGGCTCAATTCATAATTGATGATACTCCGGATCTCTTCTTCATCAAACAGGATGATTTCCGTCTGCACGGGAATCCGGTTCGGCGGGGGCGTGCTGATGATGCTCAGGTCACGGGCACCCAGCAGGGAAAACTGAAGGGTACGGGGAATCGGCGTAGCCGTCAGGGTCAACGTATCAACCGACAGTTTCATCTGGCGCAGCTTTTCTTTCGCACCAACGCCGAATTTCTGTTCCTCATCAATGACCAGCAATCCTAAATCCTTGAATTCGAAATCTTTTCCGAGGATTTTGTGTGTTCCTATTAAAATATCAATCCGGCCATCTTTCAGCCTTTCCTTGATATCTTTTATTTCCTTGGCCGTACGCAGGCGGCTGACATATTCAATCGTACAAGGAAAATCTTTCAGGCGGGCTTCGAAGGTCTTGAAATGCTGCAGGGCCAGGATGGTCGTCGGAACCAGGACCGCCACCTGCTTAGAATCACACACTGCTTTGAAAGCAGCACGGATGGCAATTTCCGTCTTGCCAAAGCCTACGTCGCCGCAGACAAG
>Ga0256405_10012214_pt1 | contig 10710 bp, 11 predicted proteins | sample RumenRJG_02DNA_FD_189096 | JGI IMG/M metagenome (GOLD analysis project Ga0256405, IMG submission 189096) | Bovine rumen microbial communities from Lethbridge, Alberta, Canada - RJG_02 | ecosystem: Host-associated > Mammals > Digestive system > Stomach > Rumen | place: Canada: Alberta... | reverse complement strand
CGAATATACAGAGTCTGACAAGGAGTTCAACAGCTACTTCGAAAAGGAGAAGCAGGAGAACAGGACAAAGAAGGACGAAGAATAATCCTTCTGCTGTAAATGCAACGGGGCCGGCGAAAGCGCCGGCCCCTTTTTTGCAGTATCGCTATCCACATGCTTTCGCAGAAAAAAAATCAGGTGGAATACAACATGTACATCATTTTATGCTTTCAGACAAAGTTGCCAGCAGCTGTTCACTCTGTTTGAATGACTTGCTCAGAAGGTCAATCAATTCCGCCGTCGTGTGGGTCACGTTTTCCTCACGGACGAACGGATTCTTTATGTCGAGGTTCCAGCCGTTTTCTGCAATAGTCTTAACGGGAACCCGCCATGCCTGCTCGTTCTCAGTACGCTTGTTCCACCAGGCCTTGAGCGGGGCAAACTCGCTCTTTTGAATCGGCTTTGTCTTGGAATAGGATTTCTGCCCTTCGGGAAGCTTGTGCTCCCAATACCATATCTCGCGGGTCGGCTCGCCCTTCGTAAAGAACAAAAGGTTCGTCGCAACCGACGCATAGGGCTGGAAGACAGAGTTCGGCAGGCGCACAATCGTATGGACGTTGCACTGCTTCAAAAACTCTTCGCGGATCCGCTGCTTGACGCCGTCTCCGGTCAAAGAACCGTCCGGCAGGACAATCGCCGCGCGGCCGCCGTCCCGCAAAGAACGGATCATCAAGAGCAGGAACAGGTCGGCACTTTCTGTCGTTCGGAACTGTGCCGGATAGTTTGTCTCCACGCCGTCGGACACGCTCGCGCCGAAAGGCGGGTTTGCGAGAATCACGTCAACCCTGTCCTTTGCGCCGATGCTCATATACTCACGATTCAGACTGTCGCCGTTGATGACATTCGGCACTTCAACATCGTGCAGGATAAGGTTTGTGACGCACAGCATGAACGGAAGCGGCTTAAGCTCCTGCCCGCGAATCGTATCTTCCAGCGTCTTGAGGTCTTCAACCTTGCGGACATCCTGCGCCCTGATATTTTCAATCGCACTCGTCAAAAATCCGCCAGTACCGCAGGCCGGGTCAAGAACCTTCTCGCCGAGGCGCGGATTGACAATCTCCGTCATGATTTCCGTGATGGCACGGGGTGTATAGAATTCCCCGTAGTTGCCTGCGCTCTGCAAGTCGCGCAAAAGGCTCTCGTAAATGTCGCCGAACGTGTGGCGGTCTTCGCTGGCATTGAAATCAATTTCGTTCAGCTTGTTCACGACCTGCCGGATAATCGTGCCGTTTTTCATGTAGTTATTGGTGCCTGCAAAGATATCGCGCACCAAGACGGCCCGCCTGTTCACGCCGTCAATACCTGAAGAAACGTCAAGGTTCTGCAGACCGGGAAAAAGCGTGTTGTCCACAAAATCCTTGAGCGCGTCCCCGGTAATCCCCTCGCTGTCTGCTGCCCATGACCGCCACTGGAGTTCCGGGGGAATCACGGAAACGTAATCGTCATCCAGAAGCTCCAACTCCGCATCCTTGTCGTCCAGGATTTTGAGCGTAATCATCCAGCCCAGCTGCTCAATCCGCTGCGCGTCGCCGGAGACTCCCGCGTCCTTGCGCATGATGTTCTGTAATGTCTTTATGATACCTGCTATATTTGGCATGTCGTTGCTCCTTATCCTGCTCACTTTTTCACTATTTTCCAATAGCCTTTTTTCTTGGCCCCTTCCCGTATAATCAAAGAAAGCTCTGAAAGTTTCTTTACAATCCTTTCAACCGTTGCATGAGAGTATTCTGTTTCTTGTATTATTTCATTTGAGGTCATCGGTTGTCTCTGTATCAATCCATAAACGACCGTTTCTTTTTCCGAAAGATTTAATCCCTCATTTTGCCACTGAGGTATAACTTTATATCTTTTTACAATATCAATTCGTGTACTATGTCCTCGACAATTCATGTTTACCCCTTCAATTTCTTTACATCTTCCAGGAACAAATCAAAATCACTCTGATAGATTCTATCCTGGATTATGCGATATTTTTCCCATTCTGTTTCAGCATGTTCCTTTGCGACTTCCATGCTGATTTTTCCTGCGTTAGTTAGAAGCTCCTGTTCATTTGCTATCAGAATGCGGTCAAGATGTTTTGCCCAGTCTTCCATCGTCATAGGAATGTTGCGATTCGCCTGCATTTCAGCAAAATCAAGATATCCAGAAACAATCAATTCCAAAGCACGAAGTTCATCCTTGCTAAGGTAATTTTTAGCTATCGAAACATCAGACTTTCTGATTTTAGCATCAGGACTTCCCTCCCAAGTTGTAAGCCCCATGTTTTCTTTTGTACTGTCAGCCCGCTCATAAATTAATTCAGCTGCTGTGTGTTTGTGAATAGCCCAATGCAGCTTATTCTGAACCTTAGCAAAGAAATCTTTTGTAGTCTTTGCAGTTTTGTCGTAATCAATTGCAGTCGCATATAGATCGGTTATTTTCTGGTAAAACTGTCTCTCAGAAATTCTGATTTCACGGATTTCTTCAAGCAAACGCTTAAAATAATCCTTTGTCAGAATAGAACCGCCATTTTTGAGCCTGTCACTGTCTAAAGCCCAACCCTTTATAGTGTAATCCTTTGCAATCTGATTTACCCATTTTCTAAACTGAACGGCACGCTCTGAGTTTACCTTGAAGCCGACGGCAATAATCATCTGAAGATTGTAGTGTTTTACTTCTCGTGAGACTGTACGAGCTCCCTCATTTTGAACTATTAAAAAATTTTTAATAGTTGATTCTTCTGTTAATTCAGAATCCTCGTAAATCCTTTTTATATGATAATTTATGCCTGCAACATCAACTTCATAAAGGACGGCAAGCATCTTCTGAGTAATCCAGATATTTTCATCCTCGTAGCGAACTTCAACACTGCTTTTGTCATCCCCAGTTGCAGCAACAAAAGTAAGATATTCCGCCGCTGAGCTACGGATTGAGATGTCTTTTTTTTCACTTTTCTTTGCCATACTGCTTGCTCCTGTTACTTTTTTATTTCTTTTGCAGAATTCACTCTATAACCTACAGAGATAATGGCATCGAGATTATAAAAAGTTACATTTCTTTTTACAGACCGTGTGCCTTCTTTTTGAACTGTTTCCAAAATGGAAATAGTTGAGGCTTCTTCCAATTCCCCACATTCATATATATTTTTAAGGTGTTTTGAAACCGCAGGAACATTAACATCAAACAGTTCTGCCATAGAATTTTGTGTAAGCCAGATAGATTCATCCTTAAGGAGTGCATTAACTTTTACATTTGCTTCATCTGCTTTATAGAGAATGTACGATATTTGTTTTACAAGTTCGTTTGGCATTTGTTTTGCTCCTTATGTTTTTATATTGAGGAGGGGAAAGCCTTCCCCTCGCTCCCATGCAAGTCGCTCCACGAATCGTCCCTGCAAGCAGTGTCGATTCTCTCCTCTTTGTTGCTTGTCCGCTACCCCTTCTGCGGGGACACCCCGCAATGCCCCGTCCGAAAGCATTTTAAGTGTTTATATCTGGCAAAGTGGGTTCGCATTTTTTTGCATATGAATGGGCAAGAACTCTTCCAACAGAAGTAATCGTTATGGCATGAGGAATTGAATTCCACCATTTCTTAACGATTGATATGTTTTTGTAGCTATCCATTTTCTTTATAAAATTTTCATAAACTATCTGAGTTTCATTTGAAGGATTTTCATACATATCATAGATTTTATTTAAAACTTCTTTCTGATTAGTTGATAATAGTATTTTAGAAACTCTATTCACAAATGATAATTCTTTTATATTGTCTTTATGAATAACTGGAATAATAAAAAAATTAGGTAGTAACTCATTTGGTACAAGAATTGACCTACTAAGCCCCGCAGATGTTAACAGAGAATCGATTTCTGACCATTTTTCGCTATCGTTCTTTATCCCAGTACAGACAAAACCTGAAAACTTTTCTTTCCAATAGTCTTCAAGTTTTTTTAATTTCCCAAAAGTAGAAAACCTAACTGCATCAAGAACATCAAGTTCTTCAATCCATGAATTATCAGAACTTAAGAGATTTAATGGCAGTTTGCCATATAGATTATCCAATATTGCTAACCCCTTCGAAACAGTACTAGCGACAGGATTAAATTGTTCTACTGAAAAGAAAACGGTTAATGAACTTAATGCTTCATCTGTAATTTGGTCTACAATTTCAATTGCCCTGTTAATGCCAGCACAATCTCTTCTTGAATCCTTTTTTTCTATTCTGTGTAGTAGTAATTCTGATAATAAAAGATAATCGTCCTCCCTATCCGTACACGCCGCAGTTCTGTGAGCCTTACTAATAAGATATTGAAAAGCTGGGTCTGCAAAAGATTCTAACGCACCATCAATTTTCTGCATTTTTGGAATAAGGGTATCTTCAAATTTAGACACTCTTTCATTAGCGATTTGAAGTGCCTCAGAAGAAAACTCATTCCGAATTAAGTTAAATTTCTCATCGCAAATTTCTCTAGCCCGTTTTTCATCAATCCCCTGCTGGATAATCACTGTGTCAGCTTGTATTTGCTGAGAATTATCGCCCCCCTTTTGTATCTGCTTCGTTACATCATTCATTTATTCTTCTCCAATTTGAATTTGTTCAGCATTATTTCCAGCGTTTTGTTTTTGCCTAATTGTATTTCTAACATTATCAGAATTACATTTAGTGCCAATTTGTGATTGCCTAGCATTATCTTTTGCTTTTTGAGATTGCTTAATTTTTGATTTGTGCATCCCCATTTTATAACCAGAAATAAATCCAATAATCCCCATTATGATTGAAGTTCCAATGCCACTAAATATCCATTCGTACCAATTTGAATTCATATTCTCTATTCCTCCTCAAATGCTTCTTTCAATATACTCTGAAAGAGCGTTTTTGTCAGTTGCTCGCGCTCGGCGATTTGAGCTTCCAGTGCGGCTACGGTTTGTAGGAGTTGTTCGACGCGGGCGACGATTTCTTTTTGCTCGGCGAGCGGGGGAAGGGGAATAAGCCAATCTTGCAATGCCCCCATACCAATATTTGCTTGATTAGCACTCCCTGTCGCAGAATTAAAGATTGGTTCTTTCAGTCCTTCATTTTCAAGAGTTAAATATCCATAATTACTATCGAAATATAAGCGGATGCTTGCTAATCGCTGGTTTAAAAACATATCATATCTGCTTATATGTTCTTTTGTAATTCTTAATATATATAAATAATCTTTTTTACCTCTTGTACCCGTCATTGTTACAAGAATATCATTTTCCAGAACTTTAAAATCATGAGTTTCAGAAGCAAGCTCATCTGAAATAAAAGCAGGACTTGCCTCATATCGTAAAAATCCAGTCCGAATATTTCCTAAACGTAAAACAAGATTCTTTCCTTCTGTTTGAAAATCGTAACTTTTATAGGCATAACCACCTAAAATTTCTGCAACTTCTCCCAATCGTACCCATTTCCATCCTTCAGGAATTTCAAATGGTTTTTCTTCATCTGTAATTGGAGATAATTCTTTTTGTTTCTTTTCGTTGATTCGTTCTTTTTGAATCTGTTCAAACAAGGCTTCTGCATCGTAGTCGGGATTGCCTTTGATTACGGGATGTGATTTTCTCCAGTCGGCGGTGAGTTTTCCTTCTATAGCTTCCTGCAGAATGTTCTGGCGGAGTTGTTTTATGTAGTTTTTTTGAACTTCTGATTCTTCAAGTAAACTTTTAATGGTATTCTTTGCATTAACAAATTTCTGATAATTGGCTAATTGAAATTCTATTGGGAAATATGGGATTTCATAATTCGAAAAATTTCCACGATTGATAGATTCTTTTGAAGTTCCTGTTTTTGTTTTCGAAACAATTTCATCCCGAAGCATTTCAAAAACAATCTGATAAAACAAAAAGTTTATAGGGTATTGTTTTTTATCTTTTTCAGTTAAAATAAAACATAAATCACTTGCTATAAATTTTCCATTTACATAATGAGCTCGACCTAAAGATCCAGAAGCAGCAACCGCGTAAACGATGGCTTCACATTCATGATCAAAAGAATTGTGAGTTTTCCAATCTGTCGCAGCTGTTATAAAATCATATTGTCCTGGTGTACACTTACTACTCTGCAAAGAACCTTTTTCTATTGAGAATATGTCACCAATTTTTACTTTTTTCCATTCGCTCATGATGCTATTCCTCCTCGCCCAAGAATTCAGCCAGTGTTTTTGGAATGATACCCTGTCTTATTTTTGGAGAGCAGAACTCTTTGTATAAGGCTTTTAGCGCTTTTCGTTTTTCTTTGTTGCCGCCGGATTTGTAGGCTATTCCGAGGATTGTTTCAAAACCTACGACTATAATATCTTTCAAATCTTCTATTTCGTTGCAGACATCGCAGGCATCTGAATCTTTTGAAGAAAAATATGGAATACCGTAATAGCAGGCATAAGCTAAAGAATGAACTTCTCCCTGGTTCTTTGTTTTTGAAAATGGCGCATGCATAAGTTCATGGTCGTGAATCTCATTGAATATGCGCATGAATTCCGGGTCTTTGTCGAACAAATCTTTGTCTGAAACTATTTCAATATTTTTACCAATGTGCTCGTCTATTATCTTTTTTGTATCTGAATCAAGTTCCTTATAGACAACGTCATGCAGCTTTATGTTTTCAAAATAAGAAAGTACGTCATTCATCCAGTTCTTTTTCATGTTATCAAGAGAATATTCTGGATTTGTCTGACGCTTTTCAATTCCCACCATGAAGATACATGTATCAATTATGATAGGTGAATCTTTCTTTATTTCAGAAAACTTATTCATCTTTTATCAAGTCTCCCAAAATCTGTTTTTCTGACAAAGAAAACTTTTTGATGATTTCGTCCACTGTTGAATTATCAAGACGGCCTTTGTTATAAAGATATGGTACCAAGTTATAAAGCTGTTCCGTTATATATTCATTTTTATTTGCGTATAGTTCTTTTACATGTGTTTCTGATTTTGAAAAATCAAGAAGAAGTTGCTTTACATCTTCATAATGATTGAGCAGGTAATCTGTATTGGAAATGTTTTCTTCTCTTAAGCGATACATAACAGCTTTTAAGGGAATTGAATATTTAGTTGTAAGATAAAAACAGAAAACTATTTGTCTGGCAATTGGAGCATTTAAGAATTTTCCGTCAATAAACTTACTAAATGAATTAACTTCGTCTTTTAGGGCTTCTTCTGGCAAGAGGAATTCTGCAGCAAAACGATTCGCCTTAATTTCTTCTTTGTCGTTCTTACTGAAGGTACAGACTATAGAATCCTGTGAATTTCCAATAAAACTATATAAATAATGATAGAATTCATGTGCTGCTGCAAAAATCTGATTAATAAGAGGTTTGACACTGTTGATAATAATGTATTTTTTTTGAGACTTTGCAGAATATTTAATTATCATAGCATCGAGTTCTGATTCTTTAAAATCCTGCAATTGGAATACTATATCCCCTTTTTGTTCAAGAAAAGAAAAAATATTTGTACCTATGGGCGCGTTAAGTCCATATCTGCCTCGAGCGTCTTTTGACTGATTTTTAATTTGGAGAATTTCATCAGAAGAAAGCTCTTTTTCACCAAAAGTATATTTTGACTGAGACAAATTATTAATTATAGAATCGATGTCGTTTTTCGAGCTCATTTATTCACCCTGTCATAAAGCGCGAAGAGATATTCACGCATCCCGATTTTTTCAAGAACAGATTCCAGCGCTTTTTTGTCTGCCGGCTGAATTTTTCCCATCAGATAAGCCGATGGCATTTCGTTAGTTGCTTCCCAATACTCTTCTGAACGGCGGCCTGTAATTCTGCAATAATTTGCAAACACTTCTTTTGATGGGGCTCTTTTGCCCTGCTCAAAAAGAGAAACTAAAGTGTGGTTGTCTAATTCCAATTTAGCAGCAAACTCTGACTGTGTCAGTTTATTTGCCTTGCGGAATTCTTTGACATCAGCTGAAAATTTCTGTAAATTAAAATTCATAATTAATCCTTCCTTCCATACATTATACCACATAAATCGTCAGAAATGTTACAAATTGTAACAGAAAATAAAAAGTTTATCAATCCCAGCAAATGAATTGTTCCTATGCCGCACGGTAAATCTCTGCTTCAAGCTCGCGGAGGGCGGCGAGGTACTGTGCCTTGCCGCCGAACAGCTTCACGATTTCCGCCGGGGTGCCGTAGCCTTTGAGCGGATCAACGGTCAGCACCTTCATGTCCTCTATGTTCTCTATCCCGCTTTCCGCGTACTTGTCAAGCAGGACCGCAAGGACAGCACGGGCCTTGTCCCCGTATTTCGTCCAGTAGTTCCGCTTGCGGACATTTTCAGCCCGTTCGCGGCGGGTCAGCGCGGGCGCATCATACGCGATGTGGCAGATGAGGTCGAATATGTCCAGGTCGCTCTTTGTCTCTTCCTTCAGCTCCGCAAAGTCCATGCCCTGCGCCTCCAGTTCCTGCAGGATTGCATGCTTCTTCTCCGCACCGTTCCAGACTTGCAGGAAGTTGTCCAGCGTGCGGTAGGACTTTACGATTCCCTGCCTCGTGTATTCCTTGAGGCTTGTGGTGATGAGCTTGCCATCCGCATCGAGGAATTGCCGCCGTTCGCTCAGGACGTGAACGTCAACGCCCGCAATGCGGACTTTTTCCCGCTTTCCGTATTCCGGCGCATCCGCTGCTAATACATCCATCGTGCCGAAGCCGCTGTCAATCGAGTATCCCGGGAAGCTGACTTCTTCGCCTGTCACCGGGTCTATCTGCCTTTCGCCTTCCCCGCCGTCAATCATATCCTCAGAAAGCGGCTCGTCCAGCGACGCTTCCTTGATCCGCACCGGTACACCGTCAAACCCCTTGTCGGCAAACCTGTCCGTCACACTGCGGAAGTCGATTATCGTGAAGTAGCTTTTACCGTACTCCTCGTTGATTCTGGTTCCTCGTCCGATTATCTGCTTGAATTCAATCGGGCTGTTGATAATGGAATCCAGCACAATCACCCTGCACGTCTGCGCGTCGGTTCCGGTCGTCATCAGCTTTGAGGTCGTCGCAATCACGGGGAAAGTCTTTTCCGGATCGATGAAATCCTCCAGATACGCTTTCGCCTCCTTGTCGTCGCCCGTGATGCGGACTACGTATCTGTCGCTCCGGGCGGTAATCTCGCTCGGAGCATGGCGCAGGAGGGCACGGCGCATCCGCTCGGCATGCTCAATATCAACGCAGAAGACGATTGTCTTTGCCATCGGGTCGGAATGGACGAGGTATTCCATGACTTTGCGGGCGACCAGATCGGTACGCTCGTCAATCACAATTGTGCGGTCGTAATCCTTTGCATTATACAGGCGGTCTTCCACAAGTTCGCCATCGATGTCGGTCTTGCCGCGCTCCGGTCGGTAGCCTTCCAAATCGACGTTCATCCCGATGCGGAGGACTTTGTAGGGTGCAAGGAAGCCGTCGTCGATTCCCTGCCTGAGCGAGTAGGTGTAGACCGGGTCGCCGAAGTATTCTATGTTTGAAAGGGTCTTTGTCTCCTTCGGCGTGGCGGTCATGCCGATCTGTGTCGCGCCGGTGAAATAGGTCAGAATCTTGTGCCAGGCCTTGTCTTCGTCAACCGAACCGCGGTGGCACTCGTCCACGACAATCAGGTCAAAGAAGTTCGGGCTGAACTGCAGGTAAGCGTCGGTCTCGCCGTTATAGTTCGTCAGTCCCTGATACAGGGCAAGATATATCTCATACGCTTTGTCAATCTTTTTGTTCTTGATAATCGTGAGCTTGTCCTTGAAATGCTTGAAGTCGCCCTTCTTTGTCTGCGTGATGAGGTTGGTGCGGTCCGCCAGGTAGAGGATGCGGTTTTTCGCCCCGCTCTTCCACAGGCGGTAGATGATTTGGAATGCGGTGTAGGTTTTGCCGGTTCCTGTCGCCATGACAAGCAGGATGCGCTCCTGTCCGCGCGCAATCGCCTCTACCGTCCTGTTGATTGCGATGCGCTGGTAGTAGCGCGGCGTATGGCAGCCGGAGCCGAAGAAGTAGCTGGCGAGCGAGGTCTGTTCACTCTCATCTGTCGAAAGCCCGTTGTAGCGCCGGTAGCATTCCCACAGGATTCCGGGTGTCGGGAAATGCGCAAGGTCGGCTTCTTCCGTTGCGATCGGCTTTCCGTCTGTGCCGCTTCCGCCGCAGTTCCTGCGGTACTGGATCACGAAGCCGCTCCCGTTGCTTGCAATCGCCACGGGGATGTCCAGCGTCTCCGCATAGTCCAGTGCCTGCTGCAGCCCGGCCCCAAGGGGATGGCTCTCGTCCTTTGCCTCAATCACGGCGACGGGGATATTGGGCCTGTAGTACAGGATGATGTCGGCCCGCTTCTTTTTGCCGCGTCTGGCCTGTCTGCCCTGAACAAAAATGCGTCCGGCAGTGAAAGAGACTTCCTCGCGGATCTGGGCCTGTGTCCATCCGCTCTGCGCTATCGCCGGGAGAATGTATTTTGTGATGATGTCTCGTTCTGACAATTTTGATTTCTTTGTCATAATCCTCTTGGTATAGGCTTCAATGTTTGATGTATTCGTAGGATTGCAGCAGGAAATCTGTTTGGTAGGTTGCTGCCGTTAATCGTGCAGGGAAATTCCCTGCACGGGCAGAAATCAGTGGGAGCCGGAGGATGCGGCGGGCAGGTTTACGATGCCGCCTGCTGCGGTAAGCGGGATGTAGGTGGGCAC
>Ga0256405_10012212_pt1 | contig 10711 bp, 9 predicted proteins | sample RumenRJG_02DNA_FD_189096 | JGI IMG/M metagenome (GOLD analysis project Ga0256405, IMG submission 189096) | Bovine rumen microbial communities from Lethbridge, Alberta, Canada - RJG_02 | ecosystem: Host-associated > Mammals > Digestive system > Stomach > Rumen | place: Canada: Alberta | collected... | reverse complement strand
AAAAAAGAATTAGCTTATAGACAATTAGCTGATGCTCAAGAAGCAAAACTAGAAGAAATAAGAAGAGCTAAAGAAGCAATAATCAATGAAAAAAGAAATATCCTTGATGGTTTTAATAGTGAATTAAATGAATTAGATAGACAAAAAACTAACTATTTAAATGAACTAGAAAACACAAGAAAAAGTAGTGAATTAGAATTAGAAAATCTTACAAAACATAATCTTGATGAACAAAACCGTCTTTTGAAAGAAATTGAAGATTTAGAAAATGATTTAAGCAACAGAAATAATCAACTTGAACAAGACATCATTGATCATCAAAATGAATATGAAAACAAAACTATTGAATTAGATAATCTTTTAGCTTTATTGAAAACTAAAAAAGCAGAGAAATTAGCTGAACTAAAAAAATCATTAAAGGATACTAAACCACAACTACAAGTAAAATATGAAGAATATGTAGGTGATTTAGATGAAAAATTTAATGAACACAAACAGATTCTTGATCAAGAATTATCTATTCTAAAAACTAACTTAGATGAAGAAGAGAATCAATTAAAAAATCGTAATGAGTATCTACAAGCTAGATATGTTAAGCGTGATGAACAGTTTAATAGCATGATTGAAGATTTTAATAATCAAATAGAATCTATTAAACAAGAAATATCAGATACAAAAAAGCAACATCGTAACAAAGTTAATTCTTTGAATATGGAAATGGAAAAAATAAGTTCTGATAATGAAGTTTTCTTAGCTAATAAAACTAAAGAGTATGAACAAGATTTAGAAAGCTTTAAGAAGGAATATGATGTTAAGCTAAACAAGATAAAAGACGAGATTAAAAATGTAAAAGAGAATATTGGTGGCGTTAATAAAGATATCTTGAGTATTCAAAAAGAAGCAGAAAGTTATGAGAATGCTTATTTATCGAAAATGTTTAATCTTGATAAGGATCAAGAAGCTTATCTAAAGAATATTAGTATCCAAAAAGAAGACTTAAAGAATAAGATCAATGTTGTACAAGAAAAGATTGATGCAAATAATGCTCAATACAAAATAAAAATTGATGAGATAAACACCAAAGAAGCAGAAGCTAATAAGGACTATGAACAAAAAGTAAGTAAAGTACAAGCTGAACATGATGAAAAGATAGCTATATTAAACGAAGAACATGTAGCTGAATTAAAACATGCTTTAGACGAACATAATAATCAATTAGAGAGACTAAACTCTAAGTATGAAAGTGAAATTAATAAAGCTAATTCTTCTTTTGAAATTAAAAGAAGTGAATATGATGAAGCTAGATTAAATATTGATTCAACAATCGATGAAATAGAAAAAGAAACTGAGAATAAAATACGTGCAATGCAAGTACAACGTTCAGAACTATTAGAATCTATTTCTAAATTAAAAATCGATATGGAAGATAGAGTTGTTGAACATGATGAAAATTTAAGACAACTATATTTACAACGTGATGAAAAACTAAATGAATTAGCAAACAAACATCAAATAGATTTAGAAAACGTTGTCGAAGAATATGAGATAGCTCCAAAAAGAGAATTAAGCAATATTAGAGATGAGTTTGCTGAAAAACAAAGAGAGTACAACGATACTTTAAATACTATAACTGTAAGAAAAAGAAGTATTGATGAACTTGAAGAAGAAGCTTACAGCAACGATAGAGCAAAACGTTTAGAAGCAGAAAATGAATTAAGTATTGTTGAAGATGAATTTTCTAAAGCTAAAAATGAAGCTGATGATTTAGAGAAATCATTAAATGATGAATTAAATCGCAGACAGAATGAATTAAATAGCTTCAAAGAAGAACTTGATAGACAGCTTCAAGTTATTACTAATCGTAAAAACGCTGAATATGAAGAATTATCTAAAAAGTTTAATGAAGAATATGAAAGTGTTGAAAAACAATATAAAGAAAAAGAGCTTGCAGTAGAAAAACAATATGATGAAAAAATAAAAGTTTATCAAGAAGATTTACAAGTTAAACAAAATAATCTTCAGACTTTAATTAATGAAATTAACGAGCGTAAACAAGCTACTGAAAAACAATGCAGTGATAAGTACAACATTGTTGCAGAGAAGACAAAAGCTATTCAACAGGAACTTGATAATCTTGTTAATGCTAATGAATTAAGAAGAAGTGAATTATCTAGCACTTTAAGTAAGAAACAAGAAGAAATTAATTCGGAAATTGAAAAGATTAATAATAACTATAATCATATTTTAGAAGAAAAGAAATCTGCTTATGATGAATACTTAAAAGAAGTAAGAGAAAAATGTGATTCTTTAAGACAAGAAGTACAAGATTTGCAGAACAAAAAAATTTCAGAGATTTCTAAAATTGAAGCATATGAAAATGAAAAACGTATTGCGATAGCTGATTTAGAAAAAGAAACACAAGCATATCTTGAAAATATTGAAGGTAGAATTAGACAAATATATGATAGCAGTCAAGATTTGATGAAGGTTCATGATGATCGAGTAGTTTCTATTAAGACACAGATTGCTTCAACAATGTCTGAATATGACAATCTACTAAGAACACGTCCTGAGATTCTTGAAAGTGCTGAAAGTGAAGATACCTTTGATTTACAAGGCAAAACTATCGCTTTCAAACAAAAACTTGATGATTTAGAAAAAACTCATAATGCGATTCTTGCAGAGCTAGCAGAAAAGCGCAATATGATTATTGATCAAATATCTAGTGATATTGAAAACCTTGATGCAAGTAAAGCAGAGAATCTTAAATTCTATGAAGATGAAATTACATCAATTTGTAATGCATATGATGCAATGTTAAAAGATGAATATGATAAACAAGAAAGCTTGAATAAACATCTTAGAAAAGCTGTATCTGAACAAGAAAAATTCTTGAGTAATATGCATAATCAACAATTAACCGTTGCTGAAGACTTCGAAATAGAAAGAAGAAAATTAATAAATCTTCATGAAGAAAACATTAAAAAGAGTGCTAGTGATTTCAATGAGATATCAAATAATCTTAAGAAAGAATTTGATGAGTTATTATCTCAAAGAACTAATTTAAATAGTGATTTAAGTAAACTTGTTTCTATCTATAAGAGAATAGATGATGAAATTAGTAAAGAAGAACTTAAACTTAAATATGATTGTAATGCAAGACTATTTGATTTAAGAAAACTATTTGAAAACGAACACTTTGAAAAGAAAGAAAAACTCAACTTATTAGACATTCTTAATGATGAAGATGTAGATGTATTTAAGTAAATGAATTATAAAACTAACCATTCAAATGAATGGTTAGTTTTCATATTATTTAATAGCTTTTAACATTAGCTCACTTAACGTTTTAGCGAATTTAGAAGGATCTTCAAGTTCTAGGCCAGCCATTAATGATGCTTGATCATATAATAGCTCAGCATATTCACTTATATCTTTTTTATCATCATTTAATTTCTTTAGTTCTTTAAATAAATCATGATCTGGATTTAATTCAAGAATCTTGTTTGCTTTGACATTTTCTTGATTTAATTGTTTTAATACTTTTTCCATATCAATTGATAAATTATCATCTGATACAAGACATGCAGGATATGATTTCATTCTGTTTGATAATTTAACATCACTGACTCTATCCTTTAATATTTCTTTGATTTTATCAATAATATCTTTATTATCTTGAGTTTTCTTATCTAATTCTTCTTTTTCTTGTTTACTATCTAAATCTAAATCTCCTTTTAGAATTGATTTAAATTGTTTAGAATCATATTCTCTAATTATTGATGTTAGAAATTCATCAACAGAATCAGTGAAATATAATACTTCGTATCCTTTATCTAAAACTTTTTCAAGTTGAGGTAATTGTTTAATCTTTTCTATTGATTCACCAGATGCATAATATATTTCTTTTTGTGATTTTTTCATATTAGAAACATATTCTTTAAGTGTCACATATTTATCTTCTTTTGAAGATTTAAACATTAATAAATCAATTAAAACATCTTTATTGATACCAAAGTTGTCGTAGCAACCATATTTTAATTGAGAACCAAAGTTATCAAAGAATTTTTCATAATTATCTCTATCCTTTTCTAACATTGTCTCCAAAGTTGATTTAATCTTTTTATCTACTGATTTCTTTAAAACATTCATTTGATGATCTTGTTGAAGAATTTCTCTTGAGATATTTAAACTTAAATCATCTGAATCAACAACACCTCTAATAAATCTAAAATAATCTGAAACTATTTCACTTGCTTCATCTTTTATAAAGACACCACGAGAATATAACTTTAAACCTAATTTATAATCATTAGTAAAGTAATTAAAAGGTCTTTGACTTGGAATATATAATAGGGCAGTATAAGATGTATTTCCTTCAACTTTGTAATGAATTGTTTTTAATGGTTTAGAATAATCGTAATATTCTTGCATATAATATTCATCATAATCATCTTGACTTATATCTTTCTTATTCTTTTTCCAGATTGGCTTCATAGAATTTAATGTTTGAAGTTTATTAACCTTTTGAGATGTTCCATCTTCTTGGTAATCATAAGTTTCAATCATCATTTCTATAGGATATCTAATATAATCAGAATATTTCTTTACCAGCATTTGAATTTCAGATGATTCTAAATATTTATCATATTTCTTTTCTTTTGTATTCTTTTTAATGAATAAAGTTATTTGTGTGCCAGCTTCTTGTTTATTACTGCTAGTTATTTCATAACCATCCATATCTGATGTCCATTTATATGCTTTATCTTCATTTACTTTTTTACTGATTACTTCAACTTTTTCCGCAACCATAAATGCAGAATAAAAACCTACACCAAATTGACCAATAATATCAGCTTCATCTTTTTCAGATAAATCTTTTTTGAATTCAAAAGAACCTGATTTAGCTATAGTACCTAAATTATCCTCTAGTTCTTTTTTATCCATACCAATACCATTATCTGTGATGGTGATAGTTCTATCTTTTTTATTTATATCAATATTAATATGCGGACTAGTTTCTTCTATTGAGCTATCTGTTAAAGATAGAATATGTTTTTTATCTAAGGCATCTGACGCATTAGATATTAATTCTCTTAAAAAGATATCCGTATTTGTATAGATTGAATTAGCCATCAAATCTAATAGTCTTTTTGATTCTGTTTTGAATTGTTTAATTGCCATAAATAGACCTCCTTAGCATCATATTAGCACTCTACATACTAGACTGCTAATTAAATATAACACTAATATTAAGACAAATCAAGTTATAATTAAACTATGCTGAACGTTATAAATAGAACTAAATATAATGATTTGAATAAATATTTTAAATTATTAGATAAGTATTATTATGAGACATTAAAAGTATTAAAGCTTGAAGATAATTATGATCTTTCTTTGATAATATGTGGTCCTATTAGTATCAGAAGAATTAATAGAGATTATCGAAATATAGACTCAGTTACTGATGTGATATCCTTTGCGTTATTAGATGATGAAGATGGCTTTCAATATGAAGATAGAATTGAATTAGGAGATATATTTATAAATAGAGATAAAGTATTATCGCAAGCTAAAGAATATGATCATTCAATCAAAAGAGAATTTGTATTCTTATTTGTGCATGGATTATTACATTTACTTGGATATGATCATATGAATAAAGAAGATGAAAAGAAGATGTTTTCTTTACAAAAAAAGATTATTGGAGATTTAAAGTGAAGAAGTTTAAAGATGCTTTTAATGGTATTGCTATTGCTCTTAAGCATAAGGCTGTTCTTGTTCAATTGATACTTGGGTTATTAGCGATAATTGGCGGAATCATTATTAAATTAGATATATATGAATGGATGTTATTCATTATTTGTATATCTTTAGTTATAAGCAGTGAGATATTTAATACTGCAATAGAAAAAATTGGTGACTATTTAAATATTGAAAAAGATGAAAGAATTAAAGTAATAAAAGATTTATCTAGTGCAGCTGTACTAGTTAATAGTATTGCGAGCTTAATTATCTGTATTATATGTGTTTTAAGGAGGATTCTATAATGAGTCATGAAGAACTAATTAATGAAGCTTTTAAAGCTATGAAAAATGCCTATGCGCCTTATTCTAAATATCATGTAGGTGCATGTGTTTTGTGTAAAGATGGAACTTTGTTTTATGGAGCCAATATTGAAAATGCATCTTTTGGTGGAACTAACTGTGGAGAAAGAAGTGCTATTTTTGCAGCATATTCAAATGGTTATCGCAAGCAAGATATTGAAGCAATCGCAATTGTTTCAGATGGCAATACTTTAGCTTCACCATGTGGAATATGTCGACAAGTATTATCTGAACTTCTTGAACAAGATACACCAATTTTATTAAGCAATGGTAAGCAAAGAATGAATACTTGTATTTCACAATTACTTCCATTCCAATTTGGAGAATCTGATTTATCAAGATGAAGTCAGGGTTTATTGCAATTATTGGTAAGCCTAATGCAGGTAAATCAACATTAATTAATTCATTACTTAATGATAAAATTGCCATCACAACTAATAAGGCCCAAACAACTAGGAATGCCATCCTAGGTATTTTAAATGATGATAATTATCAAATAGTTTTTATTGATACTCCAGGTATTCATGATGCTAAGACAGCTCTAGGTTCATATATGAATAAAGAAGCTTTTTCTCAAGTTGAGGGTGTTGATATTATTTATTATATTGTTGATGCGAATTCAGGTTTACAAAAAACAGATAAAGATATTCTTGAGAGATTATTTAAATATGATATTCCAGTTTTCTTATTGATGAATAAAATTGATGAACTTAGTTCAGATTTACTCATTAAAAGATTAGCTTATGCTAGTGATAATTATAAATTTGCAGAGATCATTCCAATAAGTGCTTTAAAAAAAGAAAATCTTGATGAACTACTCGAAACATCAAAAAAGTATCTGCATGATGAAGTGATGTATTATCCTAATGATATTAAAACTAATATGAATATTGATTTTCAAATTTCTGAAATAATTAGAGAAAAGATAATCAATAATTTACAAGAAGAAGTACCACATTTAGTTGCATGCAAAGTTGAAGAGATTAAAGAAAAAACATCAAAAGTTTTTATTGAGGCATTAATTATTTGTAATAAAGCTTCACATAAAGGAATTATTATTGGTAAAAATGGTTCAATGCTTAAAAGAATTAATGATCAAGCATCTAGCGATATATCAAAACTATTTAATAATAAAAAAGTTATTTTATCTTTATATGTTAGGGTACAAGAAGATTGGTTAAATTCTTCAAAAGAATTATTTAATCTTGGATATTTTTCTGGAGATAAAAATGAATGATAAGATAAATGGTTTTGTATTGTCACAAAGCGATTATCGAGAATCTGATGTTTTGATGCAGGTACTTACTAAAGATTATGGAATTATCTCTTTAATAGCCAAAGCATCTAAAAAGATAAATAGTAAAAATCATTTTTTACCAATGTGTTTATATGAATTTATTATTGATTATAAAGATAATAAAACAATCTATAGTATTCATGGTTCTAAATTAATAAAATCATATTTTGAAGATAGTAATATTGAAATGATTTCTTTTAAGAATATTATTTGTGAACTAGCTTTGAAAAACAGAGACATAAATACATATGATGAGTTATGTTTCGTATTTGATAATTTAAATTCAGAGAATAAATATTTACTAGGTTCAATGTTTCTTAGTTATCTGATAAAGTTGTTTGGAATAACACCGATTGTTGATTCGTGTGCACTATGTAATAATACTAAAGTAGTTTCAATATCTAATAGACATGGTGGTTTTTTATGTATGAATCATTTAAATGGTGAAGAGATATTATCTATTGAAAGATTAAAGAAGTTTAGATTGATGATCAAGGGTAGTTTTGATAATTATGATGTCTTAAAAGATTTTGAATATGAGTATAGAGATTTTTCTTTATTGATGGAATTCTTTTTAGATAATAGTGATTTAAAAATAAAAAGTTATGAGTTTTATAGAACTATTGTATGAATAAGATTAGAAGAATATTATTGAGTTTACTAATTTTTTATTTAGTTGGAACATCTTTGCATGGTCAAAGTTTTCATGTGAATTTAAAAGATATTAATGTTTTTAAAGATAATAGCAAGAAGTTTGATTTTGATATTCATTCAGATGGTTATATGTTGGTTGATTTATCTGATAATGAAATACTTTATGCAAATAATACAACAAAACAAATATTTCCTGCTTCATTAACTAAGATTCTTACATTAGATGCAGTATTGCATTTAGAAGAGAATTTAAATAATACTTCTTATGTTGCTGATAGGCAAGTTGAAGCACTAATAAAAGAAGATGCATCTTTAGCGTATATTCAAAGAGATTATGAATATACACTTTATGATTTGTTGTATGCATTAATACTTCCTTCTGGTGCAGATGCAGCAGTGGCTTTAGAAAACTATTTTGTATCTAAAGGAATAGACTTGGTAGAGCAAATGAATTTACTAGCAAAAGAATTAGGATGTAAAAATTCTAACTTTACAAATACAACTGGTTTGCATGACGATAATTTATATACAAGTATTGATGATTTGTATTTGATTGTTATGGATACTTTAAAACATGATGTAGGTAAACAAATACTTACAAGTCTCAATCATACTTTAGATGATGGAACATTTATTACCACTGGTATTAGAATACTTAACTACAATGATGTGAATACAATTGTTTTAGGTGGTAAGACTGGATATACTGATGAGGCGGGACAAAATATTATTGTCTTTTATAAAAACAGAGGAAAATCATATGCCTTATTCTTAACTAATGCATATGGTAGATATTCTCATGATGAATATTGGCACTACGAAGATTGTTTAACTATATTTGAACATTTATATTAATCTATATATAATGTTTTTGTAGGGGTGCCATTTGGCTGAGATCATACCCGTTAACCTGATCTAGATAATGCTAGCGTAGGGATGAAGAGACAGGGCACCTTTATATGTGGAGGTGTTTTTTTATGAAAAAGATGTCAACAAAAACTTTGGCAATCATGGCTTTTTATTGCGCAATATTTGTAATACTTGATAGATTATCAGATACACTAAATCTATTCGCAATGGCTTCAGGTGGAAAACTTAATCTAGGTCCAATCGCTTTATTGATTTGTTCATATCATTTAGGATGGAAGAATGGATTATTTGTAGGTTTTGTTTCAGTGTTATTACAACTAGTTATAGGTTCAGTTAGTTTTTATGGAATCTGGAGTTTTTTATTAGATTATCTAATAGCTTATTCATGTTATGGCTTAGCTTCTTTATTTCCTAACTATAAATACTTTTATAGTGGAATTATTATAACCAGTTTAATAAGATTACTATCTTCAACATTATCCGGTACCCTTTTGTGGGAAACACCATTTTGGGGATCACTTACATATAATGGTTCATATATGATTCCTACAACAATCTGTGCAATTATATTTGTACCATTATTATGCGAGAGACTTAAAAAAGTGTGGTAATATTATTTCATGTGCGATTTAAAAATAGGCGATAGTGTATTTGTTCAATCATATAAACACAACGGTTCAATTCATAGAACTTGGTCAAAAGCATTAGTGATTGATGTTACTGATGATTTTTATGCAGTAGTTACAGATCATAGTTGGGTGGTTGAATCAGATAATCGTCGTTGGTTAACAAAAGAACCTGCAATTTGTTTTTATTATAAGAAGAAATGGTTCAATATTATTTCAATGGTTAGAAAAGCGGGTATCTACTATTATTGCAATATTGCTACTCCTAGTATTTATGATGGTGAAGCTATTAAAAATGTTGATTATGATTTGGATGTTAAAGTTTTTCCTGATGGAAATTATATTATTCTTGATGAAAATGAATTTGAATATCATTGTCAAAGAATGAATTATCCTGATGAAATTAAACAAATTTGTATCAATTCTAAAAATGAATTAGTTGAAATGGTTAAGCAAAATGAAAAACCATTTAATTTCTCATATATCAATAATTACATTTTGAAGTATTTTGAACTGATTTTTGATCAAAAAAACACTGAAAAAAGCTTATAAAATCAGCTTTTTTAAACTTTTTTAAAAAAAGTTAAAAAAGCTGTTGACTTTGTTAATTTATTTTGATAGTATAAGTAAGCACCGCAAAATTCGTGCAATTTTATTGAGGCGAATTTAAAGTGTGATTTGATCTTTGAAAACTAAATAAGAAGCAATTAAACAAAACGTCAATTCATTTAAAATTTAGAACGATAAAGTTCTTAAATATCGAGTCATCAAACGGAGAGTTTGATCCTGGCTCAGGATGAACGCTGGCGGCGTGCTTAATACATGCAAGTCGAACGAACAAAATCAGAAAGCTTGCTTTTTGATCGAGTTAGTGGCGAACGGGTGAGTAATACGTAGGCAACCTACCTCAAAGAGGGGGATAGCAGTTGGAAACGACTATTAATACCGCATAGGTAATGAAGGGGCATCCCTACATTATTAAAGGTGCGTTTGCACCGCTGTGAGATGGGCTTACGCTGTATTAGCTTGTTGGTGAGGTAACGGCCCACCAAGGCGATGATACATAGCCGGTCTGAGAGGATGAACGGCCACATTGGAACTGAGACACGGTCCAGACTCCTACGGGAGGCAGCAGTAAGGAATTTTCGGCAATG
>Ga0256405_10012211_pt1 | contig 10711 bp, 11 predicted proteins | sample RumenRJG_02DNA_FD_189096 | JGI IMG/M metagenome (GOLD analysis project Ga0256405, IMG submission 189096) | Bovine rumen microbial communities from Lethbridge, Alberta, Canada - RJG_02 | ecosystem: Host-associated > Mammals > Digestive system > Stomach > Rumen | place: Canada: Alberta... | reverse complement strand
CTGCTCTGACAACAGCATTGCCCTGCGAATTGGGTATTTCGGCGCGGGGTAGCCGTCCCTGCCACCTAACTGTCTACGCTTAAACCTAACGTTACCGCTTCGGTTCCAAGACTCGCTACCGGTGGATTGGTTAGTCCTTACCGGATGGGGTTTCCACCCATTATATATGAAGCGCCCTTAGCTGGACGCACTGCCTGGCACCAAAGACTTTGTTTTAAGATTTATGTCTGTCCACCTACTAATGCATCATATGCCACCTGAAAGCAGTCTTCTTTTTGATTATTAAATTGGAAATCCCAAAAGGAGACAGACGATTTAAGCCGTTGCAGTAGCTTTATAGTCTGTCGCATGTGTTTTTCATCATTAGGTCGATGTACCTGTTGAAGAAGAGTAAAAAATGCTTCATTGTAGCTTATTTCCCGTATGCGATTCTCATTGGAACGATTCATTATGACAATTGCCTTAATCGGAACCATAGTATTAGTATATAGGTTCTCTTTTCCAGCCCATGGAGAGCCACATACGAGCGGAGCATCTTTCCAAATATTTGTACGAATAAATGGTTTATCACCATTTACCACGAATGCTTCCGGAATATTATCAAGCCATTTTTTGATATGGGTTGTTTTTCCTGTCCCACTTTTTCCTGTAAACATATATGCTTCATTGTTCATTGCAATTACAGCACCATGCATCATAAAAGTATCATAATCAACGATAAGATCAGATATTTTCTTTAGGCATGCTGTAATCTCTAAATAAACATCACATAATTGCAACCTGCTTAGTCCAGATGTTGATTCATTGGCAACGACATCAAAATCTTCCTGAGATGTAACTATGGAAAAATCTGGCTGTTCGGTCACTATAAAGTCTCGACACGCATGAACAATGCCGTAATATTCAGATTTGATTTCAACGACAACATCTGCAATTTTGATACAAAAATCGAACAACAGCCCCCCCTACTCTGCAATTATCCCTACTTCTGTGAAGGTATGAATTATTTTGTGCACGTAGTCCGTTAGTTGTTCACGACGGTTTTCATATTTTGCACAGAGTGTATCAACAATAGCTGCTTCAGTAGTCTCATATTTTAGTAGCTCAAAAATCTCAAAGCCTTCTTTGTTAAGTTTAATAACACCACGAATTTCACTGGCATTATCTCCAACAGGAACCGCTATGATTTCGTCCCCCATGTCTACAGATTCAAACAAATATTTCAGTTTCATTATTAAAAAAGCCTCCGCATATTTTAAAAAGGGCATAGGGGAGAACCCTCCACTTATGCCCTTTACTGATAAAAATCTAAAACTCATTTAAGGATTAAATCCAGCCATTATTACGGTAGGTATCACGGACCAGACGATCAAAATCTGCATCCCCCAAGCTCTGATTCTGCATCCACAAACTCTCAGCAAGATTGCGAGCTTGTTCATAGGTACAATTCACAAGCTTATATTTTTCTCCAATTCCTCTGAAGCCAACCATCATTTTGTCATAGCTGATAACAACAGTACCACCAGTAACATTCTCAAGTACATTTTCATCCAGTTTAGTTCTCATTTTTATACCTCTTATCTTTCTTCTTATCTTTCTATTCTACAAGCAGTCACTCAAGTACTACACCATGACATTATCATTACAATCAGTATTCTGAGGTGCGTCGGGACCAACACAGGTTTCAATTGAACCTCTCTTGGTGGCAGACTGATCGCATGTAACAGAAGTACTACTAGCATTGATTAAGTCAATCTCAACAAATTCAGCTTTAGGTTCCTGAAACATCATCATAACTTTCCTTTCATTTTTCCATTCGTAAAATCATTGTTCCATGAGAAAAATTTCTCTTACTGCATTCTTCTCTCTTTGAATTAATTCCAAACGAAAGTGGCATAGGTTTTCTACACGACAATTTGATATCTTCTCACATCTGGGATATAGAACACAGTCAACACATTTCTGATAATCCTCGAAGTTCTTCCACGATTCTACTAAAGATTGATTTGTAATTCCATCTTCCAGGTTGCCGATAACCTGGCTTTCATCAAACTGTTCCGGACATTTTGCAAGTTTCCCTTCCGGCGTAATAACAACAGCAGTATCAGTTGTTGCTTCACAACCTGAAAAATGAAGGCAGGAAACCTGTTCAATCGGTGGATATAATCCATTTTCTCGCGATAAATCATTAAGTTCCAAGACTTTGTTTTCGAACCAATCATCATCTGCATGTTTGATGATTCCATCAGAATCCATGTAGCAACCAACAATTGGATGTGCTGTTACTTTTAAATAAGGATTTTGACCAAATAGATTCTTGACGTTTTCGATAACACCCTCAAATTCTTTATAATTCCCTAGATCAAAATTCATCCTTAATTCAACATAGATTTTTCGCTCTAGGAGTAGATTTATATTATCCATTACCTGCTGATATGGACTTCCACTTACCCCAGCAAATGCCTTTGTCTTATTATAACTAGCCTCTGTACCATCGACACAAATCATCACAGACTTTAGATTCCATAGGTTTACGGCTTGATTAATCATTTTTTCTTGTAATAAATAGCCATTTGTGGTCATATCTGATAAATATTCAATTTCTCGTGCCTTCAACCCTTCACAAATCTGGTCAATCCGATGACTTGCAACTGTAGGTTCCCCGCCAAACCAAGATAATAATATCCTGCTCCCTCTATCAGAATGCGAGTAAATAAAATCAACAACATCGTTAGCGGTTTTTTCAGTCATTGTAAAGAACTTGGTACCGCGTTCAAAACAATAATAACATCTTGCATTACATGCTGTCGTGGGCAAGATTGTGTAATGGTTTATCATTTTCGATTTCTGAGCTTCATTTAATGATTTTAACACCTTTCGTAAGTTAAACACCATCCGATGCTCATCAAAATCTTGAGGAACCAGATAATAGTCACGTACTAGTGACTCTATTAAAGAAGAATACTTTACAGGAAGGCTTTGGAGTAATTCAACTTCTACCTCGTTTAACAAGACTACTTGCCCTGTTACAACATTAAGCAATAGTATTCTTTCGTCACATTTTACAATGAGCACATATCTCATCAGTCGGTATCGCATTGATCTTTTAATCGGTTGTTTCCCTAAAAGCTTCTGGAAATGCTCCTGAGAACCAACTATCAATCTCACAGTTTAGCAACACCTCCCTTTGAATTCTGGCTTTCATTAATGATTATCTAATGATATCATTGTTTCTCTTCAATTAAACAAACAACAAACTAATATTAATCAAACCTTGCGTCACTGTCAATAATAATCATTACCTATCCCAACTTTACCACAGATCCTTAATGCTTTTCCTCCTTAACATTCATTGGATGGTCGTTCGTTGAAGCCCTCGCCTCCACTTGTTTATAGACAGATTATTTTGACGTGGCAGTAAACTGGTCGCAAAAACTCTTTCCTTCTCACAGCCGCGTTCTATCAGATGTCTTGTCACATAAGCATCACACGGGAAGATATGGGTACCAGAAGGCATTGCTCCATTGCTCCGTCCTCGCTCCTCAAATGAATTCTTTCTCAAGAAGCTTCACCAGGGCTTTGTCCTTCACCTAGTTGCCCTAGCAATCCGCACCAGTGACAGTAGTCACGAGTTCCTGATTCTAAAGTGTTTTCCGAGCTTCCTTGTTTTTCCTGCATGATCCTTACATTTTAATATACGGAGTGGTTGAGTAGTTTCCACGGCAAAAGTAAAATCAACACCATATTCTCTTTTTGTTTCTCTCTTTATGTCATCCTCTTCTCCCTCACCGCTTTTTTTCTAATGCCCACAAGAATCCCTACGGCAATCTTTTTTACCTTATACAGTACTAATGAAGTTCAGCATACAGCTACTCCGTCCTATTCATAAAAGTTCTTCAGATTTCATCGAATTCCGTATCGACAATATTCCTTCCCAGTAAATAAACGGTTGTGACCCTAAACTCATCAGTCAGATCAGCCAGCACATCCAGATGGTGCTCTTTGCGTCCGACTTCATAGTTTCCAACAATCCGCCAAACGAGATTCAATCGTTAAGCAAGCTCAATCTTGCTCCATTTTTTCTTTCCTCAAATCTGTGGATTGTCATTACAATCGAATCTATACGTGCCATCTAATACTTCCATAGCCTGCAGTAGTCCGATATTGAAATTCATTTCTTATAAATGTGCAAATAAAAAACATCTCAGGCCACAGATTCTTGCAATCTCGTCTTCATTATCAGGCCATTCTCTTTCTTACGCCTTTGAAAACACGAGGAGATTCCTCTGTTCCATAACTGCTTTTTTATGCTCCAACGAAGGAAACGCATAGTGTTTCTTCGTCGTCTGGGTACTGGCATGTCCCATTGCTGCCGCGTTTGCTTATATCTGTACACCATCTCTGTAGAGTCCCGTGCCATGTGTTCTGCTCATCGAATTCTAAAGTTTGGATTTCGAAACATGTACTGATAAACATATGCCGGGAGGTCCGGATCTCAAATAGGAAGATTGTCAAAAGACACTTAAGATTACCATTTACTTAAAGTCCCAAGCTCACCAGTAGCTTGTCAAAAGAATCAATCTTTTCACGTTTTATCATTCTGACGCCGTTCAATTCATCCACAATCCGTTTTCTCCTGCTTGTATCCTTCAAACGAAGCCAGCGCTTTACCTGATAATACGGTAATAAAAATGGATGTCTCTTCAACCTTGGATATAAGCCCTCCAGTGCTGTCCGGCTGATGAATAAGCGTTTTATCAGATATCTTAGCCCTTTTCCGTTCCTCGCAAAAGCAGCACTTGCAATTTCTATATTTCCATAAACTCCGCCGGTAAAACAGTATTCTTCCAGGGCCTCCAGTTCCGGGGTATACGGCTTACTGTTCATCCAAATATCCAGCATTGCACAGGACTTCTTATAGAATGTCAAGATTCCTGCCTCTTCGAGGAGTTGTTGTAGGCGTTGTTCATCAAAATCTGTTTTTGTTCTCAACAACCAAAGATCAAGAAATGGACGTATGCCCAGACCTCCTCGTCTGAGATGATAACTCATGTGGGCGACTACATGGAAGATTTGAAATTCAGGTGTAAAACGATATTCTTCCCCCGTTTTTTCTGTATAATCCCACACTCTTAAAAGCACTCGATCGATATTGGGCATATTCTCAATGATACTGAAATGGAGTTCAAGATGCACACTCTGATTGGCCATAGAAACATCATGGAAACCACGCCCCCCCATGCGAAAATCTGTACTGTTTTCGATTGCCACAATAGCATTCTCTAAATCATACTCATTCACAAGGATATCGATATCAGAGCTTGTTCGCATCCAGGGTTCCGGATACAGGTCCTTTATGACAGATCCCTTCAGAGGAATGAACGGGATTTCGGCCCTCCTTAGTGCTTCACAAATACGGCTATAGAAATGATCCTTGTGTACATAGTCTCGAATATCTTCCATTAGGGCTATATCGAATGTTTTCAGTTTTTCTTCATGAATGCTCTGATGCTTTAAGCCTTTCCAGATAATTGGCAAAATCGACTGTTTCTTCCCGAGCCGCATTAGCTGGTCATAGTCATCGTCTGTAAGTTTAACTTGATTTGAATCTGTTAGAAATGCAGAACGGACAATGGGAATAAACAATTTACGTATAAACTTGGTCATGTCGTTACAGTTGTTTGCAATTATCTGTCTCATCTTTTCATCCTCGTAGAAAAAAATGGCTTGTCAGAGCCAAGAGCAGTCTATACATCCCATAACCGATCAACGTCCCAACCAAATTTGTTATAACATCATCAATATCAAACCATCCAAGGCGTGTAATCAATTGCACTATCTCAATCGTGATGGAAAAGCCGATACCACACAAAAAAACTTTCCAACATGATCTGAGTGAGCTGGTCTGTGGCAGAAGGAACCCAAAGGGAATGAACAGCAGAATATTCCGCAATGTTTCCGCGTACATCTTCCCTATCCGGATTCCCGCAATTCCGCCATCTGGTTTGAAATCCAGATGAAAGAATCTCTGGATTGCCCTTGGACGCAAAATAACCACAGCATTAGCTGCTGGTTTTCTGGAAAGCAGTGTAAACCACAAAAGCCCCAAAACATAAGTTGCGGCGAACACAATCAAAGCATGCTTATAATACTTTCCATCTCTTATGTGTCTAAAGGCCACAGTTGAGACAACCACGAGAGCAATAAATACGATTGCCAAAGTTGTTTTCACATAACAGCCTCCTTCCGTTTTGTTTATGGAAGAATATCACATCTGAGTACGAAATGTGTGAACAAACGAGTTTTTATTTCAGCATTTTCATATACTCCATAAAGATCTGCTTATTCTCAAGCGCTGTAGTAGTGGGACGTCCAAGATCCTCTCTGGCACCTATGGAGCATTTCACTTCGATCAGGCTGAGTTCATTCCGCGCCTTTGCCACTTCAAGTTCATGATCAAGATCTTCAAAATTGTCCACACAGACCGCATTGGGATATCCGCACGCCAGGGCGATCCTGACAAAATCGATGGATCCCGCCACAGTCGGCATGCCGCCGACCGTCTCATGCGCACCATTATTGATTACGATGTGAATGACGTTGGCAGGCTTATTTGCGCCCATGACTGCCATTGCTCCCATATGCATGAGGACTGCGCCATCGCCGTCAACACACCAGATCCTCTGTTCTGGTTTATTGATTGCCACTCCAAGAGCGATGGAACTGGAATGTCCCATGGAACCGACGGTAAGAAAATCATATTTGTGGCTTTGCCCGTTCGCTACCCTTGTCTCAAACAGCTCCCTGCTGGCTTTGCCGGTCGTGCTGATGATGGGGTCTTCTCCGGAAGCTTTCACGATATGCCGAATGATCTCTTCACGCACCATGGTATTATCGTTTTTATATTTCACCTTCGGGGCGTCTGTCAGGGCACCTTTGCGGATCACGAAAGCGACGTCTTTTCCTGCCGCCAGGACACTCCTGAAGGAATCCATTGCCGCTGCCGCTTCCTCATCTGTTGTCTCTTTGCCGATCACAAATGTCGCGATGTCCATATCTTCCAGTAGCTTTACCGTCACCTCGCCCTGGTAGATATGCTGCGGCTCGTCGTGGATCCCGGGCTCTCCGCGCCAGCCCACAACAAACACGACAGGGATGGCATAGACCTTGTCATTCAGGAGGCTCGCCACGGGATTGATGATATTGCCTTCGCCGCTGTTCTGCATGTAGACCACAGGGACTCTGCCGGTCGCGAGGTGGTAGCCTGCCGCCAGAGCCGTACAGTTCCCCTCATTTGCCGCGATCACATGATGATGCGGGTCAATCCCGTATCTGTCCATCAGATAATTGCACAGCGCCTTCAGCTGTGAATCCGGGATACCTGTATAAAAATCAGATCCAATGATCTCGACCAGTTTCTCAACTTTCATATTGTCCTAACCTCAGAAAAAATCACCTCAGAATGGAGTGATAGAGCACGTCGATCGTGTCTGCAGTGAGCTCAATGGGATGGTTCTTCAATCTCACCGGGTTGACACTTATCTTCAGTTCCTCATACTGCTCAGATGTCGCTGCTGGGACCTCGAACTTAAGTTTTTCAAAGATCTCTTCAAGTCTGCCTGCAGCCTGTTCAGGGGTGTCACAGCCCATCGAGGACGCGATCTCCCCGAATGTGTTTTTAAGATATTCTTTTCCCCGGGGATCGATGCACTTGTCAGTATTCTCCAACATCCAGGGGAAAAGAATCCGATCACAGAGGATCGCCGCATGGCCGTGGGCACAGCCAAACAGGCTTGTCACTTTATAGCACATGGCGTGTCCTGCCGTTGTCTGTGTGATATTGATCGCCTGACCGGCTTTGTGGGCAGCCAGGAGCATACCCCTGTTTCCCTCTTCGGTATTATTGAGATAGCCATCCATATTCGCAAGAACGCCCTCGATAGCAGCTCTCGAATATCCCTTGCTCTCTTCGGTGCTGTTCACGGACCAGAAGGATTCGATGGCATGGCAGAGTGCGTCGCACATGGTGGCTCTTTTCTGGTAGTCGGGAAGGGTCTTCAGGGCATTGGGATCCATCAGGACAGTCCCCGGGATAAAGCTCTCACTTGTCACACTCTGCTTGGCCCCGTCATAGTAGATGACCGCATAACGGGTCGCCTCGCTGCCGGTACCGGCTGTAGTAGGCATGGCCAGGAAGGGGATCCCGTTGGGCATGATCTCCTCTTTGAGCCAGGCCCCGTCCTCTCCGTTCCCAGGGAGATTGGAATAGAGTTTGATGCACTTGGCAACATCCATGGCGGAACCTCCGCCGATGGCCATGATTGAATCGCAGCCCTCTGCCCGGAAAACTCCAATGCCCTTCACGACACTCTCATAGAGGGGGTTGGGCTTAAAATCGGAAAAATAGATAATCGGCACATCGACCTCATCGAGCTTGCTGCGAATATCCGGCAGGAACCTGATGGAATCGTCACATACCAGGAGGATCTTCTCCCTGCCCCTGAGCCATTCATCGAGCCCTTTATAGTTTTCATCAGATGTTATGATCTTCTGTCCCATACTCACACTCCTTAGACCTCTGCGGGGATCATGCGGATGATATCCTTGAAAGGCATCAGCATGGCATCGCACTCTTGTGCCCTGTGGTTCTCCAGAATCATCTGCGCAGCCTTCTGCATAGCGGGGACTTCCGCGCGCATAAGCTGGTTGGCGTAGATGATGATATTTGCGCCGCGCTCTTTCCACTCCTCCTCCGTGACGGAGTTAAAGGATGTGGGCACAATCACGATCGGTGTCGTGTCATCTTTGGTGCGGAATCTCTTGATGAACTCCTGGATCTCGGACGGATCCTTTTTGCGGCTATGGATCATGATGGCGTCAGCACCCGCTTCCGTGAAAGCAAAAGCCCTGGTCAGGGCGTCTTCCATGCCCTGCTCGAGGATCAGGCTCTCAATCCTGGCGCAGATCATGAACTCCCTGGTCCTCTGTGCCTTCTTGCCCGCGCGGATCTTAGCGCAGAAGTTTTCGATCGAATCCTGGGTCTGTACGACTTCCGTCCCGAAGAGACTGTTCTTCTTCAGGCCAGTCTTGTCCTCGATGATGACCATGGAAACGCCCAGGCGCTCCAAGGAACGGACTGTGTATACGAAATGCTCGGTCTTTCCGCCGGTATCTCCATCAAAGATGATCGGCTTTGTGGTGACTTCGGTGATATCCTCGATCGTCCTGAAGCGGCTGGTCATGTCCACCAGTTCGATGTCCGGCTTACCTTTGGCGGTACTGTCGCACAGGGAGGAGATCCACATGGCGTCAAACTGATGGGCTCCCCCGTCCTGATGGACCACAGTATTCTCTACGATAAGGCCGGTCAGGCCGTCATGTGCCTCCATGGCCGTAACGAGGCCCTTTGTCTCCAGGATCCTCTTGAGCCTGCCTCTCCTGATATCGGGCATTGCCAGATCCGCTCTGGTACGCGCCTGGATATCCGTATATTTCTGGTCGCTGGAGTAGGGAAACTCTACAAGTTTCCCGCCGTAAGAAGCAAGGATAGAGACCACCTCGTCCCGAATCGGCTTCTGGAAGCCGGTGCACCAGTCATCCCCGTGCACGACGATATCCGGTCTTAGATCGTCCAGGTTCTCTTTGTAGCTCAGTGTCTTCTGGTCGACGACCTTGTACACGCCGGCCACATTCTCAAACATCACCCTGCGCTCGGAGGCCGGCACCAGGGGAAGGCGCTTGTAGCTTGTCACCGCTTCATCGGACAGAACGCCGATGATCAGCTTACCAAGCTTCTGCGCTTTCTTGATGATCGCAATATGTCCGCCGTGGATGATATCCGTGGAAAAACACATGTAGACAGTCCTGGACCCGATCTCCCTGAGCTTTGTCGTCACGACAGCAAGGTCCTCGGGATTATCGATTTCAGAGCAGAGAAGGTCTTTCACATCCAGGGCATGGATATTGGCGGCTCCGTCCAGTTCATTCAGCGCATTTTCCGCGTACACCTTCCGGTTATCGTTGTCACAGAACTCTATGATCTTGTCCAGCCAGACCTGCCAGTCATGCCTCTTGAGATGGTACAGGGCCTGGGCCTCCATCGCCTCATTAAAGATATTGACGCCGACCTTCATGACCATGCCGTTCACTACCTGAGCCTTGAAGTCTTTCTCGGGGAGGGGCAGCGTGGACGATACAGTCATGCAGGAGACCGGGGAGGATACTACCCGGTCAAAGACCTCGTTCTCGAAGACAAGGTCGCCGTGCATAAGGATGATATCGTCGTCCACATAGTCCTTGGCGCAATAGATCGAGTAGATATAGTTGGTCTTGTCATAGACAGGATTGTTTACAAAGGTAAAACGGATGGGCAGTTCCAGGTCCTGGCAGTACTTTACCAGGACTCCGTCATAGTATCCCGTTGTCATGACGACTTCCTCAATACCGGCGTCAGCGATCTGCCTGAGCTGTCGGGAAAGGATTGTATCATGGGGAGATATTTCTGTCATACATTTAGGATGCTCCGAGGTGAGAACTCCCATACGGGAGCCGAGGCCAGAATTAAGAATAAGTGCTTTCATTTATTCACGTATTATCCAATCATCGGTGATGGTGATTGGATTTTCCTTTCTCCCGGGTTCTCCGGGTTAATTCCTCACCAGCTCTGATATACTTTTTCTGGCGCTGTGGATCTGTATCTATTTAATTACAG
>Ga0256405_10012210_pt1 | contig 10712 bp, 14 predicted proteins | sample RumenRJG_02DNA_FD_189096 | JGI IMG/M metagenome (GOLD analysis project Ga0256405, IMG submission 189096) | Bovine rumen microbial communities from Lethbridge, Alberta, Canada - RJG_02 | ecosystem: Host-associated > Mammals > Digestive system > Stomach > Rumen | place: Canada: Alberta... | reverse complement strand
AAAGGCTTCTTCAAACAGGGCGGCAAGGTCAAGAATCTCACCATCTTCATTGACAAACTGACCATCCTGTACAGTAATATTCTTAAGCTTCGCTGAAAGCTTGTTAGTCTTTTTAAATGTAATCATACGTATTCTCCTCAAATTATTTTATCCACAATACCAAGTTCAAGCATCTCATCAGCATCAATCCAATACTCCTGACGTTCAATCTTGTCATAGAGGTCTTCATCAATCTTAGTATGAGAGAGCATATAGTCTTTAATTTTCTTCTCATACTTCTCTGAGAACTTGAATGTATCCTTTACTGAGTTAACATTACCTTCCAGATAAGTAGAACCACTATGAATCAGTCCTACGGTAAAAGAATCACACACTACGGTAATATACGGACTCTTAGCCATAGCAATAAGAGTTCCCATCGAAGCGGCAATTCCAACTAGCTGAATAGTAATAGGTGTAGTACATCTCTCAAGTGCGGATACAAATGCAAACCCACTATAAATATCACCACCACAAGTAAGAATAATAACCTTAATCTCCTTAACCTCTGGGTCTGCATCCATCTGCATAAGCGGAAGAATAGCGGTCTCAAGGATAGAGTCATCAATATCTGAATTGATAACAATGGTATTATTCTTTAAATTCTTGTAATACTGATACATAGCGGGAGAGGGGAATACATCATCTCCAAATATAGCTTCTTTCAGATCAATTACATCCATATAGTAAATCTCCTTATTCATTCATTAAGAGCATAGAAATACAACTCTTTAATATTTTTATTGTCTCGTCTATCTCTTCTTTTGTATTAAGATAATTCAACGAGAAACGAATAGATTCATTCGCCTGTTTGTCTGATAGCTTAAGTGCTTTCAGAACATGAGAAGGTTTCTGTTCACCACTTGAACAAGCACTTCCTACAGAACAACATACTCCATGTTCAGCTAACATAGTCTGAAGCATTCTTCCTTCAACACCTCTGAAGCGAACATTAATTATCCCCGGTACATTATCTTTAATGTATCCATTAAGATTCATCAGCGTACCAAAGTCTTCTTTCATAAGCTGTTCTCTGAAATACTGTCCAAGTTCCTTCTCTTGAGAACCCCACTCATCATAGTGTTCATTTAACTGATAAGCGGCGATTCCAATTGCAAATATATAAGGTACATTCTCCGTGCCGGGGCGTAGATCATTTTCTTGATGACCACCATGCATTATTGGGAGAATGTTAATTCCTTCACGTTTGAAAAAGATACCTACACCTTTGGGGGCAAAGAACTTATGTCCTGAGAGTGATAGCATATCTATTCCTAGTTCTTGTACATCCGTCTTAAAATGAGGGGTGTACTGAACACAATCAGAGAAGAATACTACATTGTGTTCATGGGCGATACGAGACAGTTTCTTAATAGGAAATACAGTTCCTAATTCGTTATTCGCCGCCATGATAGACACTAGAAGAGTATCTTCTCTAAATGCCTGTTTATATTCATCCACATCAATCATACCTTTACGGTTTACTCCAAGATATGTTACCTCAAACCCTTGTTCTTCAAGATATTTACAAGTGTTTAGAACAGCACTGTGTTCTACTTGTGTAGTAATGATGTGTTTACCTTTATCTTTATTTGCCATACAGTAACCAATCATGCCAAGGTTATCTGACTCTGTTCCACAAGAGGTGAAATATATTTCTTCGGGTTTACAGTTGAGTAACTGAGAAACATATTCTCTGGCAGAAGAGATGAGATACTTACTTTTACTAGCCGCTTCATATCTAGAGGAAGGGTTTCCATAAGAAAGCATTCCTGATACTACTGCGTTAGCTACTTCCTCGCTGATTGGAGTAGTGGCAGAATTGTCAAAGTATATCATGGTTCTCCTTTTTAATTCATAAAAATTGTGAGTAGCCCTGTGACAGGCTACCCACATGAATGTTATATTTTTTACTAACCTTTTAAACGGTTAATACAATCTTGAATTGCTGTTCTTTCAGCATCAGTAGACGCTTCGTTCATCATAGTATAAAGATTATCAACCATACGGTCTTTAGAATCACTTCTACTATAGCGTCCATTATCTTGATAATTCATCGGATAGTTATTCATAGAATAACCATTTCCACCACGGTAAGAATGAATATTATAATAACGGTCATCATAAGGCATTCCGTTCCATCTAGATGAATAACCGTTTTCATACATTTCCGCTTCTTTTTCTTTTATCTCATAAATATCCTTAATGATATCCATTGCACTATATAAAGTATCTAAATCCTGTTGAGAAAGACTACCTTTCTTAACAATCTCACCAATCTCCTTCATAAGGAGATCTTTTGTGTCATCATAACATCTTTCCATAACGCACCTCCTTATGCAACTCTGTTGATTTTGATATTGGCATTCTGTACATTAATAGCTTGAGTAGAAGTATTTTCTACTGCAATCATAGGACAACATCCTCTAGGAACTTGGATGTTAGCTGTAACGTACACATTCCAATAGTTATCAACAGCGGCAGGAGTTACAATAGCGGAACTAGTCGGAAGACTCTCTCCATCAATAGCAATAGCTATAGAGATCGGGTCTACGGTTCCACCAGTAGGAATAGCAATGTTAGCACCAAATGATACTTCATAAAGCGCATATTTAGCATTAGGACAATTAACAATTCCACGAAGAGTGATTACACCAGAACCTTCTCTGTGAATCACATAACCATTACGGCAAGGAATGGCAGTCTCGGTAAAAATTACATTTTGACCGATGCCTACTTCCTGTACTGCATTTGAAGTAAATTCAGCAGACATTATTAACCCTCCTTATTAAGCACCACAACCACAACCATAGTTCATAGAACAACAGTTGGGGTTCTGTACCATATAAGCAGGAATCGGAGCGGGGTTCAGATACTGTTCAAGTGCCTGTGTCTGAGCGGCATTGTTAGCAAGAATCTGAGCAGTCTGAGCGGTCTGAGATTCCTTAAGCTGTGCCATATTAAGCTGATTCTCAAGAGCGGCAATACGCTCGTTCTTAGCATCAATCTTATCCTGACACATCTGATCCTTCAGAGACTGAATACCCGCATTCATGTTGTTGAGAACAGCATTAAGAGCGTCACCTACTGCGGCTCTATCCGCACAAGCCTCAGTAGCAACCGTGTACTTTAAGTCAGCCACGGATGCACGATTTTCACAGCCAATTGTGTTATCGTATAGGCTCTTTATCCTATACTTCTTACGGTTTCCTCGTAAGTTCAGACTATATCTTCACCCTCTCTTATTAGAGTAGGGGTCGGGCAACTCGTGTCGAGATTATTGGTTTACCTATCCTCACTCGTTAGTCGTTGAACCTTCTGTAGTACATTTTTCATAGGTATTCCTACAGCTTGGCTACTGATTGTCATATTCGCATATGTATTATAGAATTTATGCGTAATACATTATTTTCTACCTTTTTAAAATATGCGAACTTAGATTTTCCAGTAATTCACCCGATTGCCAGTATGGATTACGCCATACAAGTACCTACTGTTTCATTTGTGAAACTGAAAATGTTAATGACCTTGTTTAACATTTTCTTCAAGCACTGTTGTAATCCCATAGCGATATCATTCATTCCTTGAAGATTAGCCATCTGTCTTGCATTATTGGCAATCTCAGCAGTTGAGAAACCATTGTTTACAGCGTTTGTAATGGCATTAAATCCATTGCAATTACTTTGTGCCATAGTATTCAGAGAAGAGGTAATTCCATTGATTCCACTAATAACAGCTTGCTGATCAAATCCACGCTGAATGCCAGAATCTACATTATTCATAACATACGGCATATTTCCACCGTTGCCATATCCAAATCCATTACCCATGAATGCGAAGAGGAAAAGAATAATAATCCAAAAACTACCATCATTCCAATTACCAAATCCGTTGTTGCCGTTTCCTACAACAGCCGCAACGTCAGCGGCACTTAGCCCATTGCCATTGTCTGTAATAGCCATTAATACTACCTCCCATTACTTAAAAACCTTTGAAAACTGTTTGCAAGCTGAGATAGTTGATTAAACTGTTGCTGAGTCATTTTGCCAGAATTAAGAAGATTTTGAACTTCTTGCCTTGGGTCACCACGAAAACCATTTCTAAATTGTTGAAATTGAGTCAACATATTTTGAATATTTCCAAATGGCGAATTAGGCTGAAAGTTCTGTCTGTTGTAAAAAGGATTACCCATAATTACGCCTCCTTTGAAACTGGCTCAGATAGATATTTCTCTATTGCATCGGCAACTAATTTTTCTATCTCATCTCTATGAACAAATGATGATGTATCAAGTCGATTCACCCCGGGATTTGAATCATTTCTTTCTACAAGATCATATGTCTTCATTGGTAAATACCTACCGTTTACATCAGTAGATTTGTAATAAATCACAGGAGCATCAGAATCCATTAAAATAACTTTCTGATTTGGCCCAAGCAAATATGCTTCTGCTCCTGCTTGTCCCTGTACCCATTGAAATGTATTAGTCTGCTCATTATTTTGGGTAGGCTTTTGATACTGAAAACCTAAATTTTGTTGATAGTTAGGTTGTTGGTAGTTAGGTACAGTTGTTTGATTAAAATATGGATTATATTGTTCAAACATTTTTGTCACCCTTTTGAGAAGTAATAAATAGGAATCTCCCTTCCTGAATCCCATGAGTCATAATAATTACCATCAATTACCGTAACTGCATGTTCTCCAGTACCCAGTAGGAAGATTCCTTTGTTAAAGTCTTTAGTAAAATCAATTATTGTATAACAATCTGGGCAAGTATCTGGAATTAGATGTTTCTTAAAACCATTATGTTTCAAGTACGAACCCCACACAGAATTACTTGATGGCATATCACCAATAATATATCCTTGTAAGCAAAGTTCAACATATACTTGTTCCCAAGATTTATTTAGTGCTTTAGTTAATGCTCTAATTACACAATCACCCGTAGATTTACCTTCGGGGTTTGGATTATAAAATATATACATATTATGCCTTAACTAATGTATTTATTTTTTCTTCAAGTTCCAAAATCTTTTTATGTTGTTCTTGTACGATTTTAATAAGGTATGGTGTAAACTTAGAATAGTCAACACTATCAGGTAATGACTCACCGTCAATATCCCTATAAGTAACTACTTTAGGAATAATATTGACAACATCTTCAGCAATTACACCTGTAAAACCATGTCTATCTTCGTCTACAACATTTTCTTTATAATCAAATGTGACAACATTTACATCATAAATCTTTTCCGCTTCTTCTTCGGTAATGTCTTTGATGTTTTCCTTATATCTCTTTGATGATTGAGTTGTAAATTTTGTACCAGAAATCCCCGCCCATGCCGTATCTGCGTAGTTTCTACACTGGATTCCGGGTGAACGAAGATTGAGAAAAGTCGATCCACCTAAATTAAGAGTACCATCATTATAAACAAGTCCTGTTACCTTTCCACCAGAAAGTGGAAGTTTTGTATTATCTCTAGCTGAACCATTAGCGAGAGAATGTCCCATATTTGCACTAAGAGAATCAGTAGTAGACGTAGATGTTAAAACATTTTGAATTCCACGCCAACTATTGGCATCATCACGCCACGCAGGAGTGCCATTAGCATCACATTTCCAGACCTTGTTTGCAACGCCTTTCGCTACATAACCTTCCTGAGCATTAGTGTTTGCTTTCCATGTATTTGTGTCTGCGTCATCTCGCCACGCCGGAGTACCATTAGCATCTGTTTTCCACACTTTATTTGCTTGACCAGAACCGGATGCTACATATCCCTCTTGTGAATTAGTGTTTGCTTTCCATGTATCTTGCGTGTCAACAGTTTTTGTGCCACCTGAAGGTGTTGTAAAAGTTAATGTTTTTCCACTTCCACTTACACTAATAAATGCGGCACTTTTTATATCTGATAAAAATTTAATAATATCACCAAAAATATTTTTTATAGTAGCGGGAAATGACGGAATCGGATATTTTGTCGTTGTTGCATAACTACCAGTCACTTTAACATCAGAACCATCGCCATTAACATCAAGTTTGTTGGCAATTTTGTTATCTATATCCGTTGAAATAGTATTTACACCCTCACAATACTCTCTAATTGTTCCATTATCTAAGTATTCATAGATTGGATGTTCGTAAGATAACCAAAATACCGTAGCCGATTTAGCAACTCCAAGAAACATATACTGATGCGTATCACCTTGGATCATTGCTTGTACTAAAGGTTCAGTGCTTATTGGTGTAAATGTCGTACCCGATAGACTCCCTCTAATGTATATTAGTTGCTGTGGGGTTAAGGTCATATTCTGCACATTGGAAACCAGTATTCCGGCAGAATAATAATTATTTTTGCTAATTCCACCTGCGGCAGTAGTTGCACCTTCCTCAAAAATAGGACGTCTAATGTCGAATGCCCTTCCAGAATTAAGCGGAATATATAACCCATCCGTTCCGGCTACCATAACCGTTCCGACATCCATTGCGATGTCTCCAATTTTTACAATTTCAGCATCTGCTCTAAGACGACTAGCAATATCTGTTGTTGTATCAATATCGCACGATAATTCCCAGTTAATGCCATCATACACAAACGGATATATTTTATTTGTTTCAAGAATGTTTGACGATGGCAGGAGTTTTCCATGATACCTAATATTTTTGGCACCTGTAGAATTCACATTTAGTGTAAGTTCCGACAGAGATGCAGTATTTGTTGTCATGAACTTAACCCAAACGACAGCCCCCGTTACTAGTATAAAATTTGAAATAGATACCGTTTTTTCGGCTGTATTTGCATTTGTGGGGCAAATTCCAAAGTGTTTTACATCATCTGTCCCGTCAAAGTTCACGCCATCTATTGTTCTAGCAGCCGTTAATCGAGTGGCTTTTATATCATATGTATCTCCATTAGGAGTTTTTATTTTAGAGATGTCTGCCATAGGAACACCTCCTCTTTGTAATAATTCACACAGTTGTGCAATTCGACTTCTCCAAATATTCTGTAATTCTATTTAATAATTTCCTAATATATATATATATATATATAAGGAATCGCTATTATTTATTATGATAATTTAAGTGTTCTATTGTTACCTCATATTTTCTTTGTTATCAACTATCACGAATTCCATTAAACAAGTTGGCAAACATCTTACTTGTTGAACTACGAACATCTTCACTCAGATAAATACATCCAAAGTTGTCATGACCCTTGAACTCATTACACATTCTAACAAGGGCATTTTCCTTGGAACTATTTACAACAGACTGTTTGTAGTCTCCTGAGAAGTAAACCTTACTGTTACTTCCTAAACGTGTGCCAATCAGTTTTATTTCTTTCTCTGTTAAATCCTCTGCTTCGTCACAGAGCATAATAGTGTCGTTATATGTTGTTCCCTTCAGATAGAAAGGAATATTGCAATCAAGTACACCTCTTTGCTTGAGGCTCTCTAATTCAAACTCGCCACCGTCAAGCTGTTGCATGAGAGGAGTAAAGAAATTGTCAATCTTATTCTCTAGCTGACCGGGCAGATAACCTACCTCTTTACCTTCACCCTCCGGCGTTCTTACTCCAAGAATATGTGCCTGATTACCTTTTTCTTGAACGTGATACAAAGCCATCTTCATTGCTATAAAAGTCTTGCCCGACCCATAGCCGCCCATAATAGAAGCTACTGTAATATCAGGATTGTTCAGTAAGTCTAATGCACATCTCTGTAGTGAATTCTTCCCTTTGATGTATTTACTCGGCGGTAACTTGAGAGGAAGAAATTCTCCATCAAAGAATCTCATTTCCTTATTTGTATTGTCATCTTTGTTGTGGATAATCAGATATTCATTCTGAACAAAAGAAGATATGAAATCATCAGAAGACATGAGTTCGTTGATTTGCTCTGTATTGTCATCTATATACTTATATCCTTTGTATATAGACTCTTTGAAATCTGTACCTTCTACGGGAAGGTTATATACATTCCTAGCAAGAAGTTTACAACAAATGTCATCTGTAACAAACGAGAAGTTATCAGAATTATTTAAGTAAACAATATTAGCCGCTGAAAGAATTCCTTCATCAGGATAAGAATAATCTTCCTTGTCTACACGGATTACCTTCACTAGATCAGAATGTTCATCTAGCAGATGAGATACCTTCCTAGCTTTATGTTTAACTTCCTCGTCTTTATTTCTATTGGTTTTAATAGATTCAAGTTCTCTTAGCGTAATATCCGCTATGCAGAACTTTTCAGAAAATGCTTTCTCCCCAAGATTGAGTAGTGCATTTGTATCATAGAATTTCATAGGCATTATCCCTCTCTGGTAAACAGAGTATGAGTCTTTCTAAACTCATCTAACATGGCAAGATATCTAGGTACTTCAGTGAGGTAGTATTTATGATTCTTGCTATATGTCCGGTGAAGTTCCTTCTCCCATCTAGCACCGTGCTTCTTGAGATATTCCATTTCTTGTTTGTTGATTAGAACCATACTTTGATTCTCCTTGATTCGTTATGTATTTTGGCGGTTAGCCAAGTAGCGGTCTTTATAGGACTCGAACCTATGACATACAGATTAACAGTCTGCCGTTCTACCAACTGGACTAAAAGACCGAACTAAAAAGGGGATAGGAAGAATTTTCCCCCTACCCCCATTTATTTGGATTTTATTTAGATCTCAATTGCCTTTACAGCCTCGGTAATATCCTTACTGAACTTACACTTCGGAGAGTAGTGTGCCGGAACAATCATCTTCTCCATTGTCTGAAGATTGGTTGCCTGACGCTCTGCCTTAAGAACAGGCTTAAACGTAGCGAATCCCGGAATACGAACCTCCTCACCATCTGCAAGGGCAGTACCGATTGCCTCAAAGAAAAGCGGGTAGATAGCTTCAAGAACCTTCTTGGTTACAACAGGCTTTCCTGCCTCAGTCTTCTCACAATTGTCGTAAACATAGCTAACAATGTCATTCTTAGATACCATAATGTTTCTCCTTTTTAAATCAAATTATTTTGTGATGAAAAAGAACTCCTCTTTTTCACAATAGATAACCTAGGATCTGATAGACTATCTTTTTCACAATAGATAACCTAGGATCGTAAATTCCTACTGAAGCATTTAAGAAGCACATCTTTGTTAACGTCATAAAGCACTTTCAGTAGCAGTGATCTGTTTGTCTGAAGTTGATTTTGAAACTTATTAGAATCAATTTCTTTCTCAACATCTCTTGAGAACACCTTATTAAGAAACCAAGAAAACAATCCTATATATTTGTCACCAATATTTAGTTTCTTAATATCATTTATCAGTTCATCAAAACCATCGAGTAGATAATAGTAATCAGTAGAATCATACTTGGTAGATTCAATATTTCTACCATACAGCTTTATATTGTATTTATTGATTAACTCCTCAACACTCTTACATAAAGTCATATCTGCTTTATCAGGATAGATATCAAGGAAGTAATCAATAGGTGTTCCTCTGAACGATGTTCTCAGTTTTTTATCCGGCTTAAATTCCAATAGACAATTCATAGGACACTTGATATCATGGTTAATTTTATCCTTGTTGAATCCCGGTCTGATTAATGCCCAGAATGCGGGGTAGCCATGTTTGTCTATGTGCATATCTTCTTTGATTCTTGCTATCTCACCCGCAATATCAACTGAATACGCCTTTTTTAACGAATCTATTGCAATCTGGGCTAGTACAGCCAGTATTGAGCAGTAGTCATCATACTTCTGAATCTCAGGCCATGACTGATGGTAACTTAATGCAATCTGCGCTAAGTTTGAAGATTCACCAATTGTCCTTCTTGAGCCGGAGAAATTGTTATCTACTCTGGCAAATGTCTTCAAGCTACTGTCGTAGTGATTCTTATCCCTAGGTATATTGTTGGCTATAATAGGATAGTTCTGACAGCAATATTTCGCATGTTCTACTATAGCCGGGTTATCAGTTACATAGATCGAGTCTGAATCTTGATCTGCAATTATGTTATCCTACAGGCTCTTTATCCTGTAGTTCTCATAGTTTCCTATGAGTTCGGACTATCTCTTCATCTCTATTGAGATGTGGGATTTCGTGGATAGACTTATTTGTCTGCTCATCATCTATCTAGTCTCTAAACCTTTCTGCTTACTCTTATGCAGTTCAGCAGAAGTGGTAATTGATTGTCTTGTGTGTGCATAAATTATTTTGTGCTTATTGTTCCGGGATACATTTCCAAGTGATTCGCTTACATATATTTGTTACATTAGAATGTATATTTCTATAATCTTTAGCATGTTCCATATCATCTGCACCAAAAATATCCCTAATGATATCAGCTACAGACATGCCATTATCATATAATTTTCTAATTCTCAAAACTTGTTCTACTGTAAATTTAGCACGACCGTTCCTAACCCCTTGTTTACACTCGCTCCACAAAGGATTATTATCTACAGAATAACGGACATTATCACCGTGTGTAACCCATTCAAGATTATCTGCATTATAATTCATTCTATCAAAATCTTTATGGTTGACCTCAGCCCCATCAAAGTATCCGTCAACCCAAGCATGAGCAACATACATATGAATTGGTACTCCACCACCATAACATGGATATCCATCAGCATTTATATAGATTGTTGCCTTTTGATTTCTATGCAATGGATTAATTGCTCTTCC
>Ga0256405_10012208_pt1 | contig 10713 bp, 7 predicted proteins | sample RumenRJG_02DNA_FD_189096 | JGI IMG/M metagenome (GOLD analysis project Ga0256405, IMG submission 189096) | Bovine rumen microbial communities from Lethbridge, Alberta, Canada - RJG_02 | ecosystem: Host-associated > Mammals > Digestive system > Stomach > Rumen | place: Canada: Alberta | collected... | reverse complement strand
GGCGCCTGTCTCACTGGAGACGGCAGCGTCGGAGTCCGCGGCAGAGTCTGCGGCCACTGTGACGCCGACTCCTGTTCCGCAGCCCATGACGGCGGAGGAAAAGCAGCAGCAGACCCTGGACGATTACGAGCAGCAGAACAGGGCTGTCTATGCGGTCGCGGAAACGGCCATGCAGTCCGTCGTCGGCGTCACGGGTTATTCTGACGCCACAGGCTGGCTCAGCGGAAATGACCCGACGAGCAGCTCTGTGAGCGGTCTCTTTGTCGCCTCGACGGACAGCAGCATGCTGGTCCTCGTCGACTACCGGTCGCTCAGCAGCGCGGCGACGCTGATGGTTACATTTGCAGACGGAACGGTCACGAACGGCACGCTCGTCCGCGAGGATCCGACGACGGAGCTCGCGGTCCTCTCCGTGCCGACCTCGTCCCTGTCCGCCTCGACACTTGCGTCCTGCACGGCTGCCTCCCTCGGCAATTCCTACAATGTGACGGCGGGAGACGGGGTCATTGCAATCGGAAGTCCGATGGGGTATAGTAATTCTGTTGCTTACGGGGAAATTACCTCAACAGATAATCTTGTGTCTGTGACGGACGGCGAGTTCAGTCTGCTGACGACCGACATGCAGGGAAGCACCTCCGGGACCGGAGTTCTTGTGAATCTCGATGGTCAGGTCGTCGGCTTTGTGATGCAGAAATATGCCGCGAGCGGCACGTCTACTGTCACGGGCGTCGCTATCTCGTATCTGAAATCGTTGATCGAGACTCTTTCCAACAATGAAGCTATCAGCTACATGGGTATCCGGGGACAGGACGTATCGGCCTCTCTGTCGGGGAGCACCGGCGTTCCTGAGGGAGTCTATGTCAATTCGGTCGATGCGGGCTCGCCGGCACTTGCGGCGGGACTTGCGGCCGGGGACGTCATCACGGACATGGACGGCACAGACATCACGACGATGCGGGCCCTGCACAATCGGCTGGTCAATCTGAAGCCGGGAGATGAGGTCACTGTGACAGTCCGCCGGAAGGGCACAGACGGATACAAGAAATTCGAATTTACAATCACACTGGGAGAACTAAAATGAAATTCATTTCCGAACTGCAGGAGGGCAGCCGCATTCAGGACGTCTACCTCTGCAAGCATAAGCAGTCTGCCGTCACGAAAAACGGCAAAAACTATGAGAGTGTCCTGCTTCAGGACAGAACAGGCGTCCTCGACGCGAAGATCTGGGACCCGACGTCGGACGCGATCGGGGACTTCGACACGCTCGACTATATCTATGTCAGCGGTACGGTGAGCGCGTACAACGGATCGCTGCAGGCGTCGCTCCGCCAGGTCCGGAAGGCCGATGAGAGCGAGTACGTCCCAGCCGACTACCTGCCTGTCACGAAGAAGAATACGAAGGCGATGTACACAGAGCTCATGCAGTACGCGGCCAGCGTGAAGAACCCGTACCTGAGCGCGCTGCTCAAGTCATTTTTCATCGAGGACACGGAGTTTGTGAAGAGCTTCACGAAGCACTCGGCGGCTAAGACCGTGCACCACAGCTTCGTCGGCGGCCTGCTCGAGCACACGCTCTCCGTCACGCGCCTTTGTGCATTTCTCGCGGACCACTATCCGGTCATCCGGCGCGACCTTCTGATCACAGCGGCGATGCTTCATGACTGCGGCAAGACGAAGGAGCTCTCTCTCTTCCCGACAAATGAATACACCGACGACGGACAGATGCTCGGCCACATCATGATTGGGGCCGAGATGGTCCACGACAAGGCCGCAAAGATCGAGAATTTCCCGCCGCTCCTTGAGTCGGAGCTGAAGCACTGCATCCTCGCGCATCACGGCGAGTATGAGTACGGCTCCCCGAAGAAGCCGGCGCTGATCGAGGCCATGGCGCTCAATCTCGCAGACAACGCGGACGCGAGACTCGAGACGATGACAGAGGTCCTTGAGAACGGGAAGGAGAGCGACACGTGGCTCGGCTTCAACCGCTTCTTTGACTCGAACCTGCGCCGCACGGAAGAGGTTTGATTATACCATATGAATAAAAATGATCTCCTGACAGTTACAATCGAAGATCTCACGAAGGACGGCGAGGGCATCGGCCACGCGGACGGCTTCACGCTGTTTGTGAAGGACGCACTGATCGGCGATAAGGTGCTGGCCCGCGTGACGCGCCCGAAGAAGACGTACGCATTTGCGCGCGTCGAAAAGGTCCTTGAGCCCGGTGCGTGCCGTGTCACGGCTCCGTGCCCCGAGGCGCGCCGCTGCGGCGGCTGCCGCCTGCAGGAGATGGACTACGCCGCGCAGCTTGCGTGGAAGCGGAAGCTCGTGAAGGATACGATGACGCGCATCGGCGGTCTGCCGGACCTTGAGGTGCGGCCGGTCATCGGCATGGATGTGCCCTACCGCTACCGCAACAAGGCGCAGTACCCGGTCGGGATGGTGAAGGCGGCCGGCTCGGCCCGGGCGAAGGCTTCTGACGTCACCGACAGCCGGTCTCGGAACGAAAGGCCGGCTGACTCGGCCCGGGCGAAGGCTTCTGACGTCTCCGACAGCCGTTCTCGGAACGAAAGGCCGGCTGTCTCGGCCCGTATGAAGACGTCTGGCGCCTCGGATAAAGGCATGCGCCTTGCGGCGGGGTTCTACGCCGGCCGCACGCACACGCTCATCCCCGTGACGGATTGTCTGCTCACGCCGGAGGAGAACGCGCGCATTCTTGAGACGATCCTTGCATTTGCCGGAAAATGGCAGATTCCCGCATATGACGAGACGACCGGCAGGGGACTTCTGCGCCACATCCTGATCCGGAAGGGCTTTGCGACCGGACAGATCCTCGTCTGCCTCGTTATCAATGGCAGGGAGCTGCCGCACAGCGAGGAGCTCGTGGATGAGCTTCGCCTCATTTCCGGCGTCACGAGCATCTGCTTTAATATCAACACGAAGCGGACAAATGTTATTCTCGGCAGCCGTGTGGTCCCGCTCTGGGGTGATCCCTGGATTGAGGATGTGCTCGGCGGCCTCAGGTTCCGCATTTCCCCGCTCAGCTTCTATCAGGTCAACCCCGTGCAGTGCGAGAAGCTCTACGGCGAGGCGCTGAAGGCAGCGGCCCTGACCGGACAGGAGACGGTCTATGACCTCTATTGCGGTATCGGCACGATCTCGCTCTTCCTCGCAAGGCATGCGAAGGCTGTCTACGGCGTCGAGATTGTCCCGGACGCGATTCGTGACGCAAAGGAAAATGCAGAGCGGAACGGCATAGAAAATGCGCATTTTTATACGGGTGCCGCGGAGGACCTCGTTGTCCGCGGCCGCTTTGACGAGAAGACGCCATGTCCGCATGCGGACGTCGTGGTGCTCGATCCGCCGCGCAAGGGCTGCGCGCCTGAGCTCATCGATGCCGTGCTGCGCATGGCGCCGGAGCGTGTCGTCTATGTGAGTTGCGATCCCGCGACACTCGCCCGCGATCTGAAGCGGTTTCACGAGGGCAGCGGAACTGTCAGCTATGAGCCGGCGTATGTACAGCCGTTTGACATGTTCCCCGAAACAACGCACTGCGAAAACGTCTGTCTTCTTGAGAAACGGAGATAATGCAGACAAATGAAAGGTCCGCGGATAGAGATTCTGTTCGCGGACCTTTTTTATCTAATGACTTATGACTATAAAGAGGTATTGTATGACAAAATGTATGACGGAGGGCAGTCCGCTCCGGCTGATTATGAATTTTGCGTTGCCGCTTCTGCTCGGCAATCTGTTCCAGCAGACCTACAATATGGTCGACGCGGCGATTGTCGGGCAGACGCTCGGCGCGGATGCGCTCGCCGGCGTCGGTGCCTCGAGCTCGGTCCAGTTTCTGGTCCTCGGCTTCTGCATCGGAATCGCCTGCGGCTTTGCGGTTCCGGTCGCGCAGGCCTTCGGGGCAAATGAACTGCCTCTCATGCGGCGCTATATCTGGCACAGCGTGGTACTCACCGTGTGCTTTGCGGCTGCTTTGACGGTCCTCTGTGTCCTGCTCTGTCCGGCAATCCTTCATCTCTTGCAGACACCGGATTCTATTTTCCCGATGGCCTACCAGTATCTGCTGGTCATCTTCATCGGGATTCCGTGCACGCTGCTCTATAACCTCTGCTCCTCCGTGCTCAGGGCCGTCGGCGACAGCCGGACACCGTTCTATTTTCTTGCATTTTCCGCGTTCCTCAATATCGGCCTCGACTTTTTCTGCATCCTTGTGCTCGGCTGGGGCGTCGCGGGCGCGGCGATCGCGACTGTCTTTTCGCAGGGGCTCTCCGGCGTTCTCTGCGTGGTTCTCATTTTCCGAAAATTCAGGGTGCTGATCCCTTCGAAAAATGAGAGGACGATGAGCCGGCAGATTGCGGGCCGGACGCTCGCGATGGGCGTGCCGATGGGGCTGCAGTACTCGATCACGGCGATCGGCAGCATGGTCATGCAGAGCGCGAACAACTCGCTTGGCTCGGTGTATGTGTCCGGCTTTACGGCGGGCATGAAGATCAAGCAGTTCACGATGTGTCCATTTGACGCACTGGCGACGTCCGTCTCGACGTTCTGCAGTCAGAACCTCGGCGCGGGCCACATCGACCGGATTCGCCGCGGCATCCGGATCGGCTTTATTGCCGGCGTTCTCTATGGATTGGGAATCGGCGTCTTCATGATTCTCTTCGGACGCACGCTCTCGATGCTGTTCGTCTCTGCAAAATACGGCTCAGTTCTCGACGCGAGCGCGAAGTACCTTCGCTGCATGGGCTTCTTCTACTGGGTGCTCGGGCTTCTCAATGTCGCGCGCTATACGACGCAGGGACTCGGCTACTCGAACCGCGCGATCTTCTCCGGCGTGACGGAAATGATCGCCCGCTGCTTCGTGTCATTTGTCTTCGTCCCGTATTTCGGGTACACGGCGATCTGCTTCGCGGACCAGACCGCGTGGGTCGCGGCGAGCTGCTACATCGTGCCGACGCTGTTCTTCTGCGTAAAAGAATGCAGGGCAAAATTTCAAAAGAAGCTTGTTCAGTAAGCTGCCCTTTGTATGATGCGTGATATATGCCTGGCTTAATCGGCATCCGCTGCCTTCCGGTACCCCGGCTGATCGGAGACGATCAGCCGGAAGGTAGGGCATTCATTATCTGGACAGGAAAAAGCGTGACGGTACAGGATTACTGCAGAACGTGGTAGAAAATGATCCTTTATGTTTTTGATGCATAACGAAATGCGATATAATGTAAGCATCAACAATTTTTCACACAGGGAGGTACAACCGTGAGCAAGAAATTAGTAGCATACTTCTCCGCTACAGGGACCACAAAGAAGATTGCAGTCAATCTGGCTAAGGAAGAAGGGGCAGATCTCTTCGAGATCACGCCTGAGAAGCCTTACACAGCAGATGATCTGGACTGGCGCAACAAGAAATCCCGCTCTAATGTAGAGATGGGTGATCCGAATTGCCATCCGGCTGTGATCAGCAAGGTAGAGGACATGGGGCAATATGATGAAGTTATCCTTGGTTTTCCGATCTGGTGGGGAAGAGAGCCGAGCATTGTGGACACATTCCTGAAGCAGTATGACTTCTCCGGGAAGACAATCGTTCCCTTCTGCACCTCCGGCGGAAGCGGTCTGGGGCACGCCACCGTGGAGAGAATCAATAATCTTCTTGGGAGAAAGGCAAATGTCGTGGAAGGCAGAAGATTCGGCGGCGAGGTATCGATTGAAGATATGAAGACCTGGCTGGAAAATCTTTGATAGGGGCATTGCGAAGTATCATTATGATCCGTGGACAGAGATCCTGTTCGCGGATTTTTTCGTTCATGTGCTCCGCAAGTTTGCTGCAGAACACTCCTGTGCTGTACGAAAAATGTTCTGCGCATTGGGACAGGAGACGTGGATTTCTATACCGACGGCACCTTGGTCTTCGATGCTGACTTATTGGCAACTCTGTGCTGTGCGGCAGACTTTTCCGAAGATGCGGAAGTCGCCCTCCTGAGGACTGACCTGGATCGGCTTGTATTTCGGGTTCAGGGAGACCAGAAATGTGCCGCGCGGACTGCTCTCAAATTTCTTGATATAGGCATTGCTGTTCCACGAGAAAATGCCGATCTCTCCGCTTTCCAGCGTCTCCTGACTGTGTACGAGCACCATCTCGTGATCGTGAAATTCCGGCTCCATGCTGTCACCACTGATCGTGACAGCAAAGTCGGCGTTTCCTGCATGCTCCGCCGGGAGTTCAATCGTTGTGTAATAATCCGAATCCAGAAAATTTCCGGTTCCTGCGGAAACCCGCGTGTCATACAGGCGGAGTTCCCGCATTTTTTTATTTATGGGAAAGGCTTCCCCGTAGGAAGCGATGGCGTCTCTCTTTGCGTAATTTACCGGATGTGTGAGAAGCTTAATGTAGGAGAGTACCAACTGCTTTCCCTCGTCATTTAAGACAGACATAGGGTCATTCGGGTTGCTGCCGAAGTACTCCTCTACACAGTCCGGGATTCCCAGAATCCGGCAGACATGCAGAAATACATGCGCGCTGGGTTCACTTCGACCCTTCTCCCAGGCGGAAATTGCCTTTGAGCCGAGTGCAATCCCTTCTTCTTCCAGCCTGTCGGCAAGATCGATCTGCGACAGATGGGCCTTCTTCCGATATGTCGTTATGATTGTTCCGATATTTTTCATAATAATATTAAAAGGAAACAGCGACCCTTTAGGGTTATTTTTCTGTTTCTCCTTTCTTACATGTGTTGACGGCCTGAGCTGGCACAACAGTCCAGCCGCCGTATGTGCCTGTTAACAGTGTGACATTTTCTGGTTTGACGCCCATATACCAGCGCATAACGGCTTTACCGGATGCCAGATCCACGGACAGAACCTCGTGTTTCTCCTTCCGGCCTTTCAGCGCCAGCTTCTGCCCTGTTTCAACCGGAAGCAGTTCTTTTTCTTTCCCGGTTTTGGGAACCAAGGCTGTCAGAAGAACCGTTTTTGTCGTCCGCAGCTGCAGGGTCGCGCCACGGTTCTGTGTCCCATTGACGGTATAGACTCTGCCATCAGTTGTCCGTACCAGATCGTCCGGACGGATCTCATAGCGTTTCCGCCGGACAGCGTTGCAGCCCTTTGTGAGCTGCTTTAACCGGAACCGGCGCAGGTCTTTCGCCCCATGGCGGGGCTCCTTCCGTTTTGTTCGTCCGCTGGACAGCTCCTTACCGGATTTTATGCTGCCGTCGCGGGCATCGATGTAAGTCGCATCCCGGAATTTTTCAAGGCGCCGGTCGTTGCGGCGGCGCTTTGCGATATGGATTTCCAGGCTCCGGTGCTTCGGGCGAAACTCACCGATACAATAGGCATCATTGGCATGCGTCTTGGCAACATTCCGGCTCAGGCGCTCGCGTTTGGTGGCTGCCCCATATGTGATGGTCGTCGGGACACCATCTGCCTGAAACCGGTCGCGCATCATCCAGCGGACGACATTCATGAACGCCGCAGGGGCTTTGTTCGCTGTTGCGGCGTTCGGGGCCAGTCCCCGCAGTTTGCCGCCTTTCTGATGGTTGGCAGATGTATGGCAGTTTGTGCACAGCGTCAGAAGTCCCGGAAGCCGGTCCGTATGATCGCCCTTCCAGTACAATGCATGGTGGACCACCAGGATCGTCCCCGGCTTTTTTGACGGAGACGCCCCACAGCACTGGCACGTATGCTGATCCCGCGCAAAAACGGCTTCCCGGATCGTATCGAACGCATAGCGCGGGCCGTGCTGATAGTCTATCCCTTCCGGCAGCGGAAGTCCTTTTTCGACGGCGTCGAGCGCCTGTGCGTCGAACCTGCCGACCTCGATATGCGCTTCCGTGATGGGACAGACCCCGCACATCGTCTGGAAAAGCCGCACCTGATTTTCCAGCCGGTGTGCCAGCGAGGGCGCAATCCAACCTTCACCTTTGCGGCGGTTGTCAAAACGCGGCGGACGGTGGCGGAGACGGTTCCGGCGGGTGCACCGGTATTTCCGGCGGTCGTCATACCGGCCTTTCTCGTCTTCGAGCATGTCTGCCTGCATGTGCAGGAACTCATGCTTCTCCGACTTGACGGAGACCCCGGCATACTGGTAGCCGCTGTCCGTATCGTAATGAACCGGCTGCGTGTAGCCGCCAGCCCGCTGTGTCAGCTGGATTGTGAACGGCTCGTGGCGGAAGATCTCGGCCCGGCCGTCTTTTAACATGCGGCGGACTTTCGGCTTGCTGTAAGTCGGCATCAGCGGCTTCCCGTTTTTGTCAACCACAAAGACTGCGCCCATGGCACACTCCTTTCTTTTTATGACCAAAACCGTGCGGAAGACGCCGTTCCCGACACGGTTTTGGCGGTGAATATGTGACAGTTGGCCTACGCCTTCCCTGCACACGCCCGGCCGGAGCCGGACGCCATACAGGGGTTCCCGTCCCGGGGACGGTGACTCACTTCGCCCATGTTACGGTTGCCCGGAAACGCCGTCCCGCTTTCGCAGGACTTTGCTTCCCCGTGGTTTTGTACGCACATGACACGGTCCATTACCCCTTACGGACGGTTTAGCCATATGCCGCAGAGCGTGCCGGCGTGGACACGCCTGGTGAGGACGAGTGAAGAATCCTCACGTGCCTGTAGATGCGGTGCAAACGGCGCTGTGGAAGCCGCCTCCCGCATGTATTCACGGGTAACGTAGGGCAGACAGACCACGGAGTGATCGCCTGCTCTCGGGCTAGTCAACGGTTTTCGCCCCTCCGGGTCTCAGTCTGGAAGATCAAAAGATCAATCTTCCAAACCTCGACCCTTTAGGGTCGGGGGCGTTGATTATAGATTGGGCGCGGATATCCCGACTGAAGCGATTCGTCTCAGCCGGGGAGGAGCACCCAGCCTCCTCTCTTAAAACTTTATCTAGAAGTGACCGATGTTTTCGAGGCTGCCGGGGAAAAGTGCGGCATTCTTTCGGCCCTCGTGAAATTTCAATGCTTAGAACTGGAATACGCAGCCTTCAGAGACGAATGGGAAGTGCGCTATCCACATATGCAGGATATCATATCACGGCTTTGATATCAAGTATAAACCTAATAAAAAAAGAGAATAGCCATAAATAAGTTATTTACATCTAATAAAAATAGATTTATACTCATCATGTACAGGAAGAAGCAGAGCCGGTTTTTAAGAACTGACAGTCTGAGCCAGAGAGAGTGACTCTTGACTCTGGCAGCTGCAGCGGAATATTCAGTGCGGAATCAGGCACACGGCAGTTCCAGACTGTGGCTGACTTTAAGGAGAAGTGTAATGCGAGATGCAGGATATGAGATAGCGAAAGTCTGGTCTTGTCCGGGCTTTCTAAATCGACAAGTAAATTCGGCGGGAAAATCAGAGAACGAAGAGCGCATTATCCTTCATATCGACTGCAACTGTTTTTACGCTTCCGTGGAGATGCTGCATCATCCGGAGCTGGCGGGGAGACCGCTCGCGGTCGGAGGCGATCCGGAGGCTCGCCATGGCATTGTCCTGACCGCCAATTATCCGGCGAAGCGGAGAGGCGTGAGGACCGGCATGGCGCTCTGGCAGGCAAGGCAGGCGTGCCCGAATGTCATTTTCGTGCCGCCGCGGATGGATCTTTATATCCGGTTCTCCCGGATGGCGAGACGCATTTACAGGGATTATTCCGATCAGGTCGAGAGCTTTGGGCTCGACGAGTGCTGGGTGGATATTACGGATTGCTGCCGGCTTTTTGGCGATCACACGCGGACGCTTGCGAACGGGAGACGGATTGCGGAGGAGATCAGCGGCCGGGTGAAGCGGGAGCTTGGTATCACGGTCAGCATCGGTGTCTCCTGGAACAAGATCTACGCAAAGCTCGGGAGCGATTATAAGAAGCCGGACGCAATTACGGTCTTTGACCGCAGCAATTACAAAAGGCTGATCTATTCGCTTCCCGTATCGGATCTTCTGTATGTGGGAAGCCGGACAAAACGGAAGCTGCAGAACTGCGGGATCCGCACGATCGGAGAGCTGGCAAATGCAGATCCGTTGCTTTTGCATGAGTGGCTCGGCAAGATCGGTCTCATGCTGTCGATGTTTGCCAGAGGCCTCGATGAGACACCTGTGAGTGAGTATGGAGAAGCTACGCCGATCAAGAGCATCGGGAACAGCACAACGACACCCCGGGACCTTGTGAATCCTGAGGATGTGAAGCTGGTGCTGTACCTTTTGTCCGAGAGCGTCGCAAAGCGTCTGCGGGAGAATGGCCTTGAGGGACAGGTTGTGGAAGTATATGTGAGGGACAATGGTCTCTCCTGCTTTCATCAGCAGAGAAAGCTCCGTGCGCCGACTTGTATTTCTGCGGAGATTGAGGCAGCGGCCGCAGGACTCTTTACGGAGCTATATCGGTGGGAGAAGCCGATCCGGAGCATCGGAATCCGCGTGGCTGCCTTGAGGCCGGAGGGAGAGCCGCGGCAGATGGATCTCTTTGTGGATGAAGCGCGTCGGGAGAAGCTCCTTCTGGCGGATTTCATGACGGATGAAATCCGCAGACGATTTGGCTTTTATGCCGTTCAGAGAGGGATTATGTACAGAGATCCGTATTTGTCATCGCTCGACGCAGCGGCGGATGACCATATGATTCACCCACACTCGTATTTTGAGCGCGGAAGCCGGACCGGGTGTGAGAAGCTTCTGGCAGTCAGCGATTCTGTTTGAGGTCAATTGCTTCTGACGAAGGGCTGTACA